>Ga0079221_10000235_pt1 | contig 13887 bp, 10 predicted proteins | sample GAAS200_FD_75069 | JGI IMG/M metagenome (GOLD analysis project Ga0079221, IMG submission 75069) | Agricultural soil microbial communities from Georgia to study Nitrogen management - GA AS200 | ecosystem: Environmental > Terrestrial > Soil > Agricultural land | place: USA: Georgia | collected... | reverse complement strand
GAAGTAGTTCGGGTATTGGCCGATGTAAGAAGGAATGCCGGCGCGCGGAATCCCGGCGGGCATGCAGTTATTGGAGGGATCCTCTTCGTTGGCGTTCTGGTCGAATTCCTTGACCATCTCCCAATACTGGGGCTTATAGACGGGCCGGTTGGAACCGAGCCGGCGCAAAAGCGAAGCCGCGCGCTCGCCCTGCTCGCTATTCAACCCGCGATTGCTGTTTCGAGGAAAGGTGGCAATCTGCGTACCAGTGGCGATGTCATGCGAGGAGCTCTCGCTATCAATGGAAACGCCGTCATTGGCGATCTGGTTGGGAACGCCGAGCAGGTTGTCTCCCAAACCATTCCAGACGCCGGTCAGGTCCGGATGCCCGTCGGGGGTGCGCGGCGTCGTGCCCGAGGGCTTCGGCGGCGCATTGACGGTGCGCTTGATCGCGGAGAATTCCTGCGCGCCGAGAGCGGCAGGAAGCAGGCAAAGAAAGGCCGCAGCAGCAATAAAACAAGACCGATAGGAACGCATACACGACTCCTTTAGCAGCATCCGCGGTTAGTTTCCGTTGGCGTCGGTAGTGAACTTGAATGTGCGGCCGTCAGAGACTTTCAGTTCCTGCAGGAAGCCGCTATTGGAGCCATCCCGAGCCGCCAACGCGGTAGCGGTGACTTCATCGCCGGGTTTGAGGCCGCCCCGATCCGCTCTGCTCATGCCCGCCCTGCGGAGCGCGCCGGCGCCGCCGAGCTCAAAGGCCCACTTCTGGACGTTGCCGCCCGCGTCTTTGACGTTGATGGTGAGGTACGAGTGCGGATTGATCCACTCGATCTTGGAAACAGTTCCGGAGACGGTAACCGTCTTATGAATATCGAACTGCGACTGCACGGAATGATGTGCAAACGCGCCCACCGCGCAGGTCAAGCCTGCCAACACAGCAAAGCTCACCGCGGAACGAAAACGCCTCATGTTGCCTCCTAGGTTCCACTGCAACGAATGTGGTATTTGGACGCTTCGGACTCCATGCGCGTTCCAGAAGAATGACCACTCGTCTTCGGCCGTAAAAATGCCCTCAGCTTTGATCCGTACCATAACATATTAAAACCAAGGGCTTCAACATACCCGGCCTTCGCAGGGCGTTACGAAATGATATGGCCAGACGGCGCACATCGGGTGCGCACATGCCTGGCTCGATTTTCCAAAATTGAAAGGACCCGGAAACCATGCTATCTTCAGCGCCAGAAGCAAGCCTATCTGGGCCTCGAGGAGTGGGAGCTATGAAACTTGCGCTCAAAGTTGTCATTCCAGTCATAACGCTGTTGCTTTTGGGCATGGCGGGAAATGTGCGGCCGGTATTCGCGCATCATGGTTTTCAAGCTGAGTATGACGGGAGCAAGGTCCTTTACATCACCGGCACTCTTACGAAATTCGAATGGGAGAATCCCCACGCGTATTTTTGGGTGGATGCCAAGGACAATTCGGGCAAAGTGACGACCTGGGTGTTCGAAGGCGCTTCCCCCATCGCCGTCAAGCGGACCGGAACGGTGAGAGCCGATTTCACGGCGAACATCGGAAAGACGGTAACCGTAAGAGGTACTCCCGGCCGGGACGGCACGAACAAGGGCGCTGCCGAGACGATCAAGCTGCCGGATGGCCGCGAAGTCGTGGTGGGCGGCAAGAGATTTTTTGGCGAGAACAAGGGCGGCGAGAACTGAAGGTCCACCTGAGCAGGCTATTAGCTCGATAGCAGAGTGTTTCCTGGTAGCCGGAAGAGGTGCTAGGGGAGAGGCGTATGGGATCCCGAGTTAGAGTTTACGTGGTCGTGGCGGTAAGCTTCTTTGTGGTTTTCTGTATTTACTCCGTTTCCGCCAAAGCTCAGGCGGGCTCCGGCCAGGTTTCCGTGGCGGGATTCGGCAAATCGAGCGCCAAGCCCTTACCCCCGGGCGGACCCGCGCCGCGCACCGCCGATGGGCATCCTGATCTCTCCGGAGTTTGGTTCCCGGGCACGATCGGACGGGAGGATTTGACCGCCGAGGGCGATCCCGCGCGGCGCCAGTTTGACCCGAAAGCGACTCCGGAGGAGAAGCCGCCGTACCAGCCTTGGGCCGCGGAGAAAGTAAAGAAGCTCTCGACTTTGGACGCGGAAATACTGCGGCCCTCAGTGAACTGCATGCCGCGCGGGGTTCCGGGCATGTTCATCACCAATCCCTATCCGGTGCAGCTGATTCTGACCAAGACGGAATTCATCCAGCTTGACGAGCTGAACAACAACTTCCGCGTCATACCTACCGATGGGCGGCCACACAGCAAGGATCCGGATCCCGCTTTTAACGGTGAGGGGATCGCGCATAGGGATGGCGATACGCTGGTGATCGACACGATCGCCATCGATGAGCGCACTTGGAACAACTTCACGGGCTGGTTTCACAGCGATCAGGAACACGTAGTGGAGAGAATCAGCCGGCCGAGCATGAATTATCTGACCTATCAGGTGACCATCGAAGACCCGAAGGTTCTGACCAAGCCCTGGACTTCGGCGCCGCGCACCTGGAGTCTGGGACACGAGCCGCTGCAAGAGTACTACTGCACGAATAATCGGGAGGAAGAAGCGCTCAAGGCGCTGCGGGAATTAACCGAAGGTCCTAAGAAGTAGGTCGGCCTTCTACCGGGCCGCAGCGGGACAATTCCTGTGAGTGGCGGCTACTTTCGTTGTTCCTTGGCGGCCTTCCGCAGCTTATCCGAAAAAATTTCCATTCATTTTAAGGAGAGGATTGTGCGCAAATCCATCTTTGCCTTGGCCGCGCTGGCATTTGTCCCGTCTTTGGCTCTGGCGCAACGGCAGGTTGAATGGGACAAGGTCCAGGTCAAGACGCAAAAGCTCGACGAAAACGTCTACCTTCTGCAATTCCTCGGGCCGGAAGGGCCCGCCGGGAATGTGGGCGGTAACGTGGGCGCGCTCGTTTCCGATGAAGGCATCGCCATCGTGGACTGCGGATACGCTCCGGCTGCGCCCAAACTTGAAGCTGCTCTGAAGGCTATCTCCGATAAGCCCGTCAAGTACGTGCTGAATACGCACTGGCACGGCGATCATAGCCAGGCTAATTCTTACTTCGGAAAAACTGCCGTCATCATTGCGCACGAGAACGCGCGTAAGAAGATGGAAAAAGGAGGAGGGCTTTTTCCTGCGTCGCCTGCCGTAGCTCTTCCCGTCTTCACTTTTGACGATCGGATTACGCTGCATATGAAATCGGGAAATATTCTCGGCATCCACTTTGATCATGGACACACCGATACCGATACGATTTACTTTTTCCCCGGCGGCAAAGTCGTTCAGACGGGGGACGACTTCGTGAATTGGCCTGTCCCGGGTTTTCCGGCCATTGAAATGGATAACGACGGCAGTGGCGGCGTGGATGGTCAGATCGCCGCGGACGAATACATCCTGGCCCACGCGCCGGCCGACGTGAAAATCATTCCGGGGCACGGCAATCTCGCGAGCCGCGACGATATGGTCAAGATGCTCGCGGTCCTGAAAGACACTCGAGCCGTGGTACAGACGGGGATCCGTCAGGGTAAGAGCCTCGATCAGCTCAAGCAGGAAAAAGCCCTCGCCAAATGGGACTACCTGAACGAATCACACCACATTCAGAGCGACGTCTATTTCGAACGCCTCTACAAGACGTTGTCCGCCAACAAGGCGCCTGCGGCCGGCAGTAGCAACAAAAACTGATCGCGCGTGCTCCCACGCAGAGAGCACAGTGCGATCGCGCTTGACACTCGCGGAAGGCCTGTAGTATTAGCCACGCAAGTTGTGGGGTCTCAAAAAGCCAGATTCTACAGGCTAACTTCGCCCAGGGAGGGGTGTATGCCTAAAAGTCCGCATTTCCGTTGGGCATTCGTCTCGCTATTCATTTCATTCCTGCTGATGGCAACGGCGCCGTTTCTGGCGGCGCAAACTGCCGGAACCGGCGCATTAACGGGCACTGTCACGGACTCCTCGGGCGCTGTGATTCCGAACGCCACCGTAACCGCGACCAGCGTGGATACGGGACAGGCCCGAACAGCAACCACCGGGTCGGACGGGGCATATACAATCACTTTGCTCCCACCGGGGCGATACCGGGTGAGATTCGAAGCCAACGGCTTTAAGCCGGTCGAAATTCCGTCCGCCACGATCAGCGTCACGGAAACCGCCGTGCTGGACCGCAGCCTGGAAGTGGGCACGCAAACACAGGCGGTAACCGTGGAGGGTGAAGTTGAGACCATCCAGACGGCCAGTTCCGCGCTGGGAACCGTGGTCGGCACGACGGCTGTAACGGCTCTTCCTTTGAATACTCGCAATTACACTAATCTGCTGACGTTATCGGCCGGAGCCAACGCCGCCGTAACGAACGCCAGCTTCACTGGAAAAGGCGGAACGTTGATCGCCGTGAATGGCGGCGGCACGGCGCAGAACACCTATTTGCAGGACGGCGTGCCGATCAACAACTGGTTCAGCTTCAATACCGGCGCGGAAGGGGTCGAATTCGGATCCTTTGCTATCCCGATTCCCGATGCCATTGAGGAGTTCAAGATTCAGACTTCGACCTACGACGCGGGTTACGGGCGCAATCCGGGAGCCAACGTCAACGTCATCACAAAAACGGGCAGCAACAACTTTCACGGAAGCGGCTTTGAATTTTTTCGCAACAGCTCGTTGAACGCCAACGACTGGATCCGCAATTTTCAGGGGCTTCCAAAGCCGGTGTTGAATTCCAATCAGTTTGGCGGGACCTTCGGCGGGCCGATCAAGAAGGATAAGTTTTTCTTTTTTGTTTCTTACCAGGAGACCCGGCAGAAGAACGGCATCGTGGGCTACGGCTCTTCGTCGGTGACGCTGCCGCCGGTTCCCGGTAATCGGGGCACATGCCCGAGCGGCTTCACTACTCCGTCACAGTGTGACGCGGCGGGTGCAGCCTTTATACCGGCGCTGGCTTCTGCCGTCTGCACGGCAAACCACCCTTCGGTTCTAGCGGATAATCCGCAGGCGGGAACTTTGAAAATCATATGCCCGGGATCACCGGGCGGAACTGCCTTGTTCAATATCAATCCAGTGGCGATCCGCATCCTGCAGGCACAAGTTCCCGGTGGCGGCTATCTGATCCCCGGTTCCGGCACTGCGAACTATGCGACAACCACTTTTACCGACCCCGCGCGCTTCAGCGATCACAACGGCATGGGCAACTTCGATTACGTGATCAACAGCAAGCACACGCTCTCCGCGCGCTACGACTATGAACAGGACCCCACGAACGCGCCGTTCCCCACTCTGAATATCACCCTCATCGGAAACACATTGCCGGGCAGTCCGGTGGTAACGACGAAGTGGAATCATAACGCGCTGTTGAAGCTGACCTCCATTCTGTCCAACAATCTGGTAAACGAAGCGCGCGTCGCCTATCAGCGCAACGTCACCATCGATTCGCACGCGAGCCCTTTCACCGACTCGCAGTTTGGAATTGCGCCTTTGAATCCCGGATATGACGTCCTCTCCTACTTTACGGTGGGCGCCGGAAGCAGCGGATTTTCATTTGGTCCTCACTACTTTTTTGACGGCGTCTTCCCCGAGAATCAGTTCGAATGGTCCGACCAGATTTCCTGGACGCGCGGAAAGCACACTTTGCGCACCGGCGCCGAAGTCGAGCGGATTCAGCTGAGCCGGACTTATCCCGGCAATCAGGGCGGCAATCCCACCTTTCCGAGATTTGCCGATTTCCTGATCGGCCTCTGCGCGGCGGGTTCTCCCGGATGTACGACTTCCAACGGCGGTTCGGCCAGCAACCTGACCACGGCGGGAAACTTTACGTCGCCGACGGCCGCCTTCGATTACCTGATTCGCACCACCGACATAAATGCCTTCCTACAGGATGACTTCAAACTGAACTCGCGGTTGACCCTGAACCTCGGGCTGCGGTGGGAATACGACGGCCTGCCGTACCTGAAAGACGGAAATTACAGCAATTTCTGGCCGGGCCTGACGGGCGCGGCCTCGCTACCCGGAAATTCTCCGGCTACGGGCACGCTGGCGGGATATATTGTGCCCGCAAACTACAACGGCCCTCTTCCGGCGGGGTTGGTGCAAAGCAACAACAACTGCGCAACGCAGCATTGCGCGCCGATGGATAATTTTGCGCCGCGCCTCGGCTTCGCCTGGCAGCCTCTCAGTTCTAATCGTTGGGTGGTGCGAGGCGGGGCCGGATTTTTCTACGATCTCATCGGCGGCCAAATTTTCGCCGATGGCAATCCGGGCGTAACGCCTCCCGGCGAAGTGTCCCCCGTGACACCTCCAAGCGGTGCGACGCTGGCGAACCCCTGGGTTCTGCCGCCGGTCGTGGCGGGCCCCGCCGGCACTTACGGTTTCCCGCTCCGCTGGGTGAACCAGGTGAATCCAGCGACCTTTACAAGCTCCGGGCTCAGCCAGACTATCGTGCAGCAAGATTTAGAGACCCCTTTGACTTACGAATGGAATCTCAACACACAGTATGAGTTTCGACGAAATTGGGTGCTGGAATTGGGATACGTCGGCTCACACGGGATTCATCAAGTGGGCCAATCGCGGTCCGGCGCTCAGGGACAAGGCACCACCGTGCAGGGCTTTAATCTGGCTCCGCTGGTTGGCGCCGGCTGCACGAGCTGCGCGCTCACGGGAGTTGCCAGCAATACCGTCCTCAACGTGCCGGGACGCGTGCCCTACCTCGGTCTCTCGCCGACCGACGCGATGATCGCAAGCACTTCGTCTTACAAGTTCAACAGCCTGCAAGCGACGGTGCGGAAGCAGTTGTCATACGGGCTGCAACTCCAGGGCTCCTATACCTGGAGCCGTGCTTTCATCGGGTTGCCCTTTTTTATCAATACGTATCCGTACGACGTGATCACCTACGAACCGAACAATAACTACCGGCCACATCGTTTTGTGCTGAATTATGTCTGGAACCTGCCCGTGCCACACGCGCAAGGTTTAAGGGGAGAGCTTACCGATGGATGGAGCTTGTCCGGCGTATTTACGATTCAGGACGGCACGCCTCTGACCATTACGGACGGAACAGGCGGTTCGATCTTCTTTGGCGGGCAGGGCGCGAATTCCACTGCTCAGATGTGTCCCGGAGCGAGCTATTCCGATCTACTAACCTCCGGCAGCCTTACCGACCGAGTGGCGGCCGGACTGCCGACCGGAGGCGTGGGCTACCTGAAGAAGGCGGGAGTTCTCTGTGCTGTGCCGGCGATTGGGAATGGCACCGGGTTTGGCAATATGGGCGGCGGCGCGGTGCTCGGACCGGGCCAGAACAACTGGGATATGTCCCTGGCGAAATCGTTTGCCATTCGAGAGGGTCAATCGCTGCAATTCCGGTCGGAATTCTTCAATACCTTCAACCATGCGCAGTTCAGCAATCCGATCACGGTGGCGAGCCTGCCGAATTTCGGGCAGATCAGCACGACCTCGGTGAGCCCGCGCATCATTCAGCTGGCCTTGAAATACGCGTTCTGATCTCGTAAAGGCGAAGGGCGGAGACGGGGCATTCGCCCTCTCTCCGCATCTTCAAAAGCGCCGCGACCATTCTTTGGGCCAGCGTTCGACCACAACCTTCTTGTGTGTGTAGAACTCGATGGCGTCGCGGCCTTGCCCGTGCACGGTTCCAAAAAAGCTGTCGCGCCAGCCGCTGAATGGGAAATAAGCCATGGGAGCGGCGACTCCAATATTCACTCCGATATTGCCGGCGGGAACCTCGTAACGGAATTTGCGTGCTGCTGCACCGCTCGACGTAAAGATCGAGGCCATATTGCCGTAGGAGTTGCGTGAAATGATCTCGATGCCCTGGTCCAAAGTTTCGGCATGAACAAGACTCAGGACCGGGCCGAAGATCTCCGTGCTGGAGAGCGCGCTCGATGGCGGGAGGTTATCGAGCAACGTTGGATTCAGGAAATTGCCTCCGGGATGAGCGCCGCTCCCGTTACGACCGTCGAGCAAGACTTCCGCTCCTTCTTTGGCGCCTTGCGCGATGAGAGTTTCGATTCGCGTCTTGCTTTCGCGCGTGATCACGGGACCCATTTGAACACCGGGATCGAGTCCATTGCCTACCCGGAGTGAACCGACGGCATCCAACATTCCTTTTTTGAATTCGCGTTGCGCCTCGCCCACCACCACAGCGACGGAAATGGCCAGGCAGCGCTGCCCCGCGCAGCCGAATGCGCTGTCTGTGACAATGCGAGTAGCTGCATCCAGGTCTGCATCGGGCAGAATCAGAACGTGATTTTTTGCCCCGCCCTGGCATTGCGCGCGTTTGCCTTGGGCCGCCGCTTTGGCATAGACATATTTCGCCACAGGCGTTGAGCCCACAAAGCTGATCGCCTGCACCTGAGGATGTTCCAGCAGCGCGTCCACGACGGGTTTGCCCCCATGCACCAAATTCACTACGCCCGGGGGCAAGCCTAGGCCCTCGATCAATTCGAAGGCACGCTGCGACGTAAGCGGCACTTTTTCGGAGGGTTTTAAGATGAAAGTGTTTCCGCAGGCGATGGCGTAAGGCAGAAACCAGAACGGAATCATGGCCGGGAAATTGAATGGCGTGACGGCCGCGACGACGCCGAGCGGCTGGCGGATCATCATTTCGTCTATGCCGGCGGCGACGTCTTCCAGGTTGTAGCCTTGCATGAGAGTGGGAACGCCGCAGGCGACTTCGACATTTTCGATGGCGCGGCGCAGCTCCCCGCGCGATTCGCCGATCGTCTTGCCATTCTCCTTGGTACAAATTTGCGCGAGCTCTTCGAGATGAGTTTCCAGAAGTTGCTTGAGCTTGAAGAGGTATTGAATGCGGTCTTCGGGTGGAGTGCGGCGCCATTCCGGAAAAGCCGAAGAGGCCGCCTGGACGGCCGTATCCACGTCGCGCTTGCTGCCGAAAGGAACGCGCGCGAGTGGCTCGCCGCTGGCTGGATTGATCACGTCCGTACCATCGTCAGCGGCCGGCGGCCGCCAGTTACCGGCGTAGTTTCGCAGTACCTGAAGAGTTTGGCTCATCTTTCAAATTTCCGAATGGATGGATTAGCCGGCCCGTACTTGGCCCGCGCCTCGGTTGATTATCGCCTGCCGAGCTTGAAAGTGCACGAACCTGTCGTTATGATCCTGGCGGCACGAATCTGATTTCAGGGAGGCTGCGATGTCGGAACCCTCGAGCCGGGCGGGACAAGAGCATTCTGCGCTGGAGTCGCAATCGCGCCCGAAGGGCGGATCTTCAAGACGTACTTTTCTTGCCGGACTCGCAGCTACGGGCGCCGTTGCGGCATTTGGGCAGCGCGCCGCCGCCCTGCAGGGCGGCGGCGCGGCGGCTGCGGCCAAGGCCGGTCGAATCGACACGCACCATCACTTTACAATCCCCAAACTTTTCGAGCTGAGCAGCGCCAAGGGAGTGAACCAGCCCACGCTGAAGGGCTGGACCGCGGAGAAATCCATCGAGGAGATGGACCAGGGAGGGGTGGCCACATCGATCATATCCATCAGCGATCCTGGCGTATGGTTTGGCGACAATGCCGCCGCACGCGCTCTGGCGCGCGAATGCAATGAGTACGGCGCTAAGGTCGTCAAAGATTATCCGGGGCGCTTCGGGCAATTTGCCGTGCTTCCATTGCCGGATGTGGATGGATCATTGAAGGAAGTGGAATACGCAATGGATACCCTGAAGATGGATGGAATCGGGATTTTATCCAGCTATCAGGGCAAGTACCTTGGAAATCCATATTTCGCGCCGCTGATGCAGGAGCTGAACCGCCGCAAAGCGGTAGTCTTCTGTCATCCCTTCTGTGCCGCCTGTGACGCTGAGGCCACGCTTAGCGACGCGCAAAACCGGGGAGTGGAGTTTGTGTTCGACACGACGCGCACGATCCTGAGCCTGCTGAGCACCGGAACGGTGACGCGCTTCCCCGATATTCGCTTTATCTGGTCGCATGGGGGAGGAACGGTGCCGTACATCACCACCCGCTTGGCCGGCGCCGGGCAAAAATTGCCCAATGGGTTGATTCCCGAACTGCAGAAGTTTTATTACGACACCGCGCAAGCCTTCAGCCCGTACACGATGCCCTCGTTCAAGAAGCTGGTGCCTGTGTCGCACATTTTGTTCGGCACCGATTATCCGCTCGGTGGCGGATCAGCCGCGCAGGTGGCCAAGGGCTTGGCCGATAACGGCGGGTTCAGCGAAAGCGAGATGCAAGCGATCAACCGCGACAATGCCGTGCAACTGCTTCCCCGCTTGAAAGCCTAATTGCGGCGCGCTTCCCTCGATTTCCCAGAGAAATTTTTGAACCGCGGCCAAGCTTAAGGCTTTTGCGGCGTGTTGCCGGCCGGCTTGGCAAATTTCGCGGCGTCAATGGCGACGTTGGCGCGCAGATCGGTGAACACTATCGTGGAGCGCCCGTCCGTCCAAGTCGTTATCAGGCGATAAGGCATCTTTACCCCGGAAACATCGCGGTAGTCGGAATAGTCCACTTGGATCGGGTTCAGGCCGAGGGCCGTATCGGTATAGCGCACCTGCCGCAGCAGCAGACCCGTCTTTCTCTCGAAATAAAGTTTCACGGGGGTATTGTCGGGGCCGCTCCCCTGAACGATATCCACCTCTTTGTCGTCAATCGAAGCGCTGGGAAAACCACTCCGCCAGTTCGTAAGCGTCTGCTTGATCTGCGCCGGGAAGGAAAGCATCGCGTCGATTTTGGCGCCTTGGAGATCGCCCGCCGTCAGCGAAAATACGGCTACCGGTAAGAGCGTGCCGGCCGAGGTGTTCCAGCCATTTCGGCCGTCGTAAGTTCTGACGTTATCTCCAGAGCGCAAGTGAACGACGGTGGTCCGCTGATTCGGGGCTTTGGCATACACTTCGACCGGGAACTTGTCTCCTTCGGTATCGAATCCCTCGTAAGTACCCCTGCCGACGAAGCTGGTGACGCTGGCGAGCCGTTGCGCTCCGCCAAGGGCTTGGAGGTATTTGTTGAAAATTGCCTCGGCCGAAGGGGCTGAGGGATTGGGCGCATCGGCAATTTCCAGTTCGTTCGGATCGTCAGGGGGCGGAGTGCCATATTGCTCGGCAAGGCTCGGCGTGACCTTGGGCCGGGCGTCACTGCGATGGCAGGAGTAGCAGGTCACTTCGCGTTTGCCGCCGAAATTCGCCTTGTTCAAGCCGTTCACCATCAAAATCATCTTGCGCGCAGTCTGTTTTCGCGGTGTGTCTTCGGCGTATTCTGCCGCGCTGCCGGTCTTGTGGCATTCGGAACAATTCATGCTGAGCGCCGCGGCGATGAAGCCCATCGTGCCCATGAATTGATCCACGGTAAGACCACGGAGCACCTGGATATTCTTGAACACATCGTCGGCCATGAGCGGCTTTTCCTGCGGTGCGGCTTGCGCACTCGCCAAGGTCGCTGCCAGTAAACCAGCTGCCAGCGCTTCGACGATCGATGCGACACGCAAACTAGGGCGCCGATTCATCGTTCTGCTCCTTTATTACGCGCGAGAATGAATAGGAGGCTAGTTATAGCAGCGCTCTTTCTTTGTCAAGCTAAATGCTCCGGCGGCCAAGGCCGCCGCTACCGCTCGTCGTATCTGCAAAATGAGCCGACCAAAAGAAAAGCCGCGAGCTGCAATTCGAGCCGCGGCTGAGTGGGAGCGACACCGCGGCTCACGAATCTTGACACCCACAAAGCCGTTATGACAGGCTCTGGCAACACAAGACCCCGATGGAAGCGGCTGTGGAGGCTCCCCAATGAGGCAGAGATCAACTCCTTTCGCGCTTTTGGTTTTGGGCCTGCTCTCGGCGGCTTTGCCCTTGCTGGCGCATCATTCTGTTTTGGCGGAATACGACAGTAAAAAGCCGATAACACTGAACGGCGTGATCACGCGGGTGCTGTGGATCAATCCGCATACGTTTTGGTACGTGGATACCAAAGATGCCAGCGGAAACGTCAAGCATTGGCAAGTGGAGGGGCCTTCCCCGGCGGAATGGCGCAACGCGAAAGTCACACGCGAGTTGGCGGGCAAACCCGGCGATAACATCACCATCGAGGTGATCGTGGGCAAGACCATGCCCGACCGCGCGCTCGGGCACAAGTTCACCTTTCCTGATGGCCACGTCATCCAGCTTAAGATGAATGAGAACGGGGAAACGGTCGCAACTCCCCCCGCAAATTGAGCCGGAGGAAGAGCGATGCGCAGCCAACCTTTCACTTCCTGTGTTGTAGCGGTCGCGGCGTTGGGCCTGCTTTCAGCGCTTGCATCCGCCCAACAAAAATCGGCGTCGCGCGACGATATGGTGAAGGCGGCGGCCGCCAAACCAACACCCCGCGCTTCTGAAGGGCATCCGGATCTGAACGGGATTTGGCTCCTGCCGGGCATCGTGAGCAACGCATTCGGCTACGGCGGACCTCCAGGCGAAGTGAGCGCCGATGGAAAAGAGCATACCGTTTACTTCGACGGGCGCGGGTTGGTGGGGCAATCGCCCACACCGAATCTTCCGGTTTATAACAAACCCGAACTGGAGGCTAAACGCAAACAGCTCGACGCCAGCGCCAATCATTCCGACCCCGCCCGCTACAGCTGCCAGCAAACGGGCGTTCCGCGGACCGGCGCGCCGGACAAGATTGTGCAGACATCCAAGGAAGTGATCTTTCTGTACCAGCAAACGTTTGAGACTTCGCCGCCCGGCAGCACCTTCCGCGTGATTCCCACGGACGGACGGCCGCACCGCAGCGATGTGGATCCTTCGGCCATGGGAGATTCGGTGGGCCATTGGGAAGGCGATACGCTTGTGGTGGACGTAACCAGGATTGACGATTCGACCTGGTTTTGCATGAAAGGATGCTTCCACAGCGATGCCATCCACGTCACGGAGCGGCTGACGCGCAAGGGCGATACGCTCACCTATCAGGCGACGGTGGAAGATTCCAAAGTGCTCGCGAAGCCGTGGAACAGCTATCCGGTGACGCGGATTCTCGGCGGATCGAGCGCATCGCTGCCGCCCGACGTTCCTTGCATTGACAGCGACAAACCTTACATCGACGATAGCAGCCGCACGGCACCGCTCTAAATATCCGCACAAAAAGCGCGCGGCCAGCCCGGAGGCCGGCCGCGCGGAAGTTTTGCGTTGGGTCTTGTCTAGAACGTGTACTTCAGCGCCAGTTGAATTACGCGCGGATTTACGGCGGTCCGCGTGATTTGGCCAAACCCGTTGCCCGTATCGCTCACGTCTGTATCTGACGGTATCGCAAATTGGGGGTGATTGAAGGTATTGAAGAACTCGGTCCGGAACATCAGCGATTGTCCCTCGCGGATTCCCCGGAAGGACTTGGAGAGGGACATATCCCAATTGTATTCACCCGGGCCAAGAATGTTGCCGAAGGCCGCATTGCCGAAGCCCGACCCACCGCCTACTCCGTTGATCGCTCCGACGATTGGCCCAGGACAAAATGCCTTCGAGTTGATCCAGCCATCTCCGCCGCCAAAGCCGCTGGAAACGCGTTGTGTGGTACTACCTGAGGTCGCGACATCGGCTTGCGCAATACCTGGGCAGTACTGAGCTTGACTAATTTGGGCGGAGCCGCCTGTGGCTCCGAAGATCGCCCCACCGGAACTGTCGTTGATGTCGATCGGCTGGCCATTCTGGATTACGGTTACGCCCGACCAAGTCCATCCATTGGCTATGACACCCAAAGCGCCCTTGTGCTGCCCCAGCGGCAGTTCCCAAACATAATTCACTACGAGCCTCTGTGGGCGGACGAAATATTCAGGCGCATAGATTGGGGCGATATAGGGGAAGGTATTAAGCCCCACGGGGCTCTGCTCGAAGCCGCGGCTCCAACTATAAGCGGCCTGAAGCTGTAATCCATGCGAGATTT
>Ga0079221_10000234_pt1 | contig 13888 bp, 16 predicted proteins | sample GAAS200_FD_75069 | JGI IMG/M metagenome (GOLD analysis project Ga0079221, IMG submission 75069) | Agricultural soil microbial communities from Georgia to study Nitrogen management - GA AS200 | ecosystem: Environmental > Terrestrial > Soil > Agricultural land | place: USA: Georgia | collected... | reverse complement strand
GGCTATCTCTTTCGGCTGGGGTCATCTTCCGGATGGACATAGTTGAACTGAAAGGGAGCCTGGCCGTGGACCTGCACGATGGTTTCCCCGGAGGCCATGGCGTAATGGTGCATCTCGGGATCGAGAAACGCGAAGCTCCCGGCAGGGAACGCTTTCATCTTATCCGTTTCGAAAGCATCTCCCATACCCACCTTGAATGTTCCAGAGATGATCGTCACGTTTTCGCGCAGCGGGTGCCAATGAGGAGCGATGTGGAACCCGTCGGGCATCTTTAGCCGAATTGTGTAGTCGCCGCTTGACCCAGTCGGATCGCCCTCGAGTACGGCGAACTGGGCGCCCGGTTGCACAACAGGTGGCGCCTGACCCCAGGGAATGGTGTCCGGGGTGACCGCGTTTGTTTCGTGGGCGTCAGCAAAAACGTTGTCGGCCAGAAACTCTCGGCCACATGCGAAAATCCCCGTAATTGCTATCACGTATAACAAGTATGTTTTCATAGCTGAGCCTCCTTTGACTCAGAAGAAACTTTCAGTTGCAGTTCGGTGGGTTTGCTGGATAAACGCCGCCGGACTTAAATGCAGGGCTGAACTGGGCGATGCCATCGCTTTGCGGGAATACGGTGGACCACCAAATCACAGCGGCATCGTTACCACTGTTCGTAACGGTGTGCACGAGACCGGGAGGCTCGACGAATGCGCTACCAGCCGTCACTTCTTCTGACGCACACTGATTGGGCGCGACGGCGTGCTGCTCGGTTAGAGTGCCGCGCTCGAGAATGACGTAGCTCGTTCCTTTATGGAAGTGCCACGGAATCGTGTCGCCGGGCTTCATCACGAACGCTTGGATCTGGACCGTGGCAGGTATCGGATGGCCCGGACCGAAGCCCCCAAAGTCATAACTTGCAATGGTTCCTATCGTGAAAGCGATGCCCGTGAGGGCCAGTGCGGAACCAGCCAGTAGTATGGTCACGAGAGCCGCCACGATAGCTACCGTGATTTTTCTTTTTCGCAACATGATGAGACTCCTTTCGATGACTTAGTAACGATTCAATACGGGAGGAACGCCGTGAGGATGCCCTGCACGCCTAAGCGTTTCCATGAAAAGGGCATACCGCTTATCTATTTTTTGTATATCGTTGCAAGTTGTTGTTTTTAGCGGATTTAGTGGATAATACCCCCAAGAACAGTCCATGCCTCGCAGAAAACCTGTTTCCACAGATATCGAGTTGGACCTGGGCCGGTACGAGCTCCGCCGCCATGGACGACGCGTTAGGCTCGAAAAGAAGCCCATGGACCTGTTGATTTATCTGGTGAGCCGCCGCGAACAACTTGTGTCCCGTAAAGACATTGTTGGCAAACTGTGGCGCTCGGATTCGTTTGTCGATACCGAGACTAGTATCAACAATATCGTGCGAAAGATCCGTACAGCACTGGGTGATGACTCCGCCAAACCGCGCTTTCTGGAAACTGTGGTCGGCAAAGGATACCGATTCATCGGCTCTCTGCGCGTGATTGACGCGCGCTATCCGCAGCCCGATCTTGAGTCCCTAGGCGTCAGCGAAGTCAACCACGAAAAAGTAGCAGGGCGCGCCGAGAGGTCATCGTTGGCAGTCCTGCCGCTCATGACTCTAGGGAATATTGCGGATGACCGCGGAATCTGCTTCGGTCTTGCGGATGCTTTGATTACGCGGCTTGGAAATCTGCCGGGCTTGGACGTTCTGCCCATTTCAACCGTGCTGAACTTGCCCGTCGAGGCTAGCGCCACGGAGGCGGCTTCCCGTCTTGGTGTACGCTTTGTTGTCCACGGCGCCATCCAAATGACAAAGGGTCTTTGGCGTCTCTCCATGGAAGTCTTTGACGCTCACAACCAGACCGTCTGCTTCAAAAAGAAGTCTGATCTGGACGTAAACCGCCTCTCGGACCTTGAGGGAGAAATTGCAAAGCAAATCGCCGCGGCATTGAATCGGCCTCTCAGTCCAGCGGTTACGCAGCGGCGGCCTCGCTACAGTAAAGATCCCATGGCCTATGCCGCATACATGCAGGGATACCAGCTCAGCTCCCGTGGCGATCCAGCGCTGCTCGAAGAGGCCGCTCAGCACTTGATCGCTGCTGTCGCTCGAGATCCTGGTTTTTCCTTGGCGCATGCCGCCCTTTCCCTGGTCTGCGCAACGCGCCACTACGAAGTTGATCCGGCCAGCGCCTGGCTGGAGAAGGCCGAATTTCATTGCCGCCGCGCGCTGGAACTGGATTCGGATTTGCCCGAAGCGCACGTGGCCAATGCCTTTCTTCTCTGGGGGCCGTCAAAAAACTTTCAGCACATCGAAGCAATTGCCGAACTCAAGCGTGCTCTGGCGCTTCAGAGCAACCAGCCGCACGCCTACAACCGCCTGGGCTCCATTCTGGCCCACATCGGGCTTCTCGAACACGCTCGCGAAATGTATGAGAGAGGACGGCCTTTTGATCCTAGAAAGAGAGTCAGCCGCAGCATCGTACACGTGTACATTTGGAATCAGCAGTACGACGCGGCGCGAGAGGAGCTTCAAGCGTGGCGGGTTGAGAATCCAGGTAATAAGTATCCCATCTACTATGCGCCGCAGCCGGCCTTAATGACTGGGGATTGGAAAGAGGCAAAGACTCTGCTGGATGAAGCGGCTCGGCTCTTGCCCGATGAACCCCTCATCATTAGTTTGCGCGGAGTATTTTACGCTTTGACGGGAAATGATCGAAAGGCGCTGGACTGCCTTTCAAGGGCTTGCGCCAGCCCAAAATCATTTGGTCACGCGCACCACACCTACTATCAAATTGCCTGCATTCTTGCCCTTGTGGGGCGGCAACAACCCGCCTTCGAATGGCTGGAGCGAAGTGTCAGCGCCGGATTCGCGTGCTGGCCCTTTTTTCTGAAGGACCATTGCCTGAAGAATCTGAGAGGCATTCCGGCGTTTGAAGTGCTCGTTAGCTCGTTGCAAGCCAAGTATCCGGATCATCTTGGATTGCTCTAAGTCATTTTCATTTCGTGCATAGCACGGCTGAATTGTTGCCGAGGCCTGCCTTCACCCCTCGAAAATGACTTGCGCCAGTGCCTGCTCCTCCGTATGAGTGATGCTCAATGCGATGTGTTTCACGCCAAGTTGCGTAGCGATTTTTTCCGCCTCGCCCGCAAGCTTCAACGTCGGCCGTCCGCTCTTTTCGCGCACCACTTCCAGGTCCACCCAGCGCACCCCGCGCCGCCAGCCCGTTCCCAGCGCTTTCATTCCGGCTTCTTTTGCCGCGAACCGCCCCGCGTAGCGCTCATATTTATTTTTGAACTGCTCGCAATAGCCCCGTTCTTTCTGCGTGTAGAGCCGCCGCAGAAACGTCTCCCCATACCGCTCGATCGCTTTCTGGATGCGGTCCACTTCGGCAATGTCCACGCCCATTCCGATGATCAAGAGGCCTCCAGCGACGTGCGTCGGGTCCGGCTCAGCCTCGGTAAACCCTGAGCGGCCGCTCCGATTATACTGTTACTGTCGCAATGCCTACGAACACGTTGAAAACTCGGAAGAATGCCAGACGCGGAGGAGTCCGCCGCAAAGGGAAAGAGGGTTCCTCCGCCTCGATGGGCTGGACCGAACACAAAGCCGGTGGCCTGCAAATCCTGCAGGCAGATGCTCTAACAAAAACCCCCTGGCTCGTCCATGGATTCAGCACACGGCCCGGCGGTGTGAGCGATCTTGCGGGGGAAAAAGTTCTGAACCTTGGCTTCGCGGAATGGGACACCAGGGAAAATGTTCTCGAAAACCGCCGCCGTTTCCAATCCGCCCTCAGCGCAAACAATTTCGATCTCATCGCTCTAAAGCAGATTCACTCGGACGTCGTCCATCTCTTCGAAGACTCCCCAGCCGAACCCTGCCGTGGTGACGCTTCAACCACGAATCGTCCCGGCTTGCTCCTTGCCATCCAAACCGCCGACTGCGTTCCGATCCTTTTGGTCGACCTCAAAAAACGAGCCGTTGCCGCGGTTCACGCAGGCTGGCGCGGCACGCTGCAGCGCATCGTCGCGAAAGCCATCGGTAAAATGCAGATGCAATTCGGCACGAAGCCCGCGGACCTGCTTGCCGCCATCGGCCCCTCCATCGGCGGATGCTGCTACGAGGTGGGCACGGAAGTCGCCTCAGAGTTCCGCTCGCAATTCCCGAACGCCTCCGATTGGTTCGACGAACTCCGCACCGGCGACGAACCCAATCCCCTGCAATGGCTCAACATGGCCCCGCCCGGCCACCAGCCTCCGCCGAAAAACGTACTCCTCGACCTTCGCAAAGCCAATCGCGCACAACTCCTCGACGCGGGCCTGCGCGCACAAGATATCCTCGTAAGTGACCTGTGTACCGCCTGCCACCGGGATCTTCTTTTCAGCTACCGCAAAGAAGCCGGCACCACCGGCCGCCTCATGTCCGTCATCGGGATCCGAGTTTTAGAACGTAGTTCACCCAAGTAGCTGTCAGGGGGATGGCTTACGCCAAAAAGGTGCTTCGGCTTGCCTTTGCTTTTCGCTCATTGGCCGTAAGTAGACAATTACACGAAAACAGTGTACACTGTCCTCGTGAAAAATATCACTCTATCCGCCGACCCTGACCTCATTGAAAAAGCTCGCCAGGTTGCCAAGTCTGAGCACAAGACTCTTAACGCGGCCTTCCGCGAGTGGCTTGCGTCCTACGCTTCCCGCCGCGGCGACGTCGAAGCTCACCGCGCGCTCATGGAGCGCCTCAAACACATCAATGCCAATGGCCCTTACACACGCGACGAAATGAATGAACGATAGATTCTTCCTTGACACGAACATCTTCGTCTATGAGATGAGTAGCGGCGTTCCCTCGAAGCAGGCCGTCGCGAGTGGCTTGGTCCAGGACGCGCTTAAGTCAGGAAAGGGAGTCATCAGTTTTCAGGTTGTACAAGAATTTTTCAACGTCGCTTTTCGCCGGTTCAAGCCTCCCATGTTGCCCGCCGATGCACAGCAGGTGCTCGCGACTACGTTTCGCCCCCTCCTTGCCGTTCACTCTTCTTATTCTCTGTATGGGCGAGCTCTCGAACTCACTCGGATGCATTCCATCTCTTGGTACGACTCTCTGATTGTAGGTGCTGCGCTCGAAGCCGACTGCCGCATCTTGTACACGGAGGATCTGCAGCACGGCCAACGATTCGACAAGCTGACAGCCCGGAACCCATTTTTGTAGCCAGAGGAAGTCGAACCTCGCAGTGTTCGACTCTACAGCGAGATCCCGTCGGTGGGCAGTGTGCTTTGTAGTTGCACTAGCGCCAACTGCCCGCAGGCCGCCATCACGTCGCGCCCGCGGGAATAGCGGACAAACGTCGGCACGCCTTTGTCATTCAAGATGCGCCGGAATTCCTCGATACGTTCCGGCGCGGATTCGCTGTATGGAAGTTCGCCGGGATTCCAAGGAATCAAATTGACCTTCACGCGCTTCAGCGGCGCCAGCAGCCGCACCACGCGCCGCGCATCGTCCGCGGAATCATTCTCTCCCCCCAGCATCACGTATTCAAACGTCAAATGCTCCCACGGCCGCAGCGGATAGTTCTTGCAAGCGCCCATCACCGCGCTCAGCGGATATTTCTTATTGATCGGCATCAGCGCATCGCGCTGCTCGTCGTTCGAGGCATTCAGGGAAATCGCCAGCTTCGGCCGCACCTTCTCATGCGCCAACCGCTCGATTCCAGGCACGATCCCGCTCGTGGAGAGCGTTACGTGTTTGGGCGAAAGTCCCACGCCCTCCGGATCCAGCAGAATCCGCAGGGCCGCCATCACCGGCTCGAAATTCAGTAGCGGCTCTCCTTGCCCCATCAACACGACATTTGTTTGCACGGCGTCGCGGATTTGTGTAGCGCCGGGCTTTCGCGGTTTTTGCCTCCCGGCTGCTTCGTCGGGAAGCGAGGCATCCTTTTGCCTCTTTTCTTCTGCTACCCGCTCTTCGAGGGCCGCCAAAACCTGCGCAACGATCTCTCCCGCCGTCAAATTGCGAATCAACCCTAGCTGCGCCGTCAGGCAAAAATGGCAATCCACCGCGCATCCCGCCTGCGTGGAAATGCAAATCGTCTGTCGCCCCTCGCTCGGCATAAAAACCGCTTCCACGGAGGCTGGCAGCCGCGCGCCCGCTGGTTTTCTACGATTCTTCTCTGCGTCCTCCGTGCTCTGTAACTCGGTGCCCTCTGCGTTAAATCTTTTCTCTTCCGTCCCGTCAAGCCCAAACAAATACCGCACCGACCCATCCGCCGACGCAAACCGCTGCTTCACCTCCGGCAGCGTCACGCGCGCTTCCCTTGCCAATCGTTCCCGCAGCGCCGCCGGCAAATTCGTCATGCTTACAAAATCAAACTTTCGCTCCGCATACAGCGCGTGATAAATCTGCCCTCCGCGATAGGCAGGCTCGCCCAGCCCCGCGCAGAACGCGCGCAACTCTTCTTTCGATTTACCCAACAGCTCGATCATCATGCTTCTTCCCGAATGACTCGTTCTCCCTTCATCATCCCATCCTGCTCACAGGGAGCCAAGTTCGCGCCAGCCACGATGCATTGCGCTATAATTCTTTGGCAATCCCCGCGAATCCCAAACCAGGGTTGGGAGGCGATCTATGGCGCAAACCGTCGCAATGGAAAAACTGAACATCGAAAATTGGGTGAAGGGCCTCGCCGCCATCCCCGAATCCGACTTCTCGCTGCAAAACGTCCAGGACTATGTCATCCGCCACGCCGTGCGCCCCGAGAGCCTCGAAAAATATTGCTTTTTCTCCAAAGGAAATTACACGCGCAATCTCATTTTCCGCAACGAACTCTTCGAATGTATGACGCTGTGCTGGGATATCGGCCAGCACAGCCGCATTCACAATCATCGCGGCCAGAACTGCTGGATGTCCGCGCCTATCGGCCGCCTGCGCATCCGGAATTACCGGGTGGACGACCGCGACGCCGCCAAGGGCACCTGCCACATCGTTCCCACCGAACTCTACGACCTCGACGCCACACATCCCACCTACGTCAATCCCATGGAACCGGTCCACGAAGTCATGAACCTTGCCGAGTTTAACGAGCGCGCCGTCAGCATTCACATCTATTCCAAGCCCTTTGATACGTGTGAAGTGTACTACCGCGATAAAGACGCTTACGCCGACGTACCTCTCTTCTTCACCAGCGAATACGGCAAGCTCAATCCCGACGAAAGGCTTATCTAGCTTAGGACAAGTCCCCCAGTCGATTCGGCACAGCGCCTCATCCTGTAAGCCGTTGCAAAAAAAAGGGGCTTTATTGGATTGTCATTATCTTTTTCCTTTGCGCCGCACCTGTGTCACAATCCATGGATGGCGAGCGAAGTTCGCGACATTCAGAAGCACAAGCTGCCCAACGGCCTGGTGGTCATTACCGAGACCATGTCGCACGTCCGCTCCGTCTCCGTGGGTGTCTGGGTGCGCAACGGCTCCCGCCGCGAGATTCCTGAAGAAAACGGCCTCGCCCACTTCATGGAGCACATGGTCTTCAAAGGCACGGAGCGCCGCTCCGCCGAAGCCATCGCCAGCGAAATGGATTCCGTCGGCGGTATGCTCGACGCTTTTACCTCCAAAGAACAAATCTGCTTCAACGCGAAGGTTCTCGATGAGCACTTGTCTATTGCCTTCGATGTCATCGCCGACCTCGTCCTTCGTCCGAAGTTCGATTCCGAGGATTTGAAGAAGGAGCGCAAAGTCGTCCTCGAAGAAATCAAGATGGACCTGGACAACCCGGAGTACTTGCTCCACGAGATTTTTACGCGGGGCTTCTGGCCTGGGCACCCGCTGGGGCGGCCCATTCTTGGTACCCCGGATACCGTAAAGAAATTCAATCGCGACGCGCTTCGCACGCGGTTCCAGAACTGGTTTGCACCCGATCATCTGGTTGTCACCGCCGCGGGCCACGTCACGCACGAGGAAGTGCTTGAACTGGTGCAGCGCGAGTTTGGCGCGCTCGAACCCGCCGGGCCCGCCGAAGATGGCGGCGCGCCGCAAACGCAGGCGCCCATTCGCCTCGAAAAAAAACGCGATCTCGAGCAGGCGCATCTTTGCATCGGTGTGCCTTCGGTTCCGCTGGCGCATCAGGACCGCTTCGGCTTCGCCGTGCTCAATAATCTGCTGGGCGGAGGCATGTCTTCGCGCCTGTTCCAGAACATTCGCGAGAAGCGCGGCCTTGCGTACGCGGTTTTCAGCGAACTCACTCCCTATTCCGACGCCGGCATGATGACCGTCTACGCCGGAACCGCCACCGACGCCATCGGCCAGGTCATTGACCTCACCATTCAGGAGTTTCGCTCGCTGAAGGAAACGCTCGTCACCGAAGAAGAGCTGCGCCGCTCGAAGAACCATCTCAAGGGCTCGCTGATGCTTTCGCTCGAGTCCACGAGTTCGCGCATGTCCAATCTCGCGCGCCAGGAGCTGTACTTCGGCCGCTTCTTCTCGCTCGACGAAATCCTCGCCGCCATCGAAGCCGTCACCCGCGAAGAGCTTCAGTCTCTCGCGCAGCGTTACTTCCAGACCGACCAGATCGCTGTCACCGTCCTAGGCCCCATTAACGGCTTCACCCTCGACCGTTCCCGCCTAGCCTGCTAAGCTTCCGTGGAAAGCACGCGAATGTGCGCACGGAGACGCGATATGTACGACGCGACCGCATCCCCTAAAACCGCCATGAGCGACCTGCCAGACTGCTGGCCGCCTCTCCCCTACGAGTCCTGGAAGGACACTTACGCCACGCTTCACATGTGGACGCAGATCGTCGGCAAAGTGCGCCTCGCGCTCACTCCGCGGGTGAACCACTGGTGGAACGTTCCTTTGTACGTGTCTGCGCGCGGCTTGACCACGGCTGCGATTCATTACGCCGAACGCACCTTCGAGCTGCGCTTCGATTTCCTCAATCACGAACTGGTGCTGCAACTGAGCGACGGCCAAGTCAAGTCGCTTCCGCTCTTCCCGCGAACCGTGGCCGACTTTTACCGCGAGTTCATGAACATGATGCATTCTGCGGGCATCCAGGTCCGCATTTGGAAAATGCCAGTCGAAATTCCCAATCCGATTCCCTTTGATCAGGACCAGGTTCACTCCTCCTACGATCCTGAATCGGTGCGCCGGTTCTGGCAAATTCTCGTCTCCGTGGATCGCGTTTTCCAGGAGTTCCGCGCCCGCTTTTTGGGCAAATCCAGCCCCGTGCATTTTTTCTGGGGCAGCTTCGACCATGCGGTCACGCGCTTTTCCGGCCGACGCGCTCCGGAGCGCTCCGGCGCGGATTCCATCACGCGCGAAGCGTATTCACACGAGGTCAGCAGCGTCGGCTTTTGGCCCGGCAGCGGCCTCGGCGCGCCCGCCTTCTATTCCTACATAGCTCCCGAACCGGCGGGCTTCCGCGAGGCTCGGGTTCGGCCGGACGCCGCGAAATACAACTTGCAGCTCAACGAGTTCCTCCTGATGTACGACGCCGTGCGCCAGTCGTCGTCTCCTTGCGCCGCGCTTCTTGAGTTTTGCCAGTCCACCTACGAAGCTGGCGCCGAGCTGGCCCATTGGGACCGTGGAGCCCTGGAAAAAACACCGCGCGCTTCCGCCAACCTCGCCTAGGCTCGCAGCACTCTTCCTCCACCTTTCTGCGCGCGATGATTCCCGAACGGGAGGACTCTCTGCACTCCCCCGGGGGCTCGTATGTGTGGCAAGTAAAGGACTTGCAGGAAGGGCTTTTGGAAGTGTGGCAATGATTGGACTTACAGTGACATCTTTCGGATCTGTGGCAACGAAAGGGCTTAGCGTGTAAGGAACTTGGAAGATATACGGAAGACTGGAGATTGGGCAGATTGCCATTTACCCTCCCCCTCCGTTGCACGGGAAAGAGTGCGGAAGTGATTGATGTGAAAGGAGTTGCGATGGCTCCATTGCGCAAAAGAGTGCGCAATAGACTGAAAACAAAGGAGATAGATCGTGATGAGCGCACTCCTCGCCGCAGGACAAGAGTGATTAGAATCGGAGGAAGGGGGAACGGGTGACTTCCGGAATCTCCGGGCGAAATGAAGGCGGACTGGAGCGTCGAGTTCAAGCAAGAAGGGTAGCATAGTTTACGGAGCGTGTCCAGTACTTTTTGATTATCATTCGAATGAAGTTGTAATTCGTTGAAACGGTTGCCGTTAGGGATTTAGGTTTCGCGCAGAATCGACTGTAGCTCTCATTAGGGCGAGCCGACGCGGTTGATGGTCTGAAAGTGTGACAGTTTTCCTTCTTTCAGTTCGGCATAAAGGGCTGATTGTCCATCGGGCCTGAATATAAGATAGCCTTGCGTAGAATCCTCGGGACCGCTTATATAGCCGAGCGGTGAAGAGCCCTCTTTTGGTCGTGCGGTGATAGTGAACCTGCTGGTACTGCCAATGACAGGGCCGGTGATCGAATGTATCCGAACCTGTTTTATATCGCGACTCGGGGGTCCTGTGGTGCCTATGCCGGAGAGAAGCCCGTATAGGCTGCCATAGCGCGAAAGATCGTGCGTTATCTCCGCGCTTCCATCTAAGGCGCCTTCTCGAACCCGGAGTTGGATTCTGCCAAAGGGCATCTCCCAGAACCCATCTAAGGCCGGCAATTCATTTTGATGAAGGCCTTTGCCCAAAGCGACGAGGAATGCTCTCTGCCTCTCCGCATTCTCTATGGATTTCTCAAACAGATTCGCTTCTTTTTCTTCCCGCTCGGCGATCGCGGCTAGACAGCGCCCTACGTCTGGCTCAACGTCTTCCTTCTTCATTACTTCCTTGAGCATAGCCGTGGCCTCGTCCACTATTCCTGCGTCGATGTACTTGTATCCAAGATTGCTCGCGGCAAGAGTCCCTCCCAGCTCGATTGCGTGTTTGTAATGGTGGACGGAGCTGATGGGCAGGTTGCATTCTCCTAATGCCAATGCGGTGTTGTGCATAATATCCGAACGGCTTGGATCATGTTCTTTTAGCAAATGGAAATGATACAGAAATAGTTCGCGCTGATCTTGGCGGTTGTAGTCGAGCCCAAGAGTGAAGCGAAAGCCTGTGAGCACGGGGTTTTCTCTTAAAAGTGCCTCTGCCACTCCAAACGCTTCGAAATGCCTTCCTGAAGATTTGAGAATCTCATAGAGTTTTTGGACGGCCTGAGTTCTGGTCTCGCTTTCTGGTCCTTGCATCAAGCGAATCAAGACTGGTTCGGCTTGGACGGATTGCTTCGCTGAAATGAGTGCATTTGCGTAGGAAAGGAGGCGTGTGGCCTTTTCATCTTCGTCTTTTGAGAGGTTTGCTGCTTGTAGATAGTAGGTGGCAGCGTCGGCATGCTGGTTGAATGACGAAAACGCGTGCGCTATAAAGGATGGTGGTGCCGGATCTTCGGGATTTTCCGTATGCAATTGCTTCAGTTCATGTAGTGCCGCAACGTCTTCAGCTCCGTAAAGCTCCGAGAGACAAAAACAGCGCCAGCGTAGTTCGGGCGTAGTCGAGCCTCCAGCCCTTATCAACTTCACGCCTGCATTGAGCTGTTTGCGGGCGAGGGCTAGATCTTTCTTACCGATTGCTTCAAAGAACTCCCGGAATATTGGGTCTAGGCCTGGCTTGGGCGTTTGTGATTCCGTTACTTCCTCCTTTACCTCGTCAACTGGTGAGAGTTTCTCTTTCGGCTGTTCTTCGCTCTGGTCGCGAAGGACAGTCTCAACGGCTATTCCTGCCTGCTCGGCGAGAAGCTTGCTGACCATTTGCGATACGCGCCTAATAGCGTCTGAGGGATCTTGGTAGTCATATGGGATGTACTCGAGATCTCCCTGCAGAGCCGGAAAGTCTAAGTTTGGCTCCAGGAATAGAATCACCTTTCTTTCGAGAGCGAGGGCAAAGCCGCTTTCTTGAATGATCCAGGCGGGTGGACTCCAAAGCATCGGCTGCAGTTTCTTCTTGCGGACGAGTTGCCAAGCGCTTCTATAGACGTTCTTGAAATCGAATACGGGGTGCTTGTGAGTCAGGATCCCAATGAATATCTGGGCATCTGAGATGCGGCGCCGGATCTTGTCAGACACCCTGTCTGCTTCTGCAGGTTCTCCAGATTTCCAAGTGAATCCCAATTCATGGAATGCTTCGAGCTGAGACAAAATCGGCCGAATCTTGATTTGGTCCTCGGGGGCGAAGCTGTGTGCAACAAACGCGTTGAGGGTTCGCATAATGTGGTGTCGTAACCTCCGGAGCTTTGCTGCGCCGAGAATATCATTTCTTTGACGACACCGCAGAGTGACGGGGATCACGGATATGCCTGGCAAAACCGGTGTCGAAGTAGCGTGTGGGCGTGGCGCCTAGCTGTTTACGAAACATGGCGATGAAAGCGCTGGTGCTGCCGTATCCGGACTCCAAGGCCGCGGCGGTCACTTTTTCACCGGAGGACAAAAGCTGCAAGGCACTGAACTCTTTGCCCAGCTTCTCCTCGTAGGCTTTGCCTTCCGAGGCAAGCTACAGAGATCATAGATCCTCTGCTAATTCCTCAAACAGCGCGTGATAGCTATTGTAGTAGGTTCCAAAAGCGGTTGGGTGTCGTTCCTTTTCGACAACAAAGCAGGGACGACTTCCCCCATACACTCTCCACGGAATTGGCACTATGACCAAGAACCCTTTGGGTTGTTCGGCGTCAATCGCTATAAGGGACATTGTCACAGCATCGGTCTTGCGAATTCATCGAGCGGCACAGTTCTCTTGGTCGCATCCTTCTTCCATCCTTGAAATACTTCACATGCATCGGCCAAGTCCTTACTGAATCCAGGTGTGAAACTTACTCGCTCCAAGACGCTACAAATATCCTTGCCCTCTGGATTGGATATCAGAATTCTTAACTTGAAATTTTTCTTGCTACACTTGCCAAAGAGCGCATCTTTTACGCCCATTTCTGTTGCTATAAACTTGAGGCTAGGGCCCACCACAAAAATACTGCTCCTTGCGCCCTCAGCTAGTTCCTGAAATCCATATTGAGAGTGGAGAATCTGCTCACCGAAGGGGACGCAAGCCAGTCGAACTCTGCGTTCGCGATACCAAAGATAGCCAGCGAGGACGGCTAGCATGAAGGCAACTATCGCCGTTGCCAGCGGCGCTTTTTCCGCTAACAAATATATTACTGCATAGGCCAACAGATGTCCTACAAATACGACGAAAACCTCACGATTTAATCGAGACTTCACACGCACCTCCAAAGTGCTTGCCGCCTACGGTGGTTATGAAAGTTGGAAGAGGTGTAACACAGCCCGCTTGTTAAGAACAAGACATAGCGCTATTTCGCGGCGTGGGAGGCGTTGACGGCGGCGCCGATGATGCCGAGTTCGTCGGAGGCGGGGAGGACTTCGAAGCGGCTGCCTTGGAGCGGGCTCATTTTGACCATTTCGTGGACGAGGCGGTCGAGCAGGCCGGCATCAATGAAAGTCGTGTCCGGGCCGGTGATGAAGAACGTGCCTGGACCACTCATGTGGATGCTGGTAGCCGTGGCGGCGGCCAGCGCGCGGTGGCAGAGCGTGACAAATTCGGCGCAGCGGGCGTCGCCGGCGCGCGCGTTTTCAAAGATTTCCTCTGGCTCGAGGTCGAGGAAGCGCATGCGCATGGAGCGGCGGCCAAGAATTCCTTCGAGATGGCCTTTGCCGCCGCAGCCGCAGAAGCTCTCTTTCGGATCGAGCGTGACCACGGAGTGCCCGCCTTCCCAGACGCCTTCGCGGGCCGGATAACGGCCGAAGCCGATGCCGTTGCCGAGCGTCCACACGCGAATAAGTTGCTGCAGCTTGCCTTGTGTGGCGGCGATGCCCGCGGCCATGGCGTCGGCGTCGTTGAAAACACGCACGGGAACTCCCGCGGTTTTGCCTTTGAGCGCAGAGGAAAG
>Ga0079221_10000232_pt1 | contig 13963 bp, 9 predicted proteins | sample GAAS200_FD_75069 | JGI IMG/M metagenome (GOLD analysis project Ga0079221, IMG submission 75069) | Agricultural soil microbial communities from Georgia to study Nitrogen management - GA AS200 | ecosystem: Environmental > Terrestrial > Soil > Agricultural land | place: USA: Georgia | collected... | reverse complement strand
GGCTCGAAAAGATTGAGGCGATGATGCTCCGCGCCGCGGAAGCAACCGCGGATTTTTATCTTGAGCAGACGCCGATTGACGGCGTTCCTTACTGGGACACGGGCGCGCCCGGCCTCGCGAAATTTGGTGATTACCCTTCCCGGCCGAGCGATCCTTTTAATGATTACGAGCCGGTGGATAGCTCCGCAGCTTCGATTGCCGCGCAGGGATTGTGGCGGCTGGGCCATTACCTCGATCGAGACCGGCAGCGCGCGGAACAGGGCAGGCGCTATCGACACGCAGCTCTGACCGTGGCCCAAACGCTGCTGGCAGAACCTTATCTTTCGACTGACCCTGGGCATCAGGGACTGATTCTCCACTCTATTTATCATCGGCCGGCGGGCTGGGACTACGTGCCGGAAGGGCGCAAGGCGCCGTGCGGCGAATCCAGCATGTGGGGCGATTACCACGCGCGCGAACTGGCGCTGGTGCTGCTGCGCGAAGCAGGGCAGGAGCAGGAACTGTGTTTCTTCAACGTCTGACGGCTCTGCGAGTCGGGATTAATGGCCTGAGGCGCCACTTGTCTTGGGGCGCGTGATGGGCTCGTACATTTCGGGGCGGCGGGCGGCGATGCGATCGTATTCCCATTCGCCTGCAATCCGCACCACGCGATTCTTGTCGGCCTGCGCAGGTTCAATATCCGCATAGAGAATAGTCTCTTCGGTATCGCCGGCTTCCACCAGGGCGGCGCCGGTAACGTCAATAATCTGCGAACGACCGGCAAAGCGGAAGCTGCGCTCCTCGCCCACGCGGTCGGCGGCAACAACGTACATGTGATTTTCAATGGCTCGAACCTTGGGGATGTGCGCCCAGGTATCGGAGCCGACAGGCCAGTTGGTGGGAATGGCCAGAATCTGCGCGCCGTTGAGCTTGAGCACGCGGCCAGATTCGGGAAAGCTGCAGTCGTAGCAGATGTTGACGCCGATCTTCGCCTGCCCGGCCTGGAACACCTTGAACGGAACGTCGCCCAGCCCGTTGTAACGATCGATGCCGAGGTACGGCAGGTGCAGCTTGCGGTGCGCTCCCTGAAGGCCCTCTGGAGTTATTACCGCCGCGGAGTTATAAAGTTCGTCGCCGGCGCGTTCCATCATGCCGATCACAATGGATGCGCCCAGGCTTTTGGCGGCGGCGGAAAGCTTTTCCGTCGACGGACCGGGAATGGTTTCGGCGGCTGGAAGGGCTTCCTCGCGGCTGGTGAAGCAGTAGCCGGAAAGAGCGCACTCGGGGAAGACCACCAGCTTGGCGCCTTCGCGGGCAGCACGCTCCAGGTGCTCGACCACCTTGGCTAGGTTGCGGTCGTTCGCGAGAATCTTGACGTCCATCTGGACTGCAGCGACTTTCATGCTTTCTCCTGGACCGGAAGGGTTCAGACCCCGCCCATTCTAACAAGGTTTCGGACGCGGCGGGCGGAGGAAATTTCAAGCCCGCCTTGGTCGTGCGAATAATCTCACGCCTGAGGAGCTTATGTATGGATCCGAGCACCCTCAACTCAATTCAAGAGAATTGCTGCACAGTGCCTGTCCCGGGATGCCGATGCGCGGTCATTGCAGGTATGTTATAGTGTGCTCTAGGGGTTCAAAAGGGGCAATTACCGAAGGAGCAAGAACTCGAATGACAAAGCGCGTCCGCCTGGTAGTGATCTTTATCTCCTCACTACTGGTTTTTTACGTCATCATTGGAGGAGTGCTTGGCCGGGGCAGCACCGATCAGGGCGAGAAGTCTTACCAAGACCTCGGTGTCTACAGCCAAGTCCTCTCCAGAATCCAGCAGGAGTATGTAACCCAACCCAACCTGAAGAATGTCACCAAGGGCGCCATTCGAGGCTTACTGGAAGCGCTAGATCCCTACAGCACCTATTTCACCCCTGCGGAATATAAGGAATACGTGCAACATCCCGACCCAGGACCCGCGACTGTGGGGATTTATCTCTCGAAGAGGATGGGATTTGCGACCGTCGTATCTGTGCTGCCGGGTAGTCCGGCGGAAAAGGCAGGGATCGATCCGGGCGACCTGATTGACGAAGTGAACGACCAGCGGATTCGTGAATTTTCCGTAGTCCAGATCAACCGTCTGCTGAACGGAACGCCAGGGACGTCGGTTGCGCTCTCTGTGATCAAGGGGACCCAGGGCGAGCCTCAAAAACTCACGTTAACCCGTCAGGTTCTCAAGAACGCCCCGTTGGTGGCCAAAACGATTGATCCCAACACCGCCTACGTGCGAGTTGCTACGTTTGATCAAGGAAAGTCTGACGAAGTTGCCGCCCAGCTCAAGCAGCTTATCAGCAGTGGAGACAACAAGATCGTTCTCGATTTGAGGGATTGCGCCGGAGGGACCGAAAGTGAAGGCGAAAAGACGGCAAACCTCTTTCTTGATCACGGGCTGATAACTTACCTCTACGGTCAGCGCTACCCGCGGAAAGAGGTTGTCGCGCAAGCTTCAGACCAGATCACCAAGCTGCCGCTGGTTGTCCTGATCAACCAATCGACGGCTGGGCCGGCAGAAATCGTTGCGGGCGCTCTCCTCGACAACAAGCGCGGCGACGTCGTAGGTGTCACAAGCTTTGGAGTGGGCGTTTACCAGAAACTCATTCCTGTGGGTGACGGGTCTGCGCTGCTGCTCTCCGTGGCGAAGTACTACACACCTGACGGTAAACCCATTCCCGGCAATGGTATTACTCCGAACGTGATGCAGGCTGCTGAAAATGAAGCCGCGGCCGAAGCCGGAGAAACCGCCCCTCCCAGGTTCGGCGGCCCCGATGATAAGCAGCTTCAGAAGGCTCTTCAAATTCTCAACGGAAAAACCGCATCCCCGAAATCAGCGCGCCTGTGGTTCCCTGGGAAATCCGAGATTCCATCTGCGCTTTATAGCCATCCCTTGCTGGCCGAGTATTCCCCCCGTCCGTAACAGCGTGGCCGGAACCGTTTGAACCTCAGCAGAATGCCAACTGGCGGACGTGGTTTCAGGCGTCTTCCGCCCGGCAGACCTGCGCGACTGCGCGCCGCGAGGCGCACGCCGAACCTGGCGCACTGCCGCGCGCCTGAGCCATCTTAGGATTTCGACTTCGGGAGTTTACTTCTTGATTAAAGCCTGCGCGTTGTCGCCATTCTGCTTCTGTTGCTGAGGTTGGGTAGTAATGGTCAAGTCCCTGTCCAGACGCATTCCGACCAGAGAACCGGAGGCGAGTTCAGCCTGTTTGCCTTTGGGCAGGTAATAAGCCGCAACTGCACCTCCCACGGCCGCAGCGATGCCGACACCAATCCCGCCAGCCGCAACTCCTGCCGCGGTAGGGGCCCCGAACAGGATGATCCGCTGCGCTTTGCCCGGACCGCCACCCTTGAGGTCCCCTTCGGCATCCACGCTGGAATTGCCTCCCTTGTTTCCGCTGCCAAAAACCTCCGTCAGCGAACCCGAAATCGCCAGCTTCTGACCATCGGGCAGCGTGAGAGAGTCGAAAAGCACATACAACTGGCCGCCTTTACCTCTATGGGCCGCGGCATGGACTTCCTGGACCCGGCCATCGACACGAACGCCCTTGGGCAGGATCACCTCATCATCTTCTGAGTAGACGGGATCGAATAGAGTGGTGATGACGACATCACCCTTCTTCGATGTCTTGGAACTAATCTTCGTGTGGAGGACAAGTTTGAATTCAGTTCCCTCGGGGAGCCAGTGCTGGTTCTGTGCCTCCGCCAGGCTTGTCTGAGCCTGGATTACAACCGGAAGCGCCGCCATCGAAAGCGCCAGCGCCAGAACTTTGCATCCATACCGCACCATAGGATTCCTCCTTTGTTCGCCTATGGCCCCCCAGAGATAAAACCCCAGCAGCCAATGATTAATTTGACCACTTAACCTTCTGGTTCGTCAAAGAGAAATTTAGGGAGCAGCTTCCCGCATGAAGCGGATCCAGGGAATGTCTTGCCGCGCCTCTCGGCACAATGGTTCGTTGACGGTGCCGGACCATCCCCCTATAATGGTCGGGAAGTCAACCAGGTAAATGATGAAGAAGTTCTTCGGGACACTTCTGATCGGCTGTTTTTTCGCGGGACCGGCCGCCGCACAGACTGCACAACAATCAAAACCCAATCAGAAGACAACTGGAAATCAGGACCAGCAAACCGCAGCCCAGATTATGGTCCGGGTGAACCTTGTCAATGTCCTCTTCACCGTCGTCGACAAAAAGAACCGGCTCGTTTCTAACCTGACCAGAAATGACTTCAAGGTCTTTGAAGATGGCAAGCCGCAGGAACTCCGGTTCTTCGGCCGCGAAACGAACCTTCCGCTACGTATCGGAATTCTGATTGACACCAGCAATAGCATCCGCCTGCGGCTGCAGTTTGAGCAGGAGTCTGCCGTCGATTTCCTGTACGACACGGTCCGGCCCGAAAGGGACCAGGCGTTTGTTGTCGGGTTTGACGTCGAGCCAGTGATGATCCAGGACTATACGGATGACCTCGACAAGCTCAAGGAAGGCATCCAATCGCTGCAGGCGGGTGGTGGAACGGGGCTCTACGACGCCATTTATTATGCGTGCAAAGAAAAAATGGTTTATAGTCCCCAGCCCGAACCTTACCTTCGCCGCTTGCTGATCTTGGTTTCAGACGGCCAGGACAACTTCAGCGAGCACTCGCGTGAGGAAGCTCTCGCTATGGCGCAGAAGGCCGAAGCGACGATCTATGCCATCAGCACGAACTGGACAGGCGCCGAGCAGCGAGGCGACAAAGTGCTTGCGTATCTGGCCAAAGAAACGGGCGGCGAGTTTTTTTTCAATACCCAGGAAAGCGAAATGGAGACTGACTTCAAACGCATCGCCAATGAACTTCGCAGCCAGTACAGCCTTGGCTACGTTTCCACGAACTCGGCGCACGACGGCACCTTTCGAAAAATCTCGATCAAGGCCGACAAGAAAGACCTGCGCGTGCAGGCGAAGAGCGGTTACTTTGCCCCTTCCCAATAACGGCCGGACGTGAAAGCCGGAAACCCGCCGCGCTTCGTCCCTTAACCTCACGATACTTCTCGAAGTGACTGAAAGCACCAACCCGCAGATGGGGATTGCAACGGGAAAATACTTTCTCGACGAACAGCGCGGTCCTTAAACACGCTCGGATCCGCACCATGTTTCAGGAATGAGGATAGTATCCGCTGCGGGTCTGAACTTTGTAGTCACCGTGATTGACCCGAACCTTTATCTTGCGGAATCCGGGATCCGTTCTGGGATTAGATGGAGTATATCCAAGAAGGTACTGCGTTCGAAGTTCGTCGGCGATCCTCTGGAATGCCCCAGAGGTGTTCTGGATTTTGTTCACCCTGATGACATCTCCGCCGGTCTGCTCGCACAGCTTGCGCAGGACAGAGTCTCCATTGAAATCCATGCCGCTGAATCCGTAAAAGGCGCGGTCAACGATGTCGACCGCGTAAATAATGCAATCGGATTTCTGCGCCGCCTCGATAGCCTGATTCAGATTTTCTTTGCTTCCCTGGTCCTCGCCGTCGGTGAGAAGGATCAGCACCTTGCGCCCAACTTCATGGCTCATCAGTTCGTTGGCTGCGAGATAGATGGAATCGTAAAGGTGAGTGCCTCCGGCGCTCGTGGCCGGCAGCGGACCCGGCAGGACTCCATGCCCGCCGCCGTTAATGACGGTTTCATCGATCGCGCTGTCCAGCGGGCGCAGATCGGCCGTGAAATCCTGCAGGAGTTCGACTTCCAAATCGAAATGGATGACGCACGCGAGGTCCTTGGGCCGCAGCACCTCCCTCAGAAAATTCTTCGCCTCACGCTGTTCCACGTCCAGGACCCTTTCCTGGCTCGGACTGGTGTCAACCATAATCGCGAGAGTGAGCGGAGTGTCTGTTTCGCGCGTGAAGTAACTAATCTTCTGCGGAATGCTGTCTTCTTTGATTTCAAAATCATCCTTGGTGAGATCGGGCACAAGCCGATGGTTCTTGTCCCGCACCACGGCATAGACGTTAACGGCTTCCGTCGTGACTTTAAGGACCGGTCCGGTTGGTTGTTGGTCCTCCTGCGCGGCAGTAGCCGGCAGAGTGGAGAAAAGCAGCACAAGCGCGACGCCCGCTGTTAACGCGGTTTCCAGACAGTTGGCCCGGTCTGTTCGTTCCCGGTGACTCATTTGATTCATCCTCACTCTCAGTTTACTTAGATGCAGGAAAAAATGCGCCCGCTTCGCCGTTTTCAGATGACGGCAGTTCAGTAAACGGAGGAGAAGTTCATTCATAGCGAGAAGAAAAGATGCGCGACAAGAATTTGTCTGCACTCAACTCCAGAACACGACTTCACTTTCTTCTTGACAAGAATAGCCACTGTCACTATACATTGTGACTGAGCACGCGCTCCGTCAGTTTTTAGCTGACGCGATCTCGAAACGATTGAGAGGAGAAAAAATGGCAGCAAAGAAGAAAGCCAAGGCGAAGGCAAAGCCGAAGTCAAAAGCCAAAAAGAAGAAGAGGTAACACTCTTCATTCGGATTGAAAGAGAAGATTCGGGGATGCAGAGATGCATCCCCGAATCTTTTTGTGCCCAGTTCCGCCGCCATAGCTCATCCTTGGGATTTGTTCCTCGCTCCCGTAAAATTCATTCCACGACGTCATGTTCCGGCGAGTTCAGTTCGCGGGTGATTTCATCCACCGGTTCAAGTTCCGCAATCGGCTCGCCGGTGGCTGCGCCAAGCTCCTTAAACTTGCGAACGGAAGGCAGCACGCGCGATTCAAGAGATCCCACAGCCCGGTTGTAACCTTCTGTGGCTCGTTGAAGAGATAAGCCAACTCCTTCGAAGTACCCCAGAAAGGTGCGGACCCGGTCGTAGAGATCCTTCCCCAGCGCGCTGATCTCCCGGGCGTTTTGCGCGATCTGCTCCTGCCTCCATCCGAAAGCAACGGCGCGCAGCAGCGCGATCAGCGTGGTTGGTGTTGCGATCACCACGTGCTTCTGCATTCCGTCTTCGAGCAGCGTGCGGTCTTGTTCGAGCGCGGCGCTGAAAAAGGATTCGCCCGGCAGAAACAGCACAACAATCTCAGGGGCCGGATCGAACTGGTCCCAATAAGCCTTTGCGGACAACTCCTTCATCCGGTCCCGGACAAGCTGCGCGTGCCTGGACAGCTTTTGGCGGCGTTCGTCCTCGGTGATTGCCGCCGCCGCATCCAGAAAAGATTGGAGCGGTGCTTTGGCGTCCACGGCGATCTCGCGTCCGTTGGGCAGGTGGACGGTCATGTCCGGCCGCTGGCGGCCTGCGGCGGACTCAAAATTCTCCTGCAGCGAAAAATCACAGTGTTCCGACATGCCGGCAAGTTCCGCCACGCGCCGCAGCGTCATTTCTCCCCAGCGGCCGCGCACCGCAGGACCGCCCTTGAGCGTATTCGTCAGCATTCCCGCTTCTTTCTGCAACTGCTGGTTCACGTTTGCAAGGTTGCGGAGTTGTTCTTCCAGCGAGCCGTAGGCGCTCTGCCGGGTCTTTTCCATTTCCTGGATTTGCGCTTCGTAGCGCTTCAGGGTTTCGATCAGCGGATTCACCAGGCCCTTGATAGCCTGCTCGCGTGTTTCGAGTTCACCCTTAGCCTGCGTCTGAATGGTTTCAAAGGTGCTGCGCGCCAATTGAATGAACGCATGATTGTTGCTGTTGAGCGCCTGAGCGGAGAGCGCCTGGAAGGCGTCCGTCAGCTTGACTCTTGCTTCTTCCAGCAGCCGCTTCTGGTCCTCGAGATTCGACTGCGTTTCCTTCAGGCGGATTTCCGCGGCCACTCGGAGATTGGTTTCGCTGCGAATCTGCGAGTCGCTGGACGCCAGCTTTAGCTCAAGGTCCGTTACTTGGGAGCGAAGCGCGTCCGCCGTGCTCTCGGCAGCTTTGGTCTTTCCTTCGGCCTCGACTTGCACCGCGGAGAGCGCGGAGTTCCGCCGCAGACAGGCCAGTAACCAGCCGAACGCTCCCCCAATGACTATCCCGGCAATGAAAAGGATGAATGGATTCATAGTGCCTCCCGGCGTTCCCGCAACTGATGAGCTGCAACACGAATTATAAATCTTCTTCGTGGGCAGGGCAGAGCGGAACAAATTCACAGTACCTGCACGCAAAACCGGGCGCCGGAGAGAAAATCATCCGGCCGATTTCTTCTGCCACTGCCAGAATTTTCTGCTGGACTGCGTCCAGTTCCATCTGGGTCCGCACGGTTGCCACCGGCTGGTTGTTGGTGAGGTTGTAGAAGATCAGCCCCTCAGGTTCAAGCCCCATCTGGTCGCGCGCAGCGAGGGCGTAGACGGAAAGCTGGAGGCTTTTGTCCGCATCTTTTTGGGAGCGCGGGCGGCCCGTTTTGTAATCGATAAGCTGCACCAGCCGCGGGTTGCGCTGCTCGGCGGGATTGATCTGATCGATGCGGCCTTCGAGCACCACATCTCCCATCGGGAGTTCGAAATGGACTTCCATCTGCACGCCGTCGGCGATCGGCAGTGCGTTGTGGCATTCTGAAAATTCGCGAAGCTGGTCCAGCCCGGACTTGCGGTAGGTTTCTTCCTGGTACAAATCTTCAAAGCCCGAGCTTTTCCATGAGCCAAGATAAAATTGGCTCAACTCGTCGAAATTGACCTCGCCGTCCTTCCGAAGCTTAAAGTAATGGCGCACGGACCGGTGCATGATGTTGCCAAACGTCAGTGCTGCCTGAGGGCCCGTCGGAATGTGACAGAGATGGGTAAATTTGAATTTCATCGGACATTCAAGGTAGGTCTCAATCGTGGTCGCGCTCAATCGCAGTTTGCCGTCACAGGAAACCGCCGGCATGCTCAGGGCCCATTCCTTGATCGGCGGGTGAACCGTGTCCGGCGCTGGGACGGGATTCCCGAAGAGCATGGGCTGCGATGGGCGGCTGTCCCGCGCAGCTTTCTTGGAAAGCGGGGTTACCGGTTCGTTCACCGCTGAAGCTTCGATCTTCCCGGTCACTTCTTCAAACTGAATTTTCGTAATGTCCTGTCCGTGCACCACGGAATCGCACAGCAGGTTGTCGATGAAGATAGACGCCTTCTTGCCGTTCGCGCCCACGCTTGAAATGTAGAGTTGCTCGCTCGCGCGCGTCATCGCCACATAGAACAGGCGGCGTTCTTCGGCCAGGTGAAGATTGACGGGCGGGACGGGACCCTTGCGAAGCTCATCAGGAAATTCGATGATCGGTTTCTGCTCGCCGTGAGGAAAACGACGAGAGGCCACACCTAGAATGAAGACGACGGGAAATTCGAGACCCTTCGACGCGTGGACGGTCATCATCTGCACCGCGTTCATCGGCGCGAGCGGGTCCGGCGCTTCTATTTTTCCGCCGGCTTCGAGAAAATAGCCGAAGTACTCCATAAACTCGGGCAGCTTGCTCGTCTCGCTTTTTTCCTCCCATTGGGCCAGGAATTTTCTGAAAGCCTCCAGGCATGCCGCATCCTTGCTAGCGGGCACGAACTTGAGTTCAAGAAGTTCCGTCATCTCATCCAGAAGGGTCGAAACCGGAACGGCCTCGGCTCTTCCCCTGAGCTTGCCGAGAATCGATCTCAATTCCTGCCAGCGGGTGTTCTGCAAGTGCGCCTTGAAAAGCGATCGTTCATTCTCCCGGATGGCATCGTAAATCGAGCAGCGATTCCGCGCGGCCTGCTTGCGCAAGTCGAGTGAAAGTGTTTCAGGAAAATTCCACCGGCGCGCAAGGAGCACCCTCGTCAGGCTGATGTTCTCATGCGGCGAATGCACCAGGCGCAGATAGCCCAGCAGGTCGCGCATGATGGTGGTGGAAAGCAGGGAGAGCCCGCGGATGGCAAATGGAATTTTCCTTCGACGGAACTCGCGTACCAGGAGGTCTCGGTGGTTGTGGGCACGATACAGGATTGCGATGTCCCTCATGGCATACTTGCGGGCTAGGTCCTGGACCAAGCCTGCGATCCCATCGGCCTCAACAGAATAATCAGGAGAAGAGAGAAGAAAGACGTTAGCACCTTCCGGATTTTCCGTGATGAGTTCCGGCTTTTCACCATCGCGCAGCTCGTTGCAGGCGATCACTGCGTCCGAGGCGCGCAGGATTCTCCGGGTAGATCGGTAATTGCGGTTGAGATATATCTGCTCGGGATTCGGAAATGCCTGCTTGAACATGTCGAAGGTTCCGTGAGCTGCCCCACGGAAACGGTAGATGGCCTGGTCAGGATCGCCCACCGCCGTGATATTGAACGGTGACGCAACCACGCGCTTCAGGAGTTGCACCTGCCCGTAGTTGCTGTCCTGAAATTCATCCACCAGGATGTAGCGGAACTGCCTTCGATATTCTTCCAGCGTCTCGGGCTCGCGGTCCCATAGACGGACCACTTCACTGATCACGGTGCCAAGGCTCGAATAGCCCGCTGCTTCGATTAACCTCCGGCTGGTGCGGAACACACGCGCCAGTTCCTGCTGATTGCAGATTTCTTCTTCCTGAAGCAAGCGCTCGGCCGCGTCCAGCGAGGCTGCGCGCGCCTGGAATTCGCTCTCGCGCCTGCGAACGTATGCGTCAAACTCATCCGGCCCCACAAGTTCATCCTGGCACTGCGAAAAGAAGTTGTTCAGGTCGTGAAGAAAAGCGCCCGGCTCGGCAAGCTTCTGGTAATGCGCCAGGCCAAGCTGCTCCATCCTCCGGCGCAAAAAGATCCAGATGTCGATCTTGTCGAGGAGTTTCCGGTCAAAGTGGCGTTTGCCCAGGACGCCATAACAGAACGAGTGAAAAGTGGAAATGTGGGGACTGGCGTCGAGGTCGGGCAGATCTTGGCCGACGCGGCTTTTCATTTCTCCGGCAGCCTTGTCAGTGAAGGTCAGCGCCAGGATGTTTTCCGGCTGAAGCCCGCGCACATTTTCCAGCAGGTAGACGATGCGCTGCGTGATCACGCGCGTTTTGCCGCTCCCGGGACCGGCGATCACGAGCAGCGGACCTTCGCCGTGCTCCACTGCTTTCCGTTGTTCGGGGTTGAGGTTGTACATGGGCATTGCCCGACATTATTCCGCCGTTCGCGTCTCCGAAGCAAGGATTGACTGCCTGCCCGGGGTGCGGACCGCGTGAGGCGCTCCAAATCACGTTATTGTTAAGTCGCTATGTTACAATGGACAGCTTTGATATTCAGTGAAGGAGACATCTGAGTGGCTGAGATTGATCTGATCGTGGGCCGTGAGATTCTCGATTCCCGCGGAAATCCGACCGTGGAGGCGGAAGTTCGTCTTCGCGACGGCGCCGCCGCGCGAGCGTCGGTCCCTTCCGGTGCATCTACGGGAGAACATGAAGCGATTGAGCTGCGCGATGGCGACAAGCGCCGCTACCAGGGCAAAGGCGTGCTGCAGGCCGTCGAAAACATCAACACGGTGATCGCACGCGAGCTGGGCGGCCATGAGGCCAGCCGGCAGCCGGAGATCGACGACCGGCTGATTGAGCTGGATGGCACGCCCAACAAGAGCAACCTTGGCGCAAACGCTATTCTGGCCGTTTCCATGGCTGTCTGCCGGGCGGCTGCGCGCTCTGCCGGGTTGCCGCTCTATCGCTACCTGGGCGGGATTTCGGCGCGCGTGTTGCCGGTGCCCATGATGAACGTGCTGAACGGCGGCGTGCATGCCGATAACACGGTGGACTTCCAGGAATTTATGATCATGCCCGTTGGCGCCGAGACCTTTTCCAGCTCCCTTCGCATGGGCGTCGAGACGTTCCACGCGCTGAAAAAGATTCTGAAGGAGCACGGCTATTCAACCTCGGTCGGTGACGAGGGCGGATTCGCTCCCAGCCTGAACTCCAACGTCGAGGCCGTTGAGCTGATTCTTGAAGCGATAGAAGCCGCAGGTTTTTCGGCTGGTTCGGATATCGCTCTGGCGCTCGACCCCGCATCGAGTGAAATGTTCCAGGACGGCGAGTACGTGTTTTTCAAATCAGACAAGTCGAAAAAATCCGCCGATGAGATGGTGAAACTTTATGCCGACTGGGTGCGGCAGTATCCCATCATCTCCATCGAAGATGGACTTGCCCAGGACGACTGGGAAGGCTGGAAGAAGCTGACCAAGGAGCTGGATGACAAGATTCAACTTGTGGGCGACGACCTTTTTGTGACCAGCACCGAGCGGTTGAAGCAGGGGATCGACGAAGGGGTAGCCAATTCCATCCTCATCAAGCTGAACCAGATCGGCACCGTCACGGAAACCATGGCAGCCATTGATCTGGCCAAACGGAACGGATACACCTCGGTGGTTTCACACCGTTCCGGCGAAACCGAAGACGCCTTCATTGCCGACTTCGTGGTTGGACTTCAGACCGGGCAGATCAAGACGGGTTCCGCAAGCCGCACCGACCGCATTGCCAAATATAACCAATTGCTCCGCATTGAAGAGGAACTCGGCGAATCCGCGGATTTCCTCGGTAAGGCCGCCGTAGCCTGCTCGTAAGAGCTATGAAAACACTAAAACCGGTAGTACTCATCATCCTCGATGGCTGGGGGTATCGCGCCGAGCGCGAGAACAATGCCATTGCGCTGGCGCATACACCCAATTACACCGCACTGCTGAAAGAGTATCCCTCCACTCTGGTCTACACCTCCGGCGAACGCGTTGGGCTGCCCGACGGACTCATGGGCAATTCTGAGGTGGGCCATCTGAACATCGGCGCCGGGCGAGTTGTTTACCAGGACATTACCCGCATCGACGCCGCAATCCGTTCAGGCGAATTTTTCAAAAGTCCTGAGCTGCTCCTGCTGATGGAAGCTGGTCGCAAAACCCGCCTGCACTTTATGGGGCTGCTCAGTGACGGCGGCGTGCACTCCCACCAGCGGCATCTCTATGCGCTGCTGAAGATGGCGCGTGAACATCAAGTCAGCGAAGTTTACGTCCACGTTTTCCTCGACGGACGCGATACGGCTCCCACCAACGGCGCTGGGTACGTGGAAGCGCTTCAGCAGAAGATGCGCGAATACAGCATCGGCCGCGTCGCCTCAGTATCCGGCCGTTACTATGCCATGGACCGTGACAATCGCTGGCAGCGCACGCAGCAGGCTTACGACGCCATCGTCAACGCCGAGGGCGTGAAGGCCGAAGACCCCGTCGCGGCCATCAAGAATTCCTACAACCAGGACGTTACGGACGAGTTTGTGGTTCCCATCGTCATCACGGATTCCGAGGGCCGTCCCACGGCCACCATTCGGAGCGATGACGCCGTGATGTTTTTCAATTTCCGCGCCGACCGCGCCCGCCAGTTGACCCGCGCGCTCACTCAGGCCGACCTCGAGGGCTTCGAGCGCCGAGGTTATCCCGAGAAGCTGCAGTTCCTCTCGATGACGCGTTACGACAAGACTTTCATTAATCCGTACGTCTTCTCGCCCCAATCGCTCAACCAGATTCTGGCTGCGGTGATGGCCGATGCGCAGTTGAAGAACCTGCGCGTGGCAGAGACGGAAAAATACGCGCACGTCACTTACTTTTTCAACGGCGGAGTGGAGAAGGCCTACCCGGGCGAGGACCGCATCCTGGTGCCGTCGCCCAAAGTGGCCACGTACGACCTGCAGCCCGAGATGAGCGCCCGCGGCGTAATGGAAACCGTGCTGAAGGCCGTCAACGAAGGCAGCCGCGACGTCCTCATCGTCAATTTCGCCAACGCTGACATGGTGGGGCACAGCGGCAAAATCGAGGCCGCCGTCAAGGCAGTGGAAACCGTTGATGTCTGCCTGGGCGAAATCTACAAGGCCGTCCGCGCCAAAGGTGGAGCGATGGTGATTACTGCGGACCACGGCAACGCGGAATTAATGGTGGACCCCGCCACCGGCGGCCCGCATACCGCCCACACCACCAATCCTGTTCCGCTTATCCTGATTGCCGAACAGGTCCCGCCGAAACTGCGCGAGGGCGGCGCGCTCGCCGATATTTCGCCCACGCTGCTGGGACTCCTGGGCATCCCTCTGCCTCCT
>Ga0079221_10000231_pt1 | contig 13982 bp, 11 predicted proteins | sample GAAS200_FD_75069 | JGI IMG/M metagenome (GOLD analysis project Ga0079221, IMG submission 75069) | Agricultural soil microbial communities from Georgia to study Nitrogen management - GA AS200 | ecosystem: Environmental > Terrestrial > Soil > Agricultural land | place: USA: Georgia | collected... | reverse complement strand
CTAAACCATGTGCGGCGCGGCTCTTTCGTATAAAATGTTTTGAACCGCAGGGGCGTAGCTCAGTGGCAGAGCAGCGGCCTTTTAAGCCGTTGGTCGTGGGTTCGACCCCCACCGCCCCTACCAATTATCCACGAGTTACTGAAAGTGCGAGGGGGCTTTAAGGGGGCGTAGACTCACCCACCGCCCTTGTTATTCCAATGCCCTTTTGCTTCAGCCGGTTAAAAAGCTACCACGGAACAAAACCCACGAGCATTGGGCGAAATGACCAACGAGGCGGAAAACGCCGTAGGAATCAGATCCCTTCCCGAGGTATGCAGCCAGTCAAAGGCTCTCCAGACGATGATCGCTTCAGTTGGCAGACAACCCGCCGATCATGTATGTCCCTGCGCTGCGCGGCGCCGTTGTGTGAATCTGCGTAACAGTTTTTCCAACTCCACAGCTCCAAAAATCAAGCTACTGGTGAGAACACTCAAACCGAGATCAACGGCCGACAGTGGCTTGGTGTTGAACGCGATTTGGAGGAAAGGAATATAAATAAGGCAGAGTTGGAGAATGATCGTCAGCATCAGGGCGGCGAGGAGAATTTTATTACTAAAGAGGCCGATCTGAAATAACGAGCTGCGCTCGGACCGAATGGCCATGACATGCGCCATTTGCGAAAACGTGAGGGTTGTGAACAGCATCGTCTGCCAACCAGGGTTGCCAGCGTGCCAATAGCTGTAACCTACGCTGATGGCAAGAAGAGCCATAAGCACGCCTACCCAGATGACGTGAGTTCCTAACCCCCGTGCCAGTATGTTCTCGCTTGGCGGATACGGAGGCCGCCGCATTGCGTCTTGTTCGGCGGGCTCTACGCCCAAAGCCAGCGCGGGAAAACCATCGGTAACGAGGTTCATCCAAAGTATTTGTAGCGGAAGCAAGGGCAAAGGCATATTCAGGAAGGGAGCAACTAACATCGTCAAGATCTCGCCGGAATTAGTAGCCAAGATGTACTTGATAAATTTGCGGACGTTATCATAGATGACCCGGCCTTCCTCGACGGCAGCGACGATGGTCGCAAAGTTGTCGTCGAGTAAAACGATGTCCGCAGCTTCTTTTGCGACGTCAGTGCCGGTCATTCCCATGGCAACACCAATATCCGCTTTCCTGAGTGCGGGAGCGTCATTGACGCCGTCGCCGGTCATGGCCACAACATGGCCGTTTTCCTGAAGGGCTTGGACTATTCTTAACTTATGTGCCGGCGTAACCCTCGCATAAACGGTCGTGGATTCAACCAATGACGCCAATTGATCGTTACGATGATCCAATTCAGGCCCGGTGGGAACCCCTTTGGTATCACCGATGCCTATCTTGTCGGCGATGTAACGAGCAGTGAGCGGATGGTCCCCAGTAATCATGACGGGCCGAATGCCCGCCCTTTTGCAAGTGAGGACGGCGGAACTCGATTCCGGCCTGGGAGGATCAATCAGACCGAACATGCCTATGAAGGTCAGTTCCTGTTCGACATTATTTACGTCCGTTGGCGAAGGCAATTCCTTAAGGCAGCGAAAGGCCATTCCGATGACGCGCATGCCGTTTCCTGCGAGCCGGTCATTTGCTGCGGTCACACGCTCACGCCATTGCTGATCCAGCGGTTGCCTCGTTCCGTTGATCCAAATGGCTGTTGAAACATTCATAAGGCTATCGACGGCGCCTTTGCTGAAGGCCACGTGCGTGGAGTCTTCACCACAGAGAGACGCAAGTTCACCGGGTATAAAGTCCGGACCGCGCGCTATCTGATGCACCGTTGTCATCCGCTTCCGCTCGGGCGAAAAAGGAAGTTCGGAGATTCGGGGCATCAGGTGATCAAGCTCGATTTTCCCCAGCCCCTCGTTGGCTGCCGCGGCTACCAAGGCGATCTCGGTGGGATCTCCCAAGCAAATCACCTCTTTGAAGTCTGCCTTGTTGGTTCGGACATGCACATCACTGCAGAGCACTCCGCCGACCAGTAAGAGGGGAATGCCGGACTCGTTCGCGAAGGCAGGGGCTGAATGCTCGTTCAGCCTTGAAGGGCGAGAACCGCTCAGGTCAACGGAACGGTCGGCAAGTTGAAGAGTCACCACTCGCATCCTATTCTCGGTGAGCGTCCCAGTCTTATCCGTACAAATGACCGTTACTGAACCCAGCGCCTCGACCGCTGCTAGCTTCCGGATGAGAGCTTTTTTCTTGAGCATCCTCTGGGCACCTAACGTCAATGCAATCGACACGACAGCAGGAATGCCTTCAGGAACCGCCGCAACCCCGATGCTTACAGCGGTTAAGAACATCACCTTCAGGTTTTCTCCCCGCAGTAAGCCATGCACGAAGATTACGGCGACTAGAAGTAATGCCGTAGCAGCCAAGATTTTTCCGAGGTGTTGCAGTCTGCGCTGTAGGGGTGTTGGCTCGTTTTTGACGGTCTGAATCAGACGAGCAATATTTCCCAACTCGCTGCGCATACCCGTGGCCGTGACAACGGCTACCGCGCGCCCGGCCGCCGCGAATGTACCCAGGTATGCCATATTGCGACGGTCACCCAACGGAAGGTCTGGTTCGGCCAGGGGATCACTCACTTTCTCAATTGGCTGAGACTCCCCCGTGAGTGCCGCCTCGAGTGTCTGAAGGCCGGCACTCTCGATGACACGGCAATCGGCTGGTATGGAGTTCCCGGCTTCCAGGAGCACGATATCTCCTGGTACGAGGTTGGCCACAGATTCCGTTACTGTTTCACTCTCACGGCAGACTCTTGTGGACGGCACGGCCATTTTCTTGAGAGCGGCGATGGCTCTTTCGGCGCCATACTCCTGGTTGAAACCAAGTATGGCATTGAGAACGACGATGGCCGCGATTGCGACCGAGTCTTTGAAGTCGCCTAATAAGGCAGATACGACGGCGGCCACAATCAGGATCACCACCACGGTCCCAGTCATTTCTTCCCACAGGATGGCCCAAGGGTTCCTCGTGCCCCGCTCAATGAGCTCGTTGCGGCCGTAGTGCTTCAAACGCCGTGCGGCTTCCGATTGTGTGAGCCCGTGTGCAGGCTCAACCCCCAGCTCTTGCAGGACAGCCGTCGAGCTCTGGCGGTGGAAATCGTTCATACGAACACTCACGCGGACAGGAAGCGTTTTTCCCGGACCGACGGGTGTGTGGCGTTCCGCCCAGCAAGGGTTGCACGCCCAGTGACTGTGCGAGGGAAGCACCTGAAACTTTGATTGCCGCAATCCCGCACAACCCGCAGTTCCTTCTTGAAACGGTCGTTCTTATAATGCGTTTGCGCGACGCTTGGGTTCATACTTCGGCCACCAAGAGAGCCCAGAAAAGCAGCCAACTCAGCACGGCCACTACAGCACCAGGGATTATAGGCATCAAGCGGTCTCGCATTATTGATTCCTCTACGATGCTTCGGTTCTGTGAATCTTCCTGAGATTCATGAAAGTTCACTAGACAAGATAAACCGAGAACAAGAAAGGGCTATCCCTCCGAGAGGGTATTCCCGAACGCGACTTTTCGGTCGAGCTTGTAGGAGCAAACCGGCTGGTTCCTCACCCCGACCTCACGGGTTAGGCAATTGAAGTACGATGGTCTTGTCCGGGAGCCGCCAAGGGCTGCCGGCTGGACGCTCCGGTGGAAGGGAATCCGGCTCTTTTCCGCGATCTGACCTACATCTTCGTCGCCGCAGTCCTTGGTGGGCTTGCTGCCTGGCGGCTCCGCTTACCTTTGATCCTGGGATTTGTCGCGGGCGGTATCTTCATCAGCCCTTTTACTCCGGGTCCGCATCTTTCCGATCCACAAACCTTTCGGGTGTTTGCCGAGGTGGGCGTGGTGCTGCTGATGTTTTCCGTGGGCGCGGAATTCTCGATTCCGGAGTTGCTGAGGGCGAAATGGGTGGCGCTGGTCGGCGGCCCAGTCGGGATTCTATGCGTGATGGGGTTGACGATAGCCGTCGCGAAGCTCAGCGGTTGGACCACGGCGAAGGGAATCGTGATCGGCTCAACGGTTTCGGTGGCGAGCACCATGGTCATGGCGCGGCTGCTGAACGACCGGGGAGAACTAAACTCCACACACGGACGAGTGATGATCGGGATCACCCTGGTGGAGGATATGGCCGTGGTCTGCATGACCGTGGTCCTTCCGGTGTTTGGTACTGCGGGAAAAACTACAATCGCGGAAGCCGCATGGACTCTGGGGAAGGCGATGGTATTGCTGATTCCGCTGATCTTTCTGGCCATATGGGGTATACCTAGATTCCTGCGTAGAACGAAGCGGACCAACAGCACAGAGCTCTTTCTTCTGGTCGTAATCGCCATGTGCCTGGGAACAGCAGCGCTGGCGCAAGCAGCCGGTTTCTCCATCGCACTGGGCGCATTTCTGGCAGGACTTTCCATCAGCGGTTCGGAAGATCCACATCACGCGGCTACACAATTGGCGCCGCTTCGCGATGCCTTCGTGGCGTTGTTTTTTGTTTCTCTGGGTACTTTGATCGATCCGCGAGTGCTGTCGGGCAATCTGGCTCTGCTTGGAATCATGCTTTCGCTGATCGTCGTGGGCAAATTCGCCATTTGGGTCGCAATCGTGCGGCTGTTCCGTTATTCGACACGAACAGCCATCTCTGTCGGGGTGGGATTGACGCAGATAGGAGAATTGTCGTTCGTTCTGGTGGAAGTTGCACGATCATCGGGGTTGGTCGACGATGGCGTTTTTGCCGCTACGCTTGCGGCTTCGCTTTTTTCCATCCTGCTGAACGTGTTTATGGTGCGCGTGACGCTTCGACGGATCAGCCAAACGCATCCATCCAATCAGGGGGGCTGACGTGGCCATTAAAAAGACTCGAGAGGATCGTGATTATCGGCCAGCAGGTTCTTACCCGATCAAGAAATGATTCCCTTGCGCACCGCGTAGAGGATCAACTCGGCGGGATTGTGCAGATTCAGTTTCTCAAGAATATGCTTCCGATGAGTTTCCACAGTGTAGGGGCTGATGTTAAGACTGGTTGCTACTTCCTTGTTCGCCTTGCCTTCGGCAAGAAGTTGCAGGATCTCTCGCTCACGGTCGGTAAGCAGATCGTACGAGTCCACCCCGCCCTTTTGCTTGAGCACCCGGACATAGTCCTCAGCGAGAATCCGGCTCACCTTCGGGCTGAAGAACGATTTGTTTTGTGAAACCGCCTGGATGGCCGTGAGCAGATCGGCTGGAGCGGAATCCTTAAGCAAATAGCCACGCGCGCCCGCTTTCAAAGCGCGCATCACATAGGATTCGTCCGCGTGCATGCTGAGAATAATTACCGCTGTGGCAGGCTGCTCAGTGACAATCGTCTTGGTGGCTTCGATGCCATTGAGAATGGGCATCCCAATGTCCATTACGACCACGTCGGGCTTGAGCGAGGCGACCAGCTCAACGGTGCTCCGTCCGTTCTCAGTTTCGCCGACGACTTCGAGATTCGGTTGGCGTTCAAGCAGGGCGCGGAGCCCCGATCGCATTACGACGTGGTCATCGGCCAATAATATTCTCAGCTTCTTCATGGGCCCCAGTTCCCTGCGGATCTATGCGTTCGGAAGAGGTAAGTCGACTTCCAGGCGCGTCCCTTGCGCTGGATTAGAGCTCACAGTTAATACGCCACCGAGCTGAGTGACTCGCTCATTCATACCTATTAGCCCCAAACCTCGCATGCGGCGTGGATCGAATCCCCTCCCATCGTCCTCGATAGTGACCTGCAGATGGTTCCGCTCCTGACGCACTACTACGCGCACGTTTTTTGCATATGCGTGTTTCGAGCAATTGTTCAGAGCTTCCTGGACGATCCGGTACACGCACGTCTTGTGCTCCTCCGGCAAATGCTCGGAAACGTCTTTTTCCACCATATCGACTACCATCCCAGTGCGCTTGGAAACCTCCCGCGCCTGCCACTCGAGTGCCGCCACCAAGCCCAGATCGTCCAGCATGGACGGGCGCAGAAGCAAGGCCATGTTGCGCACCTCATCAAGACAGTTTTCCGCGGATGCCTTAATGTTCTGCAAGCCCTTCTGGAGAGTCCCTTCTCCGCTGGAGATCTCCGTTAAATTCTGCACATCTAAAAGCAGCGCGCTCAAAGACTGGCCGACTTCGTCATGAAGTTCCCGGGAAATCGCGCGCCTTTCCCTTTCTTCGGTGTCCACCAATCTTTTTGAGAGTTCTCTCAGCTCCTGCTGCACTTGGAGGCTTTCGTCGTATTTTTCTTCAAGGTGCTTCTCAAGCCGCCCAGCATATCCAATGGTGCCGCCAGCTAGAATTAATCCGAAAAGAAGGCCAATGATCACGATCATCAGAAGCCGCCGGCGAAACTGGCCGGAAGCTTCCGCGATACGCCGTTCAGCATCCCTCAGGTCTTCGGAATTGAGCACGCTAAGCTCTTTCGTAATGGTCAGCGCCTTGGCGTGCTGCTGCCGGACGGCGCCACTCAGAAAGGAACCGGGTTTCCTCGCATTTGTTTCCGGATCGAATGCGATAACGTGGCCGAGCGTCGACCAATAAGCCTCCATCTCCGTAGCGAGATGCTGAAATGGCTCCCGAGTCCCGGCGGGTAAGGAGCCGATGCATGCTTTCAAAGCTGAACTTGCCTCAGCTTGAATAGATGAAAGCTGAACCCGGAGCGCTTCCCGTGACTGAGGGCTTGGTTCCATGAGCAAGTACTCGGTCATCAGGTTTGCCGATTCGTACAGGCCTGCTCGAACCTGGTCGAGCGTATGCTCGCGATACAGAAAATCTTGGCGGATGCGATTGTTGCTGGCTTCGAATGCCCCCAAAGTGCGCAGCGAATCGGCGCCTATAAAGGCCATCAACATGAGCAATGCTCCAAAGCCGACCAGCAGGGCAATGCGAGACCCTAATCTCCGCTGGGCCGTCGGTTGTGACGCGATCGGCGTTTTGCCGGTTGGCCCAGTCATTCCTGGCCGCCTGAACGGCAGTTCGCCGAGTGCCGCCCGTGTGGAAATGCAGAGTTGGCATTCATTTCGTCTCTTTGAAGTTTACAGTGATAGGGCGGCCGGTTCCCGTTTTGCCTCACTCATCTGCTCGTGCAGCATCTCCACGAGAGCGAAAATTAGGGACATCACGACAGGGCCAATAAACAAGCCAATAAATCCGAACTGTTGGACGCCACCAACCAGAGCGAATAACAGGAGCAAAGGATGCAGTTTCGCGCGACCCATAACCATGAGGGGGCGGATCACGTTATCGGCCGTCCCCACAACTATGGCGCCCCAGCCGAGCAGGAATATGCCTTTCACCCAATAGCCGGTGACGAAAAGAAAGACTGATGCGGGCAGCCAAACCAGGGAAGGTCCGACCACTGGAACCAGTGAGAACACAGCCGCGACAATCCCAAATAGAATCGGAGAGGGTATCCCTAACAGTGCGAAAGCTACACCCGTCAGAAGGCCTTGTGCAAGCGCCACGGCGAGAATTCCGTATAAATTGGCGAATACGCTGTCTCGAATGCGCTCAAAGAGCCGATCCGTCCGTTCGCGCTCCACAGGCAATAGAGCCGCGGCACGCCGGGCGGTGGCAGCACCGTCTCTAAACACAAAGAACAGAATGAACAATGTGATCGCTCCCTGTCCCAGAAGACTGGCCAAGCCTGTGACGAGTGCGCGGGCTGCGGCCAACAATAATTGGCTCACCTTAGCGGGGAACGAAGCGATGGCGCTTCTCAGGCCGATCTTTTCCAGATCTACATATTTTTCGAGCGAGGCAATGATGCGATCGGTAAAATGAAACAAGTCTGTGAGGATGGTCATGCCTTGTCCGGCCCTCTCATTCAGGTACTGACCCGCGTGCATGATCTCGCCACTCGCCACGGACGCCAAGAAAGTCCCGACCACGACAAAAATGAGCAGCACACTGAGAGTGGAAATCAACGCCGAAGCATTTTGTCGCCGTATGAATTTCCTGATCTTTTCGTGCAGCGGGTAAAATCCGATTCCAATGACGGCGGCGAACAGCATCGGCCTCCAAAAGAAACGGAAAACGATACAAGCAATAACGATATTCAGGGCCAGAGCGAGCACCAGTGCGATGCTGGACGACCGGCGATTCACAGACGGTTCTCTTTCGACATTTCCCGCATCCGACTAACACTCCTCGCGATTGCTCCTGCATCCTCACCCGAGCTTTTCATGCCTTGACCGGCTAAAAGGCCTGCCAGCGCATCGGGCAAATCGTTTATGCCAAGCGACGCGCGATCCAGGCATCGTTGGCCGCGCTCAATTACGGGCAACCATCGGGCTTTTTCCCCGTAATCCGCAGAATAGAGCAGGGTGGAACGTGTTCCGGCGAGCCACTCCAATAGGGGGAAGGCGGTCCGATCCGGCAGAGCGTACTGGCAGAGCACCAGATCGAATTCCGCCTGCGAGAGGATCTTACGCACGTCTTCAAAAGATGCCGCAAATTGACAATGACAACCGCGTCGCGCCATCCATTTACACAGTGCAGTCGATGCTGTTCCAGCGTCACCGGCCAGCAGAACCCTAGGCGGTGTTCCGTTCATAGGCTTTTCCTTTCTATAGGAGATAAAAAAGCTTGCCGGTCGTGTCTTGAAGAGTGCATTCCGTCTGCGGCGTCAGGGCCTCACGCACAGTCCTGGGAAGATCACCGGGAATAGGCGGATAGGCGAGGTAGTCGAACGCTCCTGCACTGATTGCCTTCAAGTAATCTGACCAGTCACCCGTCGGTGAAACCACGATGACCGGCGTTTTCAGATGCAATTGGACGGTTTCAGTCAGAATGTCTTCATATTTCCCGTCGCTCAGACGGTCATCGCACACCACCACGGAAACCCTCTGTCTCTCCAGGATTCTTTTGCCTTCATGGATGGTGAAGGCGACGAACACGGCCATGCGGCACTGAACGATAATCTCGGCAAGCTCTTGCAGCACGTATTCATCGGAGCTCAGCACAAGAGCAGCGGGAACGTTCAAATTCCCGGCGCGGGCAGGCGCGCGCCGGGGAAATGTGGGTTCACACCTACCGCTTTTGTCGTCTTCATTCCTGGAGTAGCCGTGGGTTGGTATTTCGATCTGAGAGTGAATCATTGTTTTCGTCTCGCTGGGTCTCGGTTTTCAACGATGCAGTAACAGTAAGGCGCGCGTTCTGATTGTGGTATCCCTCCGACTGGGTATTCGCGCTTCGGCTGGGCTTGCTCTTCATTTGCCTGCTTCAACACCTTAAAAGCCGCTTCGCCCGTGCGAGTGACCACACGTCGCGCCTAGCGCCGTAGCAAAAAGCGAGTGTGCAAATACCCAGCCGCTTGGATGGTCCCCTTGGCGTTTCCCCACTATGCTCTCGCCGAAAGCTCAAACGAACTGACGGTAGGGCTGACCAGCAGTCTTGCGAGACATAACGGATCAGTTCTTACCGCAGACAAAACAGGAGGAATGGAAGATGAGATTTAACCTGAAACAGACGATCGTGCTTGTTGCCGCTCTCGCATTGGGGGCTGGATCGGTCTTTGCTCGGCCTACGGTCCCACCAGCCGTGGAGACCGAAAACACGCAATCGGCGACCTATCTGTCTGGCCGGGCATCAACGCTTCTCAACGATATACAGAAAGAAACCGCCGCCTTGCAGCTGCATGCGGAAACCCTGGGAACGTTTTCCTGGAATCCACACTACAGCTGGCAAAGCCATGCGTTGTATCTGGAACGAGTCAAGGGTCACATCAATAGCGTGGGAGAAAGCATCGGCGAGTTGCAACAGATACGTCAAGCCGTGCTTCCGTGGCAGCGGCAGGCCATCGATCAGGTAACCGGTCATGCGTCACAAGTAGCGGCGAGCACTCAAGCAGCCCTCACTCATCTGCGTGAGAGCCAGAATCGGCTGTTCGTTCCCGAATACCGAGACCATCTCACGACCATTGCGAACAGCACCGAGGAGATGAAGGAAACCGTCGACAAGTTCCTCGAATATGAAAAGGCCCAAAGAGATTACGAGGAGGCCCAACAGAAGTTCCTTCAGTTGGAAGGGGAGCTTGCCGGGTGACCGATGCTGAGGCCGTTTGATCGGTGGTTGGGGAACCTTCCTGATAGACGCCGAGTAGCCGATGGCGCAGGTTTTGGTTCCCCAACCAACTCAGGCGAGAGAAAGGGAAATGCAATGAACGGCGAACAAATCATCCGCACTACAGGAGTAATCGGCGGTCTGCTTGTCTCGTTGGCGGTCGCAGCGGGCGCTCTTTCTCCCCGGCACGAGCAAGGAGCTCAAACCGAACATAAGCCACCGCAATCCACGATCTTTGTCGAAACTGCGCTGGTCAATCTCGACGTGCTCGTTACAGATCAGGAGGGACGCGTTCTCTCAGGTTTGAACAAGGAAAACTTCCGCGTGCTCGACGAAGGGAAGGTCCAGAAGATCCAGCATTTCGAACCGACCAGTGCTCCGATCACTATCGCCATGTTGATGGAATACAGCGGTATTGCGGACAGCCATTTTGCCGCCAAAGCAGCTTCCTGGGGTTCCAGTTTTCTCGATCACCTCGATCCGCTCGATTGGGTTGCGCTGGTCACCTATGACATTAAACCTACCGTGAAACTGGACTTTACCCGGAATAAGGCCGAAATGAAGCAGACGCTCAGCAGCTTGTCTTACCCATCGTTTCGCGAAGCGAATCTCCATGACGCCCTCATCGATACGCTGGATCGCCTCGACCGCGTAAAAGGGAAAAAGGCAATTTTCTTGATTTCAACGGGCGCCAATACCCTGGGCGCGGGCACACTCGACGATACGCTGCAACGAATTAAACAGAGCGACGTAGCGATCTTCGTCGTCGGCCTGGCGGAAAGCGAATATATGCGGTCTCGGATTTCGGGCGGCGCATCGGTCAGCTACCTTCACGCGAAGAATCAGCTTCAGACGTTCGCGAAATTATCCGGCGGGACCGCTTGGTTTCCACGCTTTGAAGGAGAGATGACGGACATTTTCAGAAGCGTCGCCAACTTCCTTCGCAGCCAATACAGCATCGGTTTCTCTCCGGATAATCGGGCGCGCGATGGGAAATATCACAAGCTGAAGGTAGAGATTGTTCAGCCAGACGGCAGTCCACTGATCGTTAACGGCCCTAAGGGGAAGCCCCAGAAGCTGGTCGTTTACGCCCGCGAAGGATACATCGCGTCTGCGCACGACCGTGATTGAGCACGAAACATCCGGTCCTGAAAATGATTTTGCGTGTGGCACTCTCGATAAGAGTGCAGAAAGGAATACCAATGCACGTTCTATTTCAAAAGGTCGTGGCTCTCGCTCTTTGCGCGCTCATTGTGTTACCTCCGGTTGGAGAAGCTGCCGCGCAACAGGCTTCCAACCCTGCTCATCCGGCTCAGCCCCCATCATTACGTGAATACCTGCAGAAGCCTTACCTGGAGCTTTTCGAGTTGGCTCCCAAACTCGAGTTCAGCGCGGCAGAGATCGAGTCTCAAAGGGAAGCGCTGGAGAGCGGCAAAGAGGTCTGCGTGGATCGCTTTGAGAACCACATGAAGCAGTACAGCAAGCAAATCGAGGCAGCGCAAGCCGATCTGAAGAAGAAGACGGCTACTCTGACCGAAACGCAACGTAAGGAGATGCACTGCAATCTCCAAAATCTCGATTTGTTAAAGAGCGAAGCGGAAATTCTGGCCAAGCAGGCGATTCCCACAGCATATGAAAACCTCAATGCCAAGCTGGACGTACTGGAGTTGTGGCCCGGTCAGCACACGCAGATTCAGCAGGAAATCGCAAGTGGCTCGTACCACACGCGGCGCTGGGGCGACGTTAAGGATATAGGTTTCCGTGAGATCGAACCCAACCAGCAAGAGGACATCAAGCGAGGCGCGCAAGCTGTGGAGGAGATGAAGCGGCTGGGCCTCATACCTCCGCCGGTCGAAGACAAGGCCATCCAGGAATATGTGCGGTCCATCGCTGAACGCATAGCGAAGCATTCCGATCTCAAGGTCCCACTGCATGTGGAAGTGATTCAATCCCGGGAGATCAACGCTTTTGCCCTTCCTGGTGGATACGTTTTTGTCGAGCGCGGTTTGCTCGAGGCAACCGATGATGAATCCGAGCTTGCGGGTGTGCTTGCGCACGAAATTGCGCACGATACGGCACGCCACAGCTACAAGATGATGAAGCGCGCCAGTATCGCGAGCCTCTTCTATCAAGCCGCACAGATTGCCGCCATCGTCCTAACCGGCGGTGCGGCGGGCATTGGCATGTCTTACGCCCTTCAGTACGGCTTTTATGGTCTGGGCTTAGTACTCGACCTGAAGTTGCTAGGGGTCAGCCGCGCCTACGAACTGGAAGCTGATCAACTCGGGATCCAATACGCCTGGAACGCCGGATACGACCCGAGCGGCTTCATTCGCTTTTTCGACAAGATGGCAACAAAGAAGGGGTACGTCAACGGGGTCAGCTGGTTCCGGACGCATCCGCCGTTCTATCAGAGGATGGTGCAGTCGCAACGGGAGATGCTGTTTCTGGAGGCAAAGCCAGGTGCGATCACGCAAACGGCAGCCTTCGAACGGATGAAAAAAGACCTCGTACCCGTTGTGGCGAAGGCAGAAAAGGAGGAAATCGGTAAACCGAGCCTGCTCATTACGCGCGAAGAAGGATGCGCGCCACCGAACAAGATCGAATACACACCGGATCAGCCGATTGAGAGGTTGTGCTCATCGCTTCCTCAGATCACACAACATGCGAGTCCACAAAAGCAATGAAACGCCCGTCACAGTGAGGACGAAACGCTCGCAGGCAAATGAAGATGATTCTCATGCTAATAGCTAGGCACCGGCTTCGAAATACCTTCCCGTTGGGATGGGCGGCCCTTAATTTGCCTTTTATGCTCACCCATAAAGGATGGAGCTCGGCCGTGCGTGCTGTTGAGCAATCGCTGAGCGGTACTTACGGCAGGCAAACCAGAACGGAGATATCACCATGAGGCCCTCTGTGCATCCCCCTCGAATCGCTGCCGGGGCGACGAAAATAAGCAAGAAAGAGCAATCGCCGCCACGGGTTGCCACCGTAGCTTTCGGGTGGGGCCTCATGTTGACCGGAATCCTTGGGTTGCTTCTGCCCGTAGTGCCGGGAACTGTTTTGGTAGCGAGCGGTGTCTTCCTATTAAGTTGGCGCTATGCTTGGCTGCACCAAACGATTGATAAATGCCGAGCGCGCTTTCCTGGCCTTGCGCGAGCCTTGTCACAAATACAACGAGGTGAGCAACAGGACGTACAAGAGGCCCAAACGCTTCCCCGCACTCGCAAGGCATTAATTCTTGATGAAGATATTGAAGAGCTCGCCCTTTACTCTAAGCCATTCGAGGATGAGGGCCTCGAAGTGCACAAATGCGCATCAATCGAGTCGGCGATGCGCTGCGTTGAGAGAGAGCAGTTTGATTTTGCATTGGTGGACCAAGTGTCTCCAGCCTTCGAGGGTCGCCGCGTAATCAGACACCTTGTACGTTACAACTGGCCCATGCCCTTTATCGTGATCCTAGACAAAAACATGGAGTGTGTTCGTGAGGCCTTTGAACTGGGCGCAGCTGAATGCTTGCAAAAGCCGGTTCCGACCGCGAAACTCAAAGGCATCATCCACCGCTTCCTCGGCAATGGGCCCAACGATCGACAAGAAAGACTCGCCATACCTTAACCCTGCTCTCAACACCGGTGATAAACTCGCAGAACAGCACTGGGAACAGAACACCCCCGAATAGGGGCAACAGGGGTAACAAGCACCACGTAAATCATTGAGCAAACTTACTTTTCAATTACTTAGTGCCCTCAGATTCCGCGCAAGTCCCTGAAATTCCCATCCTAGTTGTTTTCGACCCCCACCGCCCCTACCAGAACTAGTCAGCACGGGCAAACGCGAGCGTGCGTTAGTGCACCTGGGTCGTCATGGGCTTGCTCTTGTCGACGATAAGTATCGCCAAACCTTGGACGGTGGTTTTGCCGGGATTGATCGCTTGG
>Ga0079221_10000230_pt1 | contig 13992 bp, 9 predicted proteins | sample GAAS200_FD_75069 | JGI IMG/M metagenome (GOLD analysis project Ga0079221, IMG submission 75069) | Agricultural soil microbial communities from Georgia to study Nitrogen management - GA AS200 | ecosystem: Environmental > Terrestrial > Soil > Agricultural land | place: USA: Georgia | collected... | reverse complement strand
ACGCTATGGACTCTAGAAATACGATCATCGTAAAGGACCCAGACATCCTCGGGGGCGCACCGGTCTTTCGGGGAACCCGCGTCCCGCTGCAAGCATTGTTCGACTCACTGGAGGGCGGAGAAACACTCGAAGAGTTTCTGGAAGGATTTCCCGGCGTTACCCGCGGAATGGCCATCGCCGCACTCGAAGAAGCTCAGCAACTTCTATCCTCGAAAGCTTGAATGCGGATTTTGCTCGACGAGTGCATCAATCACAGGCTACGAAATCATTTGACCGGACACCAGTGCCAATCGGCGCGGCGGGTTTCGGTGGACTCAAGAATGGCGAACTCCTAATGGCAGCGGAGGCCGTTGGATTTGACGTATTATTGACTGTGGATCAAGGTTTTCAATACGAGCAAAATCTGGGCGCACGGAAAATCGCAGTCGTCATTTTCTGCACCAAATCGATCGGACTTAAAAGTCTTTTGCCTCATGTGCCGGCTTGCCTGGCTAGGCTGGAACACATTCGGCCGGGACAAGTTCTTAGAGTTGGCAGCTAGAATGCTTTTCTCTGCATGTTAGTCGCGGGCAGGAAAACCAGGCAGCGCGTGTCCCCGCCAGTGGAAGCATCGAGCAGAACCTGCATTACCTCGCTATAATCGAGGCGGGAGACAGACTGAAGCCTGTCCTACTTAGTGCAGCGAGGTGCGGCTTGACGCATACCGTGAAACTTACGGCGATGGTCAAGGCAGCGGGTTGAGCGGCGAAGCTGAGTCCCAGTTTGCTGGACTCCGTTTTGCGCGGCTTGCCGCGAGCCAATGATCCGAACGTGCTCGTTGGATTCGAAACCAACGACGACGCGGGGGTGTATAAACTGGGCGCGGACCTGGCGCTGGTGCAGACGGTGGATTTCTTCACGCCGATCGTGGATGATCCGCACACGTTTGGGCAAATCGCCGCTGCGAATTCCTTGAGCGACGTTTACGCGATGGGCGGCAAGCCGATTTCCGCGCTGTCCATCGTGGGCTTTCCGGACAAAGGCGAGCCGCAAATTCTCGAACAGATTCTGCGCGGCGGGCTTTCGAAGATGGCGGAAGCGAAGTGCAGCGTCATTGGCGGGCACTCGATTCGCAACGATGACATTCAATTCGGCTACGCGGTGACGGGATTGATTCATCCGCAGCGCGTTTGGCGGAATGTGGGCGCGCATACTGGCGACGTGTTACTGCTGACCAAGGCGCTTGGGACGGGAGTGCTCTCAACGGCGCTCAAAAAAGATGCCGCCGCGCCTGCCGACCTGCAAGCGGCGATTACTTCGATGTCGGAATTGAATCGCGCGGCATCGGAAGCGCTGCAGGAATTTCAAGAAAAAGCTGGATCTTCGCGGCCGGTTCATGCGGTGACGGACATTACGGGATTCGGCTTGCTAGGGCACGCGCGCGAAATGGCATTGGGAAGCTCAGCGCAAAAGATCGAGACGGTGTCGCTGCAAATTGATCACACGTCGATTCGCTACTTGCCTGGAGCCGAACAGGCGGCGCGTGAAGGCTTTCTGCCAGGCGGCTTGAAAAATAATCGCGAATTCCTTGGCGACTGCGTGGGCTTTGCGGAAACGGTTCCCCAGGAGTTTCGCGATTTGTTAATGGATCCGCAGACGTCGGGTGGCTTGCTGGTGGCCGTGGCGGCGGAGTTGGGCAACGATGCGCTCGCGGTGCTCGACAAGCACGGCGTTGTGGCGCGCCGCATTGGCGTGGTCATTCCCAAAGGCAAGCCGCTGATTTTAGTGCAGTGATACAGCATCCCGAAACGAGAAGCAGATCTGCGACGGAGGAAAAAGCGCGGGTTTAGGCTTCAACAAAAAGCTTCGGCGTAAAAAGACCCGGCACCACCCATGGACACCATCACCCACGGCATCGCAGGCGCACTCATCGGCAAAGCGGTTTTTCGGGGCGAGGATATGTTCGCGTCGCGGCCGATGAACCGCCAGAGAATTCTCACCTGGTCGCTGATGCTGGGCGCGATTTTTCCGGACTCGGACGTTCTTCGCGATATTTTTTCGCACGACAAATTGCTTATCGTGACGTGGCATCGCAGCATCACGCACTCGTTGATTCTGCTGCCACTATGGGCGCTTCTGCTGGCTTGGACCACGCACGTGTTCTGTAGATGGCGGAAGTGGGAAGCGCCATCATTCGCGGCGCTTGTCGGCATCTATGCTGTTGGCATCTTGAGCCACATCTTGCTCGACCTGGTAACAACCTTCGGCACGATGATTTGGTCACCGCTCGAATGGTCGCGCCCGGCGTGGGACATGATCTTCATCGTGGATTTCACGCTAAGCGGGACGTTGCTGGCGCCGCAATTCCTCGCGTGGATTTATTCGCAGCCTGAAAGAATGCGGGCTCGTGCGCTTCGAACCTGGATAGTGTTCTTGCTAGCGACTTTGATCATTTCCCGCATCGCGGAAGGTGCGGGCGCACCGATCTCCGGGCGAACGGTTTTGGTTACGATGATGGTCATCACGGCTATCTTTCTTCTTCCGGTGCTTCGTGGCTGGGGGACGAAAGTGAGTTACGCCGCGTGGAACCGTGCGGGCTTTTCCGCGACGTTGATGTACATCGCGCTCACGTTTTTCGCGCATCGTAACGCGCTTGCGCGCATTGAGAAATTCGTGGCGCTGGATCATTTGCAAGTGGAATCAATTGGCGCGCTACCGCTTCCGCCTTCGCTGTGGCATTGGGATGGACTAGTGCGGACGCAGCGAGGCGTCTATGAATTGCGTTTGGACCTGAGCGATAAGGACGATGGGGACGTACTTGCGCTCGAGCATCGCTATTTTCCGGATGCTCCGCCAAATTCTTACATCGAAGCGGCGAGGCGTTTGCCTGAAGTGCAAAAAGTGTTGTGGTTCTCACGGTTTCCGGTGACGCGTTTTCATAAGGAAGGCGACGAAGCTGTCGTGGAAGTTTCCGATTTGCGGTTTGCGCGCATGATGAGCAGCCGCCCGGCAGCGTTTACTTATCGCGTGCGGTTTGGCGCGGACGGAAATGTAGTTTCGCAAGGCTGGGCGACACGATAGTCTCAGAACTCCCATCCCTTCTGGCTACCTGTTAAGCTACCCGTTCGGGCGCTGACTTCGTGCAATGTGCATGAGTTCTCGAATCCCTTGCCGTTTTTGGTTTTCCCTTTTTCTTGGGCTCTTCCTCACCGCGTCAGGCTTGGCTGACGAAGGAAGCCGCATCCAGTTGCACACGGATTTCTCGGAAGCCGATGCCGCCCTCGCCATCCTGGATAAACGGAATAGTTCGCGGCCGGTGACAGACTCGGACTGGCAAGCGCTGTTCCTCACTGAACCGTACCAGCGTCTGAAGAAGCGCGAGACGGCCATGCAGCGCGCGTTCACGGACGAGGACTTCAAGAAATTTCTTTTGTCGGATGAACTCCTGAAGCAGCGAGCGGCCCTGGCGAGCACAGTTCAAGCTTGGAAACACGCTGATCTCCTCGCTGCGGCGACGCGCATTTTGCAGTATTTGCCTGCGGAATCGGTGATCCGGACGAAAGTGTTTCCGCTCATCAAGCCGTTGCATAACAGCTTCGTGTTCGACATGGATACGGATCCCGCGATCTTTCTCTATATCGACCCTTCGGAGTCTCCCGAATCCTTTAAAAATACGGTCGGCCACGAAATGCATCACATCGGTTTGAGCAGCGTCGACAAACAGTACGAGCGGAAAGTCGCTTCGCTGCCGCCCGCCGCCAAGCGTGTTGCTGGGTGGATGGGCGCCTTCGGTGAGGGCGAAGCCATGCTCGCCGCAGCCGGCGGGCCAGGCATAGACCCTGTCGCTACTGCCTCCAGGGAGGAAAAGGACAACTGGGCTCGTGGAAAGCGCGAGTTCAATGAAGACTTGGGGAAAGTGAGCGATTTCTTCCTGCAAGTCCTGGACGGGAGGCTGCAAGGCGACGCCATTGACCAAAAAGCGTCGGAATTTTTTGGTCTGCAAGGGCCCTGGTACACCGTCGGATACCGCATGGCGGTGATCGTAGAAAAGCGTTACGGCCGTAGCACGCTCATTGATTGCATGCGCGACTCGCGATTGCTGCTGGTACGCTATAACTCTGCCGCGCAAGAAATGAACCAGCACTCAGCGCCCCAACAAAGCGGAGGTGCTGCCCAAGCCCTTGCGCTTTGGCCCCGTGAAATTCTGGAGAAAACGCAAGCTCCGGCGGAGTAAATGGCCTCACATTTTCTAGCCCAAAGGGAAAGACGGCAACGAGCCCTTGCTCGCAGAATTTTACTGAGCAGCGGGCTTGCTGTCGGCGGGATGGATGACGACCTGGCGCTCTTCGCCCATGCCGATGCTTTGCGTGCGCACGCCGGGAATGTCTTTCACCGCCAGATGCACGATGCGTCGTTCGCGAGAAGACATGGGATTTAAGCGGAAGGGCTGCTTGGTTTGCTGAACGCGCTCCGCCGCCACGCGCGCGGTCATTTTTAACTCTTCGAAACGCAGCGCGCGGTAGCCGCCGCTATCAATGTGAATTTTTTCGTGATACGACGGCTCGAGCCGCAGCGCCTTGAAGGCTAGGTGTTCGAACGCCTTCAAAACCTCGCCGCCGCGTTCGAGAAGGATTTCCTTGTCGCGTCCATCGAGGTCCGCGAGCACCTCGGCTTGGCCCTCGGCCGCAGAACCGTCAGAACTTTCCTCAGGGACAGCGCGCACGTTCACTTTCAATTCGAATCCGGCAGCCCGCACCATGTTTTCAAGAAAAGTCCGCAGTGCGTCCGCGGTTGCCTGGCGGTCGAGCTTTCCGTCGCGAATGAGTTCCTGGGGCATAGGGCGTTGAGTTCAATTTTCGAAGAGCAAATCTCTCAGGCCTCAAGCGTGCTCCGCCTACCGCAGGCTGCCGCAAGCAAGGCCTGAGTCACACCGTTCGAACCACACTTCGAAAACTTCTTTAAGCCGCGTGCTACGGTGCTAAGACTTCTTCCCGTTCTTGCCGCGCGCGGGCTTGCCCGGAGCAGGCAGCGGATGCTTCCGGTTCAAGTACCACTGCTGGCCAATTCCCACCACGCTGCTGGTGAGAATATACACCGCCAGGCCGCTCGGATAGGGAATAACCATAAACATCGCCGCCATGCCGATAGGCATGATTTTCATCATGGCCTGCTGCTGCGGATCGGTGGCGGTCATCGGCGTCATTTTTGAAACCAGGTACATGGACAAACCCATCAGCAGTGGCAAAATGTAATAAGGATCTTTCGCGGAGAGATCGGTAATCCAGCCGAACCACGGCGCGTGACGCAGCTCAATCGTTCCCTGCAGCGCGCGGTAAAGTCCAAACCAAATCGGAAACTGCAAAAGCTGCGGGATGCAACCGCCCACGGGATTGATGCCCTCGCGGCTGTAGATGGCCATCACTTCTTTGTTCATCTCCGCTTTTTTCGGGTCGTTTATTTTGTATTTCTTGTAGCGTTCCTGGATGGCCTTGATTTCCGGCGCCACGCGTTGCATTTTCAGCGTGGTTTTGTAGCCGGAAATGCGCAGCGGGAAAAGCAGCATGTTCAGGATAAGCGTAAGAGCCACAATGGCCCATCCCCAATTGGGAATGTAGCCGTGCAGCCACTTCAACCCGTGGAACAGAGGCTCGGCAACAAACTCGAGCCAGCCAAAGTTGATCAACCCGTGCAGCGGCGGGTTCATTTTTTTCAGGTCGTCGTAATCTTTGGGTCCAACGTAAACGCGCACCGCCAGCGGATTCGTCGACGAGGCCACGGCCACGTCCGGCACGGGCTCGGGGGTGTCTTTGTCTTCCACCTTCACGTTGTGCCAGGCCTTCCAGTACCGCGTTTCGAGCGTTCCCGGCGCGGCGCCGTTCAACGGAAGAAACGCCATCGCAAAATAGCGGTCTTCGATGCCCGCGTAATCCACTCCCGCTTGCCAATGCCAGGCCACCGCGCTCCACTTTTCAATGCCCTCGAGCTTTTTGTGCGGATAATTCGTGATCTTTCCACCTTCGCTGTAGTACGTGGTGACTGTCTCGATCGGCGCAGGATTCGCGACGGTCAAATCTCCAAATCCGCCGAGCCATCCTAAGCCTGCTTTGATGGGACTGCCGTTCAGCTTGACAGAAGTTTCCACGCGGACCACGTAGCTATGATCGAAATGAAAATGCTTCGTAACTTCGAGGTGCCCGTCGCTCCAGGTGCATTCCACTTCAGCGGGCGCGTTTAGAGTATTCGCCGATGTAGAGACTTGATAGAGCCCGCCGTTGGCCGCGTTTTCCAGTTGCTCATCGTCGAGAATCAGCGCGAAGGGCCAGCCGCCGGTCTGCTGTGACGCTTGCTGATGCACTAAATCCAGCACGCACGGTGGATTGGAACCATCCCTGCATTTCTGCGGAGCCTTGGTGTCATCCGTATATTTCTTGAGCTTCCAGCTCTTGACGACAGCGCCCTGATTTGAAAACTCGACGCGGTAGAGTGCGTTCTCAATGACGATAGTGCGTTCTTGCGAATCGCTTCGCCGCGGAACGTCGATTGGTGCTTCCGCGGGGGCGGCACTCACGGACGGAGCTGCACGATTCTGCGAATCAGTTGTTGTTGGTGAAGCGGGAGTGGCCGGCCCCGAAGTGGCAGGAGCGGTCTGCCCGGGCCGGTTCGTTTGCGGGGGTTGAAGTGATGGCTTTGGCCCAAAATATTTTGCCCAAGCCAAAATCACCACCATGGAGAGGAGCGACGCCACCAGAATGCGCAGTTCCGGTGTGAACTTGTCCTTTTGTCCGGGCACGTCGCTCAAGAATGCACCTCATGGGGAATCTCCGAGGAATGGCTCGCAGCCGTGGTGGTCACGACTTGCGCGACCAGTGGCGCTTCTTCGCGCCAAGCTTCGGGAACCGGATCGTATCCAAACTTGCGCGAGAGCGGATGGCAGCACAGCAGCCGGCGCAATCCCAGCCAAACGCCGCGCAGCACGCCGAAACGCTCAATCGCCAGGTAGGCATACTGCGAGCAGGTGGGATCAAACCGGCAATTCCCCGCAAACAGAAAAGACAAATACGTTTTGTAAAAACGCAGGGCCAGCAGCGCGATGCGCACGGGCAGGTTCGGTAGAACAGACTTTAGCTGGTTCTCTTCTTTATGCAACCGCATCATCTTTTCTGCTTTCACTTCCCCGCCTGCGCGCCACTTTGCAGCAGCCGAAGCAAATCCGCGGTCAGCGCGGCAAACGGCGCTTTGGCCACGGCGCTCTTTGGGTGAATCACGATGTCCCATCCCGTGGGTATCTCTCCCCGATGGCAGCGCACGATCTCCCGCAAGCGCCGCCGGATACGATTGCGCACCACCGCGCCGCCCAGCGCCTTCTTGATGCTGACGCCAAAGCGGCTTTGCGGCAATCCATTGGCGCGAAAGAACACTGTGAAGTGGGAACTTGAGCGGCGTTTTCCGGCGCGGTAGACCGCATCAAATTCACCGCGCCTCACCAGCCGCGCCTCGCGCGGGAACGTCAACCGCGGGTTGCCCGCGTTGCCGGGCATTCTTGGGCTTCCTGCACTAATCGGGGGTAAGCCGATGGCGTCCCTTCTTGCGGCGCGCCGCCAGGACTCTGCGGCCGCCTTTCGTCTTCATGCGTGCGCGGAACCCGTGCGTCTTGGCGCGGCGTCGTCGCCGCGGTTGATACGTGCGCTTTGGCAAAGCAATCCCCCTTTGTACCACGCAGCCGCGTGGTCGTCCGTTTCACGCGATGCGAACAGCCCCACTAGCCACTTTGGCGGCTGATTAGGAATTTATTAGTGTATGCGACCCTCGCGCACAGGGTCAAGAAAGGTGCGGGTACCTGCTAGTGGGCCGAGTTGCCTTGGGCGCAGAATCCTCAAGCTCCTACTGCACTTTCGCATACTCAGCTTTGGCTTCTTTGAGCAGAGGAATCTCTGGATCGGCGTCTTTCCACAGGTCGAGAAAATGAGATAACAGGGCCTGAGCCTCGGCTTTTCTGCTTTGAGCTAAGTCTAGACGAGCTAAGCGCACAAACGAGGCCAGCCAATCCTGTTGTGTCTCCCACCCCAAAGCGTCTCCTTCCTCGTTAAAAGCTTTCAGCCAGCGTGCGGCTTGCTCGGTGTCGCCTGACGCCTCGTAAGCGCGAGCCAGGCCATCGAGGACGTAGTCACTGCGGTGTTGTTGGTTAGCAAGCAGCAGAAGCTGGATAGCGTGCGCGTAGTCGCCTCGTTGGCGATCCACTTCTGCTTCCGAAGAATTAACCAAACTGGCTTGGTGAGTGTTGTTCACATCATATTGCTTCTTTATCGTTTCCAGCACGGCAGCGGCTTTGCCTGCTTGTCCGGCGCGTGCGTATCCCCGGACCAGCCACGTGCCGCTCACTACCTTGTCGCTGATGGACGGGAAAAGACGCATGGCCGCGTCGAGTTCACGAATCTGGGATCGCGTATCGCCGAGCCCTTCGTAAATAGTGCCCACCAGGCAATGGTCGCGCGCGGCGCTAAGGGCAATCCCCTTGGATTCGTTAGACAGCACCGCCTCCTGCAAGCCCGCTTTAGCGACGGCGTAACGACCATGGTACATATCCAGGTAAGCCAACGAACGCAGTGTCAGGGCGCGAGTGTCCGGATTCGCCAAAGCTTCTGTGAAAAGTTCGTGGGCCTTCGCTTCCTGACCTGCTCTTACCAGAGCTATTCCGTACTCACGGGTAAGGTTGCCGCCTTTCTTCCATGAGGGTTCCAGCTCAAAGGCCTGTTCGTAATAATGGAGGGCTTCGGACAAATTCTTCTGGTCCACGTCGCAGGTGGCGATATCAATCATGGAACCAGCCGAATAAGCATTCACCCGAAGGACTTCCTTATATTGCTCAACGGCCTCCGGACAACGGTCGTTGCTGCGGAGGAGATGTGCGAGATTAAAGCGTGCCCCGGCGTCATCGGGGTATTCGTGCAAATATCCCTGAAGCAACTGCAGGCCGTCTGCAAAATGGTTCTGACTTACTTCAAACATGGCCCGCACATAGAGGCGCTCGCGCTCCGTAGTCCGGCCGGAAAGCTGGAGTGCGCGCTGGTAGTGTTTCTTGCCTTCGGCCGGGTCATTAAAGATGTAGCTGTAGAGGGCGCCCCCCAGAGCAGCATGAACCATGGCGAAATCCGGATCAATCTCCAGAGCGGATTCCCAGAGTTGCTTGGCCTGTTTGTATTGGGCCTTGCGCCATAAGTCCTGCCCATCTACATACATTTTGAGCGCCGTAAGGGATGCCGTGGTGACCAGGGGAAGGGGACGATCCTGCCTCCGCGTAGCGAACCAGGATTCCCCTAGCCCGCGGCGGACCTTCGTGGCGAGTTTGCCCAGCGCCGGCAGGATTTCGTTCTGATTCTTGGCTGGTTCTATGTCGGACCACTCGGAACGCCCGGTCTGAGGATTGATTAGGCGTGCGGACAGCGCATATTGTTGGCCCACCCGGGAGATGGAAGGTACGAGGAGGGCGCGAACGGATTCGCGGAGGCAGATTTGGCGGCCCGTGTTTTCATCAATTTTCTCGTCCGGTTTCCTACCCATGCGCTTAAGGCTGTCCGCGAGACGTGCAGGCGGAACGATGTTCACTTGCGCCGATTGTTCGACACTCACTCCGAGAGCGGTCAGCAGCGAACGGTCAAACAGCGCTTCGCCGGTTTGATTGTTGAAATCCGAGATCAGGATGAAATCACGAGGGGCGAAAGAGAGCACGGGGCGTGCGCCGAAGGTCCACCACAGAACCACTATGAGTGCGGCCATGACGAAACCGGAAAAAGTAGAGGCCAAAGGATGAACGCGAACGGAACTCACGGCGCGTTGCCAGAAAGCCGGGCGCGCGAGTGGTGAGCGGTAGGATTCGCTGGGGTGCGCGCAGCGATCGAGGTCGACAGCTAGCTCTTTTGCCGATTGGAAGCGGCGGCCGGGATCCTTCTCCAGGCATTTCAGAATGATTCGCTCCATCTCCGCAGAGATCCGGGGATTCAGCGCCCGAGGCGCAATTGCCCCCTGCTGTAGAATTGCAGCTAACAGTTGCGGCATAGACGCTTCGCGAAACGGGAGGTGATGCGTTGTCATCTCGTAGAGGATCACACCCAATCCGTAGATATCGGTCCGTGCATCGATGTGCCCCGAGTTGACTTGTTCGGGCGCCATGTACGGCAACGTTCCCATCAGGCGGGAATCATCCACGCTTTGTGTTAGTGTCTCCGCTTTCAATCCCCCTCGCGCCGGATCGAACAATTTCGCCAAGCCAAAGTCCAGCACTTTAACTTGTCCCTTGGCGGTAAGCACGATATTTACGGGCTTCAGATCGCGGTGAATGATGCCATGCTCGTGCGCCTCTTCCAGCGCGAAGGCAATTTGCAAGCCAAAACTCGCCACTTCCTTCTCGGAGAGCGGTGAAGCCTTAATGCGCTGCGAAAGCGTCTCCCCCCTTACATACTCCATCACTAGGAAATCCAGCCCTTTTTGGGTGTCGAAGTCGTGAATCGTCGCAATGTTGGAGTGACTCAGTTTCGAGAGTGCAATGGCCTCTTTGTGCAGTAGCTTTCGCGCATGTTCGTCGAGGTCGGTCTGCGGGCGGACAAACTTGATGGCAACTTCGCGATCGAGATGCTCGTCCTGAGCGCGGTACACTTCTCCCATTCCACCAGCGCCGATCTTCTCGATGATGCGGTAGTGGCCTAGCGTTTGGCCGATGGAGGGACCGAGACCTGCACCGCAGCTGGTCACGGGGTGCTCCTTCCTTTTGATGGCATGCTAGGTCTGGCGCTGCCGGAAGTCAATCAAACTCATCGCCAGGGTTCACGGTCTCTGAAAATGGGGTTGTGAGCGGCCGCGGTTACGCCTGAGGTGCGGTGAATCTGTCGGAGTCCAGGACTTCGCGGACTTTGGACGCCACGCTTCCCTGGGAGAATGGCTTTTGAAGAAAAGCGAACGACTCGTCCAGACCGTGGTCTCGGACTAATGCATCATCGGTGTAGCCGGACATGTAAAGCACTTTGATGCCGGGGCGCAACGTGCCCACGCGTTTGGCTATCTCGCGGCCGCTTGCTCCCGGAAGGATCATATCCGTCAAGAGCAGATGGATCTTTCCGGAGTGCTTTTGGCAGACGGATTCCGCGTCGCTTGGGTGTTGCGCGGTCAAGACCGTGTATCCCTTTGAAGTCAGCATCATGCAGACGAGTTCGCGAACGCCGGGATCATCTTCCACAACGAGAATGGTCTCAGAACCTTGTTTGAGAGTGGTGTGAGGTTTTTTCGGCGCGGGCGCTTCAGAAACTCCTTGTGCCTGCGGCAAGTAAATGCTGAAGGTCGTGCCGAGCCCAACCTTGCTATTCACCCAGATGCTGCCGCCGCTCTGTTTCACCACGCCGTAGACCATCGCCAAGCCAAGTCCTGTTCCCTGCCCGGGTCCTTTCGTGGTGAAGAAGGGCTCGAAAATCCGGGCTTGTGTGGCGCTATCCATGCCCGTTCCTGTATCGGACACCGTCAATAAGACTTGAGGTCCAGCCGATGCGCCAACGTGCAGGCGCACAAAATCCTCGTCCAGTACGGCATTGCTGGTCTCCAGCGTGAGCTTGCCACCTTTGGGCATGGCGTCGCGCGCATTCACGCTTAAGTTCATGAGGATTTGCTCGAGCTGGCCGGGATCGGCCTTCACGGGTTTCAGGTCATCCGCCAAGGCCGTGGTGATCTCGATGTGTTCCCCGATAATCCGCTGCAGCATCTTGAGCAGATTCCGGATGATGTCGTTGAGATTGAGCACGCGCACTTGAAAAACTTGCTGTCTGCTGAACGCCAGCATCTGCCGCGTGAGTGCCGCGCCGCGCTCAGCCGCCTGATGGATTTGGTCCGCGGCGCGCTGGTGCTTGGTGTCCCCGTCCAGTTCCTCCGCCAGCGAGTTGCTGTAACTCAGAATCACTGTCAAAAGATTGTTAAAGTCGTGCGCGATTCCACCGGAAAGAGTTCCAATGGATTCCATTTTCTGCGCCTGCCGGAATTGGCTTTCCAGCTTGCGCCGCTCCGTCAGGTCGCGAATCGCTGCCGAGCCCCACAAGCCCTCTTCCGTTTCCAGGATGCTCAAGTTAATTTCGACGGGAAACTCGGTCCCGTCTTTGCGTAGCCCGAAAAGCTCGAGTGTTGCTCCCTGGGGAAGCCGGTTCGGCCCTTGGAAGAATTTGTTTCGATAAGCCGAGCACTTCTCCCGCAGCCTTTCGACGACCAGAATGTCCATCGGTTGCCCCAATAACTCTTCCCGCCGGTAGCCGAAAGTTTTTTCGGCCTGCGCGTTGACCACCACAATCCGGCCATCCTGGTTAACGGCTACCAGAGGATCGGGAGCGGATTCGAGCAGGCCGCGAAATTTTTCTTCGGCCATCCGCATCGCTTCCGTGCTGCGTTTTTGCTGAGCCATCAACTCATCTTGTGCGCGCTGCCCCAGCGAGAGGCGGAGGCTGGAGCAGGCAAAGGAAGCCAGAACAGCTACTACCGCAAGCTCGAACTGTTGCCCGATGGCGCGCGTGGCCATGCCAAGGACCAGGAGCGGGAAAGCAATGTGGGCGAATTGCGCCAGCAGCAAAGACTCCATGGGGCCCTTCTTAAAAGCGAGCTTCGGGTCTTCCTGTTGCTTCCAGCTAGCGGCTAGCCAAATCATAAGAGTCCGCGGAATCGTCCAGAGCAGCTCGTACCAGGTTCCATTCGGCAGGTGATGCCAAATTTGGAGATAGTTGAACATTCCTTCGCAGACGGTAAAAATCGCAAGAAAGAGGGTCATTCTTCCAAACAGGGACTTCACCAGCCGCGAATTGGTCAGCGTCGCACGCAACGCGAAACCAACGACTAGAAGCAGACCCCGCCAGAAAGTGACTTGAACGAAAAGCTGATCGACCGCGGCATTCGAATGCGGCAACGGCAAAGGCAGGTACAAAAAGAAGAGGTAAGCAGAAAAACTCACGATTCCGACTTGCAGGAAGTCGAGCCACTGCTGCCACCGGTATACGCGCGACTCCGCGCCGTCATCGCTCATGAAGAGTGCGAGCGCCATAGGCGCAACGTGAAAGAGGAAAGGGATGTCCCCTGGCCACCATTCCTGCAGCGAAGCATGCAGCACGCTGTCGTAATAGGTGGCCATCGCCTGGCCCATCGCGTAAAGGCCAAACGCTACGCCCATCAGCTGCCAAAATCGGCGCGCATAACCAACGGCGCGCCGCGCTGCCTCAACGCAAGCCGCTACGGCAAGCAGCACCAACACAAACTCGATGACGTTGCTGGCGATCGTCCAATGAAAAGCGAGCGCGACGATATGACCAGCCAGTGCGGTGGCCGAAAGCAGGAAAATCTTGCGAGAGGCCGACATGCTTTCTTCTGACCCCATCAGGAGCGAAGCGCGAATTTAATAGCAAACTTAAACGAAATGACTCCCTATAGTTTAGCCCTCCCGATTAGCCCGTCGAAGAATTTCAGGCCGCGGCTTTTCCTTTCTTATACTCATCGAACGCGCCGAGGAACCGCTCGACGTCTTTGTGCACCAGATAGTACGGCGTGGAAAGCCGGATTTTCGAAGGCCCGCCGCCGCGGATGCGGATTTTCTTGGTCTTCCACATCCAGCTTTCGATTTCGCTAATCTGAATCGGCGCCACATTCACCGAGGCGATCCCGCAGCGCAATGCCGGATCCGGCGAGGTCCAGGACACCGCGCCACGGCGTACGATTTCTTTGAGAATATAGTCGGCCATCTGCCGGTGCCGGCGTTCGATGCGGTCCAAGCCGATTTGATTCGCGAGTTGCAGCGCGGCGCGCAACCCCCAAAGCGACGGCACGTTCGAACTGCCAATTCTTTGAAAGCGCTCGGCACGGAGCTTGGGGTCATCCCACCCCGCCGTGACGATGGTGTTCCACAAGCGGTCCATCACTTCGTCTCGCACATAGAGGAAACCGGTTCCCTTCGGCGCCGTCAGCCATTTGTGCGGGCTCGACGAATACATGTCGCACCCAATT
>Ga0079221_10000229_pt1 | contig 14010 bp, 12 predicted proteins | sample GAAS200_FD_75069 | JGI IMG/M metagenome (GOLD analysis project Ga0079221, IMG submission 75069) | Agricultural soil microbial communities from Georgia to study Nitrogen management - GA AS200 | ecosystem: Environmental > Terrestrial > Soil > Agricultural land | place: USA: Georgia | collected... | reverse complement strand
TTTTATAAACCATGCATCCAGCGGATAATAAATAATAGGTTTATCCGTGCGCCAGCAATGCGGATAATTATGTTCATATTTTTCTACCTTAAAAGCGCGGTTTTCTTTTTTCAGCTTTACGGAGATATCCACGTTTACATCCGTATAGTTTGGATCGTCTTTATAATTTTTTACAAAGCGCCCGCTAAATTGTCCAACACCATCAACAAATTTTCCTTCTTTATCTACCAGCGTTAATATGCCGAGATTATTTTTCTTCCCGGCTTTAAAGTCGTCCGCACCAAATGCAGGTGCAGTATGCACTATGCCAGTGCCATCTTCTGTTGTAACAAAATCGCCCAATACCACTTTGAATGGTTCTGCCCCCGGGGTTATCTCACGAATTTTTTCTAAAGTGTTTGCTTCGGAGGGGAGTAATTGCTCGTATTCCATTCCCGCAAGTTCGTATCCTTTGTAAGTGGTCAATATTTTCCAGGGTAAATGCCTTGCCGATTCATCATAAGAATTGAAATCTGCATTTTCAAATTCTTCTTTGAAATATTTATTAATTAAAGTTTTTGCTAAAATTACATTTATAGGTAAATGTGTGTATGGATTAAATGTTTTTACCAATACATAATCAATATTAGGTCCTACCGTCAATCCAAGATTCGATGGCAATGTCCATGGTGTAGTAGTCCAGGCGAGAAAGAAAAATTCATTTGTCATTAGGTCATTATTGGCAATTGTATTATACCACTGACTATTGATTATTGACTCATTGACAGCTTTAAACATTGCCACCACACTCGTATCTTTTACATCTTTATAAGTTCCCGGTTGATTGAGTTCATGAGAGCTTAATCCTGTACCGGCGGCAGGTGAATAAGGCTGAATGCTTACACTTTCATACAGGTACCTTTTTTTATACAATTCTTTCAGGCACCACCAAAGTGTTTCTATGTAATTATTTTCAAAAGTGATGTATGGATTTTTCAAATCTACCCAATAGCCCATCTTTTGGGTAAGCTCATCCCATTTGTCCTTAAACTTTAAGACTTCCCGCCTGCAGGTTGCATTATATTCTTCAACGGATATTTTTTTACCAATATCTTCTTTGGTAATACCAAGTAATTTTTCCACACCGAGTTCCACTGGCAATCCATGAGTATCCCATCCGCCTTTGCGTTTCACCTGGTAGCCTTGCATAGTTTTATACCTGCAAACAAGATCCTTCAGTGTTCGTGAAATTACATGATGAATCCCCGGCATACCATTGGCGCTTGGCGGGCCTTCATAAAAAACAAAGGGGGCATGGCCATCCCGCAGCGTTACGCTTTTTTCAAATGTACTTTCCTGTTTCCAGCACTCAAGCATTTCCCTGGCAATAGTGGGTAGGCTTAACTGGCTAAACTCGCGGTATTTCTTTTCCATTTTATAAAACCAATAACTTTAAAAAGTCTGCAAAGGTAAGAAATTCAAAAGCCATAATAAGCCTTTACTTAATGAACCCGTTCAATGCCTGAATAGTTACTCGTGATAAAAATAGAAGCTGCAAAACCATGATGAGTGAAATTGACTATAAGAGCAGTAAAGCATTTTATAAAATTTCAGTATTGGCTTCCTTTGGCACAATATTTACATAAGAAAAAATGCTATACACACAAGCACATTATAAAATGTGCGGCCGTTGCTACGGAAAAACCCTGGTAAATCTTTGCTTAAGTATTCAGTATAGTAATTAAAAAAAAATCTTGAAAGCTTTGGCTGTTTAAGATTTTATTAGGGGAGGGCGGGGCTTTTTGCCAGCGCCCTTTTTATTTAAAAGAAAACTTATCTAATGCTTCGATGGTTTCATTCAAATCATCGTTGGTAAGTGCTGTTGAAAAAAACCAACTTTCAAAGGCAGACGGCGGTAAATAAATTCCGTTATCAAGTAAGTGATGAAAAAATTTATTGAACATCTTTATATCAGTTCTACACGCGGTTTCAAAATCAATTACCTCCTCGTTGGTAAAGAAAATACTTATCATGCTGCCCACACGGTTGATGCGATGTGGAATTCCTTTTGATGTTAAAACGTCATGCATTCCTTTTTCGAGTGTAGCACCTTTTGATTCTAAATTCGTGTATGCTTCACCGTTAGTTTTTAATTCATTCAGCAAAGTGTATCCTGCAATCATGGCAATGGGATTGCCACTGAGTGTACCCGCCTGGTAAACTTTTCCCAAAGGAGCAATATATTCCATAATTTCTTTTTTGCCGCCAAATGCGCCTACAGGCAAACCGCCACCAATCACTTTTCCATAAGTAACAAGATCTGCATCTATATTTAAAAATTGCTGTGCTCCGCCCGGTGCTAAGCGGAAACCTGTCATTACTTCATCCAAAATGAATACAATATTTTCTGCAGTGCATATTTTTCTTAACCCTTCTAAAAATAGCGGCTGTGGCGGTATGCAGCCCATATTGCCGGCAACAGGTTCAATAATTATTACAGCAATTTCATTTTTATTTTCTTCCACCAATTGCTCCACTGCCTTTAAATTATTGTAGGGCGCAGTAAGGGTATCATTTGCCACGCCTGCGGTTACGCCGGGCACTGTTTGAATATTCAATGTTGCCAGGCCGCTTCCGCCTTTTACTAAAAAACAATCTGCATGACCATGATAGCATCCTTCAAACTTGATGATTTTATTTTTCCCGGTATAACCTCTTGCCAGCCTCACAGCGCTCATGCATGCTTCTGTTCCGCTGCTTACCATTCTTATTAAATCAACATTGGCAACCATGCTTTTTATCAGCTCTGCCATGGCAACTTCTAATTCTGTTGGCGCACCAAAAGAGGTAGAGAGTTCCGCTTTTTGCTGTATCGCTTTTATTACAGGTTCATAAGCATGACCCAAAATCATCGGCCCCCAGGAGTTGATGTAGTCAATATATCGATTACCATCTTCATCATATAAATAGGCGCCCTTTGCTGATTTTAAAAATACCGGCGTTCCTCCCACACTTTTAAATGCGCGTACCGGCGAGTTTACTCCACCAGGAATACTTTGTTGCGCTCTTTCAAATAATGCTTTGCTACTGATGTATTCTTTCATTAAAAAATAAGTTTAAAAAAACTAATTATTTAAACTGTCATAGAAAAAATCCTTGTTTCGGGCTGATGACGGATCATACGAAGATCCCATGCCATTGAAATATTGCGAACAAAAATTCTTCCTGTTTCGGTGACAGATAATTTTTTATTTATTATTTCAATTAATCCATCATTTTTCATTTCATCAAGTCTTGAAAGAATTTCCGGAATTTCCGGCAAGTACATTTTTTCATCTTCCCAACTTGTTTCCAAAAGGCACATTACATTAAGAATGTGGCGCCTTACTATCAGGTCTTCGTTATTTAAAATGTGCCCGCGAAATATTGGCAAAGTATTTTGTTCCGCTAAATGAATATACTCTTCTACTGATTTATCATTTTGTGCAAATGCATACCAGCTATCACTAATGGCTGACATTCCTAATCCGATCATTAATTGGGTTGATGAAGATGAATAGCCCATAAAATTCCGGTGAATCGTTTTTTGTTTCATAGAAGTATAAAGGCGGTCTTGGGGTAAGGAAAAATGATCCATTCCTATTTCAACATATCCCGATTCTTCCAGCAACTTTTTGCCCTTTTCATACAATTCTCTTTTTTCTTCCGGCGATGGCAAATCGTTTTCATCAAAACCCCTTTGACCTACACCTTTTATCCATGGCACATGAGCATAAGAGTAAAATGCAATCCGGTCGGGCTTTAGCGATCTTGTTTTTTCAATGGTTTGTGCCATCGAGTTCCACGTTTGAAAAGGCAAACCAAAAATCAAATCATGACTCACGCTTTTGTAACCTAACTCCTTTGCAGTATCCGTTACATATTTTACTTTCTCATAAGGCTGAATACGGTTGATGGTTCGTTGAACTTTTGCATCATAATCCTGCACTCCAAAACTCACTCTTCTGAAACCCAGGCCGTACAAGGCTTTTAAATGTTCAATAGTTGTATTATTGGGATGACCTTCAAAACTGAATTCGGGGTTCGGATCAATTTGCGACGAAGAAAATATTTTTTCCAATAAATATTTTAAATGATCGGGACTAAAAAAAGTAGGAGTGCCGCCGCCTAAATGCAGTTCTTTTATGACGGGACTTTTACCAAGCAGGTCCAAATATATTTTCCATTCTTTCAGCAATGCTTCGATGTAAGAGAGCTCAACATTGTGTTGTTTTGTAATTCTCTTATGGCATGCACAAAAAGTACAAAGACTTTCGCAAAACGGCAGGTGAATGTAAATGCTGATGCCCTCCCGTTGATTACTTTCATTGAAACTTTGGATAACCGTGTCTTTCCATTGTTTAACAGAAAAGGAATTTTCATCCCAATAAGGTACCGTTGGATAACTGGTATATCTTGGGCCGGGAATATTATATTTTCTGATAAGATAGTTATCCATTGATGTAAGAAGTTTACCTGTTGATGAGTTTTACTACATCCTTTGCAAAATAAGTGGCAATCAAATCTGCGCCCGCACGTTTGATGGATGTGAGACATTCCAGCACCGCTTTGTCCTCATTTACCCATCCCATTTTAGCAGCAGCTTTTATCATTGCATATTCACCACTTACATGATATGCACTAATGGGTACGCCTACACGATTTTTAACTTCGCGGATAATATCCAGGTAAGCCATTGCAGGTTTTACCATTACAATATCAGCGCCTTCTTCTTCATCCAATAAAGCTTCTTTTATTGCTTCGATGCGGTTGGCATAATCCATCTGGTAAGTTTTTTTATCGCCAAAACCGGGAGCGGAATCCAATGCATCGCGAAAAGGTCCGTAAAAACAGGAGGCATACTTTGCACTATAAGCCATGATGCCGTTTTTTGTATAATTATTTTCTTCTAATGCCTTGCGGATAGCGCCGATGCGTCCATCCATCATATCGCTGGGCGCTACAAAATCCGCGCCTGCTTTAGCATGGCTCAGGCTCATTTTTACTAAAGCATCCACCGTTTTATCATTTACTATTTCATCATTCTCTACAATGCCATCGTGCCCGTAAGATGAATAAGGATCGAGCGCCACATCTGTCATCACCAGCATTTCGGGCACGGCATCTTTTATTGCTTTAATGCTGCGTTGCATCAATCCATTATCATTCCATGCTTCTTTGCCTGTATTATCTTTTAGTTCATCCGGTGCTTTTATAAAAAGCAAAATACTTTTTATTCCGAGACTCCATAATTCTTTTACGTCTTTAATAGTTCCGTCAATAGAACGGCGATAATAACCCGGCATGGATGGAATTTCAAATTCCACATTTTTGCCTTCGTCTATAAAAAGTGGTGCAATGAAATCATTTGGTGTCAATGTAGTTTCGGCAACCATGTTTCTTATTGCAGCAGATTGTCTTAATATTCTTGGACGTTTTTGTAAATACATTTTATTTATGATTTATTAATTTTCGATTCAATGGAATGTTCTGTGGCAACCCATTCTTTTGGATTCAAACATGCCTGCCACATTTTATATTCTTCAGTTCCTTCTCCTGGCTGATAATTGTATAACCAACGTGCCCTGGGTGGCAAACTCATTAAAATGCTTTCAGTACGGCCATTTGTTTTCAATCCAAACAATGTGCCGCGGTCATGAATGAGATTGAATTCAACGTAACGGCCCCGCCGTATTTCCTGCCAAAAAATTTCACGGTCACTGTACAATGTATTTTTTCTTTTTTGTACAATAGGTAAATAAGCCGGTAAAAATGCATTGCCATTGCTACACTGAAAATGCAGTAATCTCTCAGTATCCGCATCTGGCAAGTATTTCAGATGATCGTAAAATACTCCGCCAATGCCACGCATTTCATTATTACGATGTGTATTTGTAAAATATTCATCGCACCATTTTTTATATTTTGAATATAAATCTTTTCCAAAGGGGGCTATTGCTTGTTTGATGATGGAATGAAAATGGATTACATCATCTTCAAAAAGATAATACGGTGTGAGATCGGTGCCACCACCAAACCAGCGATCAATAACATTCTCCGCACCATCATATAATTCAAAATACCTCCAGTTGGCATGAACGGTAGGCACATAAGGATTTAGCGGATGAATAACCAGCGATAAGCCACCTGCAAACCAGGATCCATTTGACCCTGATGATGAAATTTTTAAAACAGCCTGCATTTTATCAGTTACTTTTCCATGTACCACAGAAGTATTTACGCCGCCTTTTTCAAATACATTTCCGTTTTCGATAACCTTTGTAATACCTCCGCCGCCTCTGCCATTTTCTCCACGCTGCCATTCATCTGTTGTAAAAGTGCTTTTCCCGTCTTCGTTTTCAAGCGCGCTACATATCTCATTCTGCAAACCGGAGATGTATTCTATCCATCTCCTTCTGAATTCTTCTGTATCTTTTTTACACAGCATTTTCGTTTATTCGTTACCGTTAGGTTTATAATTTTTTACTGCCTCTACGAATGTGATTGCATTTTCTACTGGAACATCGGGAGTAATGCCATGACCCAGGTTGGCAATATATCCCTGCATACCAAATGCATCAATCATTTCCGTTACCGATACTTTAATTTTATCGGGAGGTAATAAAAGCTTTGCCGGGTCAAAGTTACCCTGCAAGGTGATTTGATTGTTTGTTAATTCTCTCGCCATCGCCGGAGAGATGCACCAATCAAGGCCCAGCGCGGATGCGCTGCTATTGCTTAAATCTCTCAATGCATACCAGCTTCCCTTAGGAAATAAAATTGCGGGTGCGGTTTCTTTCAATGCATCTGCAATTTGAATAAGATATGGCTGTGAAAATTTTTTAAAATCTTCGGGGCCCAGGCATCCGCTCCAGCTATCAAAAACCTGGACAACATCTGCACCTGCTTTTACTTGTTGTTGTAAATAATTGATGGTAATGTTGGTGATTTTTTGCAACAATTGTTGCGCAAGTGCCTGTTGCGAAAAACAAAATTGCCTTGCCTTATCCCATGTTTTACTTCCTTTGCCCTCTACCATGTAACATAAAATGGTAAACGGAGCTCCTGCAAACCCAATCAAGGGAATACTTCCATTTAGTTGTTGTTTGGTTGATGATATTGCTTTGAAAACATAATGCAATTTTTCTTCAACAGTATTTGTTACCAGTGCATCAATATCTTTTTGTGTAACAATCGTTTTTGGCAAGAGCGGCCCTTTATTTTCTTCTAACAAAACTTCCAGACCCATTGCCTGGGGTATTACCAATATGTCTGAAAAAATAATTGCTGCATCTACTCCCAAACGTTTGATAGGCTGCATGGTAATTTCGGCGGCAAGTTCGGGTGTTTGTACACGGGTAAAAAAATCATATTTTTTTCGCAAGGCCATATATTCAGGCAAAAAACGACCTGCCTGCCGCATCATCCATACGGGGGGGCGCTCGATGTTCTCTCTTCTCAATGCTCTTAATAAAAGATCATTCTTTATTTTATTCATCTATAGAAATTTTAAAATGTGCAAGCATAGCATTCATCATGCTTTGCTGGCTTTGGTTTTGTGCCTGTATGATTTTATTTGTTGTAAACTTTTTGAGTGTGGTAGCCGTTGTATCTCCAATGGCAAAGCAAACGGTGTGACTTTTTATTTTGTTTATTGAAAAAAAACTTTCCGCAGCACTGGGGCTGAAAAAAAGTACACCGTCATAATCTTTCTTTATTTCTTTGGGTGTCTTTATGGTTTCATACACTATCAATTCTTCCATGTCAATTCCGTTTTGAATCAATATTTCCGGCAGTTCGTTCCTTCTTTGAGAGCCACAAAAAAACAGTACATTTTTTACCGAAATATCTTTCATGATATTCCAGGCGAGATCAGCGGCATTATCAGCAGTGCCTGCAATGGATTCCGCCGGGAAAAATTTTAATAAAGTTTCTTTTGTTTTATTACCGATACAAAATATTTTCCACGATGAATTTTTTGAAATAATTTTTCCAACGACATCGGCTGCATGGCTGCTGGTAAAAATTGCATTAATGGGTTGTGCCGCTAAGTGGCTGATTTTTTTTTCTAACCGTTCATCCTTTATTGCTTTGGTTGCTATAAAAGGGATTTCATCAATAATAATTTCTTCCGGGAAAGAATTTTTATCCAGCATTTTTGTGCTTAATATTTCAATTTTCTTTTGCTGCATTTTTCAAATTAAAAATTATTGCACGGGCGGTATCGTTTTTCAGCAGCTCATTTGCCGCAATAATGCCTATATCATAACGGTCATGGATAGACGCAGTTTTTTCTACTTCAATCTTTTGTGACCCATCCACACTGCATATACTGCCGCGAAAGTGCCACATGCCATTGCTTATGGTTGCCAATGCACTGATAGGAGTGGAACATCCGCCCATGAGTGTTCGCAAAAAATCGCGCTCAGCTTTTGTGCAAACTTCAGTATTAGCATCATTCAGTTCTTTGCACGGATTGATGAGCATAACATCATTGCTGCGGCAGGTAATGGCAATAGCGCCCTGTGCAGGCGCAGGTAACATCCAATCCAGTTCAATAGAATTTTCGGGACGAACATTAATTCTTTCTAATCCCGCGGCAGCAAAGATGGCGCCGTTCCAGTTATTTTCTTTTACCTTTCTCAAACGGGTGTTCACGTTTCCGCGCAGGTTTTCAAATGTATGATGAGGATACCGGTGTTTCCATTGGGCTATTCTGCGAATGCTGCTTGTAGCAATGATAAGAGATTGATTACTGTTTTGAGGTAACCATTCTCCATTTATATATCCCAAATCTTGTTTTATGCTTGATGCATCGCCGTTAAAAACCAACAGGTCTTTGTAAGAATGTCTTTTCAAAACGGCGGCAATTTCTATTCCATCCGCAGGTTTTGTCGGAACATCTTTCAAAGAATGAACTGCAATATCAATCCGGTTGTTTAGCAAAGCAGCATCTAATGACCGGGTGAAAATGCCCTGCACGCCAAGTTCGTAAAGCGGAGTGATGGTATCTATATCGCCTTCGCTTTTTATAAATACCAATTCCGATTCAATCTTATTTTTTTGTAAAAGTTGCTGTACAAGCGATGCCTGCCACACCGCTAACTGGCTGTCACGGGTTCCTATCTTTATTGCTTTTTTCAATTCATGTGAAGATAACTGCTCAATGCAGTGATACATTGACAACCCCTGTTGTCCTGCTTACTGAGTTGTATTGCGAGCGAAGATACTGTTTTATGAATTTTTTCTTCCATCGGCTGCTCGGCAAAGAGGGTTTCGCTTAGCTCCTGTAGTTGTGTTTTTACAATGCGCAATAATGGGTTGATGGATTGCTTGCGATACCACATACACAGGTCGAGCATGGTATCATTAATTATTTCTGTTGCTTTTGGCACTTCTGCCTGCCGCAGGCTGATGGTTTTATTAAGAATTACAGATATTTCATCTACGTTCATCAGTGTAATGCCGGGTAATGACTGCACTGCCGGATCTACATTTTGCGGTATGGACAAATCGAGAATCAGCCTGGATTTTTCTTTGGTAAAATATTCCGGGAGTATTACATAATTTTCTGCCGCCGAACTTACAATTATTATATCTGCATCATTAGTTGCTTTAACAATGTTTGAATAAGAAACAAATGTTCCCCTGCATTGCGTGGCGAGTTCAATAGCTTTACTATCTGTGCGATTGCAGAAATATAAAGAAGCACCCGGTAAATAATTTTTCAAATTGTTGCCAATATGATTTCCGAATTTCCCGGTGCCTACTAAAAGAATTTTTTTATTCCTGATGGCTGCACATCTTTCGCGGATAATTTCAATAGCGGCATAAGAAACAGAAACAGTGCCCGAACTAAGATTTGTTTTTGTTTTGATTTCTTTTGATGATTGCAACGCATAATTAACTACTCTTTCCATAAAAGAGTTAAGGCAATTATTTTCTTTTGATTGCTTAGCGGCCTGTTTAAGCTGCGACAGAATTTCGTTGTCGCCGATAATTTGCGAATCAAGCCCGGCAGCCACTTTAAAAAGATGCTCCACCGTTGGCAAGCCCTGGTATTGATATCCATGTTCCACAAAATCATTGATATTGCCGTGCGTGTACATGCAAAGCATCTCTATCAACTCATGCGGATGATCACAAATGCCATAGATTTCAGTTCTGTTGCAAGTGGAAAGTACCATGCACCCGGGAAATTCTTTTTCTGCCGCTCTTTTTAGAAGAAGTATGGAATGTTCGGGTGAAATAAAAAATTTACCGCGGATACTTACATCACTCTTGCGGTAATTGATGCCTGCTACGCTGAATTTGTTCAGAAAAGTATGTGCCTGATCTAATGCTGCCATCTGATTCATGCAAAAGTATTAAATAATTGTTCAAAGAAACAAACAAAAATGAATGCTATTTATGATGTTGGTCATTATTTTTAATGAGTGTCGTTTACCAAGGGTTTGTCATTATATATTAACGAAATTTTTTATCATTCGGTTCTTTATCAATCCAATCTTACTTTTGCTACTATTAATAAATATATATAAAAGATAAATGAAAGGGATATTATTGATGAACTTGGGATCTCCCGGTAGTACAGCAGTAAAAGATTTGAGAGCATATCTCGACGAATTTTTAATGGATAAACGGGTAATTGATAAGCCATGGTTGCTAAGAGCGTTGTTAGTAAAAGGAATCATTGTGCCGTTTCGCGCTCCCAAATCTGCGGAAGCATACAAGACGGTATGGACTGACGAGGGTTCTCCTTTGATTGTAATAACCCGGCAGCTACAGGATGCGTTGCAAAAAAAAATCAATAAACCAGTGGCTATTGCAATGCGTTATGGCAATCCTTCACCGGAAGAGGGCTTTGATGAATTGCTGCAAAAAGATGCATCCATTACCGAAGTAATTGCCGTTCCTCTTTATCCGCATTATGCCATGTCGAGTTATGAAACGGCGGTGGAGTATGCAAAAGAAATTTACCAGAAAAAAAAATATTCTTTCAAGCTCACCTTTGTGCCGCCGTTTTATGATGATGCAGCTTACTTACATGCATTAGCAGAAAACATTAGGCCTTTTTTAGATGCATCCTGGGATCATATTTTATTCAGCTATCATGGAGTGCCGGCGCGGCATTTAATAAAAAGTGATATAACGGGCAATCATTGCCTGCAATCGCCAGACTGCTGCGAAGTAGCGTCACCGGCACATGAGTATTGCTACCGGCACCAGGCAATTTTTACTACCAAACGGGTTACGGAGATTTTAAACATACCGGAAACAAAATATAGCATTTCTTTTCAATCAAGATTGGGTAAAGGATGGCTGACGCCTTTTACGGATGTGCGATTACAACAAATGCCATCAGAGGGGATAAAAAAATTAATCATCATTTGCCCTGCTTTTGTGAGTGATTGCCTTGAAACGCTGGAAGAGATAGCCATTCGTGGAAAAGAAAGTTTTATGCAGGCAGGAGGAGAGTCTTATAGAATGATTCCTTGTTTAAATTCGAATGAACTGTGGGTGGAAGCGCTGGCGCAGTTGGTGAGTTGTCAATTGTGAGTTGTCAGTATGTAGGATTCCTTGTGATTTATTACGTTTTAAAAATATATTTTATGTTTTTACAGCTTGCACATACAAAACTTAATGTTTATAATACTTCACAGGATTTGGTTTTGGAATGTTATAGCATAACAAGAATATTTCCACCGGAAGAAAAATTTGTGATGATGCAACAGATTAGGAGAGCATCTTTATCTGTACATTTAAACATTGCTGAAGGTTGTTCCAGAAAAACAGCTGCCGAAAGAAATCGTTTTTTTGAAATTGCCAGAGGCTCTGTAGTTGAAATTGATGCTGCATTAGATATTGCAGTTCGACTGAAATATGTATCCGAAAATAATTTGAATTTATGCGGCAAAAAAATTATAAGCACTTTTAAATTATTATCAGGAATGATTATAAGATAAAAGGAATCATTACTCACGATTCACTATTCACTAATGTATTTCTACATAAAAGCCCTACATATCATTTTTGTGGTTACCTGGTTTAGCGGAATGTTTTATATGGTTCGCCTTTTTGTATATAACGCCGAAGCATATATGAAAACAGAGCCGGAGAAAACGATTTTAATGAAACAATACAGCCTTATGCAAAAGCGGCTCTGGTACGGCATTACATGGCCGTCCGCTATTCTCACCATCATTTTCGGGGTATGGATGGGTATTTTGTATGGCAGCTTACCCACCTGGCTTATTATAAAATTATTTTTTGTGGCAGGTTTATTCCTGTACCATTTAAGTCTTCAAAAAATATTTAACCAACAGCGGAATAGCAATTTCAAATGGACTTCACCGCGGCTGCGAATATGGAATGAAATAGCAACTTTATTTTTGGTAGCTATTGTGATGCTTGCGGTGGTAAAGCAACTATTAAATGCATTATGGGGAATGATAGTGCTGGTAATGCTTGCTGTTTTATTAATGCTTGCTATTAAAATTTATAAACGATACAGGAAAGACTAATCAATGCAGCAACAGCTCGCAAGGCTTTAAGCCGGTATGTTTTTTAAAAGCAGTTGAAAAATGCGAGATGGAAGAGTAGCCAAGCAGGGAAGATACATCCGTAACACTTAATCCTTTTTCATACAATAAATATTTTGCGTGTTCCATGCGCTGGCTTTGAAAAAAATCAAAAATAGTAGTGCCATACATTTCTTTAAAACCTTTCTTCAGGTAACACTCGTTGATGGCGGCTTTACGGCTCAGTTCCTTGATGGTTAAAGGTTCGCCGATATGTTCCAGTAATATTTTTCTTGCCAATTCAATTTTTTCCCGGTCGGCTTCATTGGCGAGAAATTTACAACTGAACGTATATTCATTATCTCCTGCCATGCACTCCATGCTGTAAAGCAGCAACATTTGCGTTTGTGCATTGATAAAAATATTTTCGAGGCTTTCGGAATAAGAATGATTGAGCAATGCTTCCAGCACCAATCTTGTTTTATTGCACAGCGGCAATGTTTTCGTAAATGAACTGGTATGCGTAAAATTCAGGATATCTTCGGAAAAAGAAGTGGTTCTTACACTCTTTACAAACTGCGCCAGGTGATCGGGATTAAAACGGAAACTCGCTACATCCACGGTTTCCACTATTTCCGGGCAATGCTGCCATTGCGAACTTCTACAGTAGTTACATTCAGTATCTTTTTGCATGCAATACCTGTTTCCGGTAATGCAAAACACCAGGTGAAGACTGTTTTTACTTTTATCTTCTTCCTCGTATTTGTATATCATCATTCCGCTATCGTCTATATTAAGAGCGGGAGGTCTTTTAAAACGATTAATCACGTACTGTACCGTTCCGGGAATTTTCTGCACCTTTTGATGTACTAATTCCAGTTCTCCCTGCATTGCAGGATGATGAATGGATAACGATAATATTTCGTCTGTATAGTTCATAAAAAGAAATGCAAAGATAGCCAGATTTTATTAATTGGTCACTTATACGCACTTAGTCTATCGTAAGAAAAGTTTAAAAGTTATGTTGATAAATGGCTGAAAACTTAGTGCTTTTTGACAAGGTTTTATGCTTATTTCCCATTCATAATTCGTACCTTTGCCACACAAAAATCTCAACGGCTTAATCGCCAGTTTAATCCCTAATATGACAGTAGAAACACAAGCAGCAGTAACACCTAAAAAGGATGGTTACGGAGCGGATAGTATCCAGGTGTTAGAAGGCCTGGAAGCAGTGCGCAAGCGGCCCGCCATGTATATCGGTGATGTGGGCAATAAAGGCCTCCATCATTTGGTGTATGAAGTGGTGGACAACTCTATTGATGAAGCGCTTGCAGGATATTGTAAAAACATTTCAGTAACTATTCATGAAGATAATTCTATCACCGTAAAAGATGATGGCCGTGGTATTCCAACAGGCATCATGACGAAAGAAAAACGCAGCGCCCTTGAAGTAGTGATGACCGTATTGCAT
>Ga0079221_10000225_pt1 | contig 14097 bp, 9 predicted proteins | sample GAAS200_FD_75069 | JGI IMG/M metagenome (GOLD analysis project Ga0079221, IMG submission 75069) | Agricultural soil microbial communities from Georgia to study Nitrogen management - GA AS200 | ecosystem: Environmental > Terrestrial > Soil > Agricultural land | place: USA: Georgia | collected... | reverse complement strand
TTGACCGATTCAGCCGGATTCATTTCGATGCCGGCCATCACGGCGTCGTTCATATGGGTGATTTGGCTCAATTTCGGTTCGGTTTTTGATTCAATCTTCAGGCGCCCATCGCGTGTGACGGCACGCCCGGGAGGTCGATAGGCATATACCTCCGGCGGTTTAGTCAAACTCTGCTGAGTGAAAACAAGCTCTCCGCCCTTCGTCACCGAGAGCTCGTCATTGTAACCGCCGAGAACTTTTGTGACATGCGGATGGCTGACCGACGTCTTGAAGATGGGCTGTTCGATGCCTACGGGCGCAATGAAGTACAGAGTGTCGGAGTCGGGCGCCCATGTGAAACTGAGCACCCACTGGTCGAATCCCGCGGTGAGGTCTTTAACCTGGCCAGTCTCGCGATCATAAACCCGCAGGCGAAACAGAGATGACTCGTAGCCGTTCGTGGCTTGGGATGTGTAGGCGATGTAGCGGCCGTTCGGCGAGTATTGGGGCGCTGCGTCGGAGCCGGGATTGGCGGCAGTAATATTCTTCGCCCCACCACCGGCCGCGCTCACCAGGAAAAGATCATTGTTGGTGGTCCAGGTAACGGAACTGGGTGGCTGAGAGTGGTTCGAGGTATAGCAAACTTCCTGGCCGTCGGGTGAAATGGCATAACCGTCAGGAGCGCCGAGAAAAAACGTGGGCGAAGTATAAGGCCCGGGAGTGAGGTCGCGCGGCTCGCCTCCATCGGGAGAAACCGCGAAGAGATGAGTGACTTTTCCCTCCAGCCAGTGGTCCCAATGGCGAAAAAACAGATGATCGATGACGCGCGCCTTGACCTTGCTGGATTTTTCCTCTTCAAGCCGTTTCCTGTTGCACGCTGCGTCGTGACAATCGGGATAAACTTCCGAGGTAAAAAGCAGCGTGTCGGCGTTGGCGGCCCAGGTGGCGCCGTCGGCTTCCGTGGCGAGATGAGTTACCTGGCGAGCTTCACCTCCATCGGTGGGGATGATCCAGACCTGCGACTCGCCTCCCCTCGATGAGATGAACGCGATCGATTTTGAATCGGGGGACCAGCGCGGGCGCGAATCGGAAGCTTCGCCGCGCGTAAGTTGCCGGGGTTCACCGCCCGCCAGCGGCAACCGCCAGATATGGCTGAGCATCCTGTTCGCATTGAGGTCAGGCGTGGACACGACGTATGCGATCCACTTGCCGTCCGGCGAGACCTGCGGATCGGCGATGCGCTGAATTTTCATCAGGTCATCGAAGGTGAGCGCGTGCCTGGGTTGGGCAAGGACGGGCAGGGCGGCGAATGAGAGAACGAAAAAAACAACAGGCCTGAGGGCACTTCGCTTCATATCTGGACCTCACCGGATCGGGTTCTTTCGGGAATCGATCTCAAGCAACCCGCAGGCGCAGACAGGCCTGAAACACGGCGTAACGGGGTAGGCGTCTGCGGGCGAGATTAGAATTTGCGCGACCACTCTTTCGGCCAGCGTTCGATGACGACCTTCTCCTGGGTATAGAACTGGACGGCGTCACGGCCCTGCGCGTGCAGTACGCCAAAGAAGCTATCTTTCCAGCCGCTGAACGGAAAATAGGCCATGGGCGCGGCCACGCCGATGTTGATCCCGAGGTTGCCGACCGGGGCCTCATACCGGAAGCGACGCGCTGCGGCACCGCTGGCGGTGAAAATTGAAGCCTGGTTGCCAAAAGAACTGTGAGCAAGGAGTTCGATCCCTTCGTCGATAGTCTTGACATGGTTAAGACTGAGGACGGGACCAAAAATTTCATTCTGCGCCACCACACTGTGGGGCGGCACATCCTGCAGCAGAGTGGGCCCGAGGAAATTGCCTCTGCTCTTGGCAATGGCATCGCCACGGCCATCCAGCAGCACTTTGGCGCCCTCGTCCACGCCTTTTGCGATGAAGCTCTCGATTCGACTTTTGCTCTCCGGCGTGATCACGGGCCCCATCTGCACATGTTCCTCGAGACCGTTGCCTACGCGAAGCGAGCTTGCGACATCCGTTACGCTTTGCGTAAACCTTTCCCGCGCCTCGCCTACCGTGACGGCGACAGAGACCGCCAGGCATCGCTGGCCGGCGCATCCGAAGGCGCTGTCACAGGTAATCCGGGTGGCGGCGTCGATGTCTGCGTCGGGCAGAACCAGCACGGGGTTTTTGGCTCCGCCCTGGCATTGCACTCGCTTACCGTGAGCCGCCGCCTGGGCATAAACGTACCTTGCCACCGGCGTCGAGCCCACAAAGCTGATGGCGCGGACGTCCGGATGCTCGAGCAGGGCATCAACCGCAGCTTTGGAGCCGTGAACCATGCTCAGGACCCCGCGCGGAAGCCTCAACTGCTCCATCAGTTCAAACATGAAGGCGCTTGACAGCGGTACCCGCTCGGATGGTTTCAGGATGAAGGGGTTGCCGCAGGCCAGCGCATAAGGCAAGAACCAGAAGGGGATCATCGCGGGAAAGTTGAAGGGCGTAATCGCAGCCACCACACCCAGCGGCTGGCGAATCATGGTTTCATCAATTCCCTGCGCGACGTCTTCCAGGTTGTAGCCCTGCATCAGCGACGGGATTCCACAGGCGACTTCAACGTTTTCGATTGCGCGCCGCAGTTCGCCGCGCGATTCCGCCAGAGTCTTTCCGTTTTCGGTGGTAATGGTCCGAGCGATCTCTTCAAAATGGTCTTCGAGAATCTGCTTGAGCTTAAAGAGATACTGAATGCGATCTTCCGGCGGGGTTCGGCGCCAATCGGGGAACGCCTGACTGGCAGCGCGCACCGCATGGTCAACATCCTCGCGCGCGCCAAGCGGCACCCGCCCGATCACGTCGCCCGTTGCCGGATTCATTACATCCTGGTAGTCAACGGACTTCGACCGCTGCCATTGGCCGTTGATGTAGAGATTTAATTCCCGGGGCGGAGTGCTCTTCGTGGCTTCTGAGGTGCTCATGCTGCTCATTGCTCTCCCATCCAATTGGTTTTCTTTGTTCGATTAGTACTGGAATACTGTATTCCCGCCCATGGAAACCGCAAAAACACTGGCCGAAGTCAACGATCCGACCCTCTTCTGAGCCTGTGCAAAAAAACTCGCGAGATATTTGTTTTTCAGGTACGACTACCTAGCGCGATTTCGATGCCCCCAGTGGAAACCACACACCGCGAAAAACAGGCATATCCATGTTAGGTCGCACGTGTTTATCATCCAGAGTTGAGACGTCAACGTCTTCGATGACATTCCGGATCGGGGGCAATCCACAGCCTTTAAAGACGCGGTCCCTCATCAAGGTGATGGCGTCCTCATAATTAAACGCGGTGACTCCACAACCCAGCCCATAAGGGACTACGCGAGCTTGGGATTGTGAAAGATCGAACTCAAACCAGTACCTGCGGAGCATAACAACAGTCTTTCCAAAGGGATGTCTCCCTGGTAAAGCCTCTCAGCCGGCGAGGCCGAAGCTCACGACCAATCCTATGCTTTCGGCATGAGCAGGATGCCGCAATTCGGCCGGCGTTCGCTATTACTTTGTCCACTCCGTGTGGAACACGCCTTCCTTGTCTATGCGGTGATAAGTATGCGCGCCAAAGCAATCGCGCAGTGCCTGCAGCAGGTTTGCCGGAAGGCGCTCCTGCCTGTAGCTATCGATGTAACCAAGGGACGTGGAAAAGGCCACGCACGGCGTGCCGACCTGGGCTGCCTCCTTCACCACGTCGCGCAGGGCGCCCGCAGATTTGTTGATGGTTGCGCTGAAGATCGGAGCCAGCATCAGGTTCGGCAGAGCCAAGTCGATCATGAACGACTGCTGGATGTGGTCGAGCATTTTGGCGCGGATGATGCAGCCCCCCTTCCAGATGCGGGCGATCTCGGCGTAGTTAAGCTTGTATTGATATTCCTGAGAGGCTACCCGGAGCTGCTCAAAACCCTGCGCGTAACAGACCATCACAGCAATCCGATAAGCTTCCCGCATGTGGCTCAAAAATCTCGTGAGGTCGCCTGAGAAGACTTCTTTAGGGCCGCTCAGGATGTTTGAAGCGGCGACGCGTTCTTTTTTCTGTCCGGAAAGGATGCGCGCCTCGACGGCGTAGGTCAGCGTCGGCACCGCCACGCCGAGATCCATGGCATCCTGCGCGGTCCACTTGCCGGTGCCTTTCTGCTGGGCTTCATCGACGATAAGGTCCACCAGCGGCTGGCCGGTTTCATCATCCTTTTTGCCCAGAACCAGGGTGGTGATTTCCAGCAGGTACGAATTCAGGTCGGAGGCGTTCCATTCGTCGAAGATGTCATGAATTTCCGGGGTCGAAAGGCGAAGCACGTTCTTGAAGATGTCATACGTCTCACAGATGATCTGCAGGATGCCGTACTCAATTCCGTTATGGACCATCTTGACGTAGTGGCCGGCGCCGCGAGGCCCAAGGTAGGTGACACAGGGGCCGTCCTTGGTCTGCGCCGCCATTTTCGTGAGCATGGGCTCGAGGTGCCGATAGGAATCTTCGTGGCCACCCGGCATCAGAGATGGCCCGTGGAGCGCGCCTTCCTCGCCTCCGCTGACGCCCATTCCAAAGAACCGCAATCCCGCCTGCTGCAACTCCTGCGCGCGGCGCTCGGTGTCCTTGAAGTAGGAGTTGCCGCCGTCAATGACGATGTCTTCCTTTTCGAGATTGGGCTTCAGGTCATTGAGCGCGGCATCGACTGCCTTGCCGGCTGGAACCATCATCAGAATGCGCCGCGGCTTTTCGAGCGCCCCTACGAAATCCTTCAGGGAACTCGTCACCGAAATCTGCTTACCCGCCACCGCTTCGGCAACGTTTCTGACTTTTCCCTGGTCGATATCGAAACCGGCTGCCGAGAAGCCTTTACTCTCTGCATTAAGGGCAAGGTTCTTGCCCATCACTCCCATTCCCATCACTCCAAGATGCCTCTTGACCATCATCGCCTCCTTCGTTTGAATCCCTCCAAGCAAACGAATTTTCAGTGTATCGGCGGATCCATGCCGCTGTTTTCGTTGTGATCTGCGCTTTCGCCCCGCAAAAGGAATATAATACACCCCTTGAACGTTACAACCCGGTCCCTCGCGCATCTAAGTTAAATGGGGTAGGTCGAGCGGAATGCGTGCTCCGTTCGTCAACGGTCTCCAGTTCGCCAGTGCGCAAATCCAGAACAGGAGCGGATTGCTTTGGACGGACAAACAGCAGCTCAAATTTCAAAGGACATCCGGAGCGGAGCAGAGCTAGACCTGCGATGCATCAACACTATTCGCGGTCTGGCGATGGATGCCGTCCAGAAGGCAAATTCCGGCCATCCTGGGATGCCCATGGGCGCCGCGCCGATGGCCTATGCGTTGTGGACGCGCCACATGCGGTATGACCCGCTGAAACCTCGTTGGCCCAACCGCGACCGCTTCATCCTTTCGGCGGGGCACGGGTGCATACTGCTTTACAGCCTGCTCCATTTGACTGGCTATGACATGCCTCTGGACGAACTCAAGCAATTCCGGCAGTGGGGCAGCGAGACCCCGGGCCACCCGGAATACAACCTGGACAGGGGAATCGAAACCACCACCGGGCCGCTGGGACAGGGATTCGGAAACGGCGTCGGCATGGCGATCGCTCAGAAGTATTTGGCCGCGCATTTTAACCGCCCCGGACACGAGCTGCTCAATTACAAGATTTACGCCATCGTCAGCGACGGCGATCTGATGGAAGGCGTGTCATCAGAAGCAGCCTCTCTGGCCGGCCACCTCGGTCTGAGTAACCTCATTTACCTTTACGACGACAATCACATCTCCATTGAAGGATCTACGGAGCTGGCCTTCACCGAAAACCGCGCGAAACGCTTTGAAGCCTATGGATGGTTTGTACAGACAATCGAAGATGGCAACGACCTGGAAGCGATTGACAGGGCGCTCGAGGCTGCAGAGGCTGAAGCCGAGCGGCCATCCATCATCATGGTGCGGACCCATATCGCTTACGGCAGTCCGAACAAGCACGACACGGCGGGTGCTCATGGATCGCCCTTGGGCGAAGAAGAAGTAAAGCTTTCCAAGGAGTACCTCGGAATACCGCTGGAGCCGAAATTTTATATTTCCGACGATGTGCTTAGCCATTTCCGCAAGGCCATCGAGCGGGGCGAGAAAGCAGAGACCGAATGGCAGGAACGTCTGAACGCCTATCGGAGCGCCTTCCCAAATCTCGCCGCCGAGTGGGACCGCTACGTACGCGGAGAACGGCCGGAGAATTGGAAATCAAAGCTGCCGAGTTTCAAACCGTCGGATGGGCCGATCGCCACCAGGCAGGCATCGGGGGCCGTGCTCAACGCCATAGCCGATGATCTGCCCACGCTGATAGGCGGTTCGGCGGACCTATCTCCCTCCACCGATACGCTGATCAAGAAGTTTGGATATTTCAAGAAGGGCGGATACGGCGCACGCAATTTTACCTTTGGAGTGCGGGAGCATGCCATGGGTTCCGCGCTGAACGGAATGGCCCTGAGCGGGTTAATTCCGTATGGGGCGACGTTCCTGATTTTTTCAGACTATATGCGCCCCACGCTCCGCCTGGCAGCATTGATGGGAATTCATTCCATTTTTGTTTATACGCACGACAGTATTTTCCTGGGTGAGGACGGACCCACTCACCAGCCCATCGAACAGATCCCATCTTTGCGCGCCATTCCGAACCTGTCGCTGATACGGCCCGCAGATGCGAATGAAACCGCCGTCGCGTGGCGAATGGCGATCGAAAGGACGGATGGCCCGGTGGCCCTGGCGCTGACCCGGCAAAAGCTTCCGGTGATTGACCGTGAAAAGTACGCGAGCGCCGAAGGGGCGGCCAAGGGAGCTTACATTCTTGCGGATTCAAAGAGCAAGCGGCCGGAGGTGATTCTGATCGCCTCGGGGTCGGAGGTCTCCGTGGCACTGGAGGCCTACGAGAAACTGACCGCTGAAGGTGTTGCCGCCCGCATGGTCAGCATGCCGTCGTGGGACCTGTTTGAACAGCAGAGCCAGGCTTACCGCGATGAGGTCCTGCCATCTTCTGTCACGGCCCGGCTGGCTATTGAGGCGGCGGCTCCGTTCGGTTGGGAGCGGTACATCGGCCTTAAAGGCGCGGTGATTGGCATGGCGCATTTCGGCGCGTCTGCGCCCTACAAGGTGCTGGCGGAAAAGTTCGGCTTTACAGCCGACAACATCGTTCGCCGGGCCCGCGAACTCCTGGGGCGTTGAGGGAATTACCAAAGAGGAGGAACTAATCGATGAGCGAGAATCCTTTGAAAGAATTGCAAAAGTACGGCCAGAGTGTCTGGCACGATTATCTCAGCCGCAAGGAAATCCTTTCCGGCGAATTGAAAAGGCGTATCGACGAAGATGGCTTGATGGGGGTCACGTCGAACCCGAGCATCTTTGAAAAAGCCATCGCCGGGAGCGATGATTATGACGAGAGCATCAGCCAATATGTCGGCGAAGGGCTGGAGGCGCCTCAGATTTTCCAGAGGCTCGCGATAGAAGACATTCAGAAAGCCACGGACGTGTTTCGCGATGTTTTTGAGCGCACGAACGGGCTGGACGGTTACGTGAGCCTCGAGGTTTCTCCCCTTCTTGCGCACGATACGCAGGGAAGCATTGAAGAGGCGCGACGGCTGTTCCGTGCTGTGAACCGGCCGAACGTGATGATCAAGATACCGGGGACGAAAGAAGGGCTGCCGGCAATCGAGCAGACCATCGGCGAAGGAATCAACATCAACATCACTCTACTTTTTGGCATCGATCGCTATGCGGACGTTGCCAAAATCTATCTGAAGGCGCTTGAGAAGCGGGTGGCCCAGGGTCAGCCAATCAACCGGCTGGCATCTGTCGACAGCGTGTTCGTGAGCCGTATTGATGCGCTGGTGGACAAGCAGTTGGAAGCCAAGCTGGCGTCTGCCAGGACGGCGGATGAGCGCAGGAAAATCGAAGGCCTCATCGGTCGCGTGGCCGTCGCCAATACCAAGCTGGTGTACCAGAAGTACAAGGAAATCTTTTTGACGCCTCGATTCGAGGCGCTGGCGAAAAAGGGTGCGCGCGTGCAGCGGGCGCTGTGGGGCTCGACGAGCACCAAGAATCCGAAATACAGCGACATCCTTTACGTCCAGGAACTGATCGGCCGCGACACGGTGAACACCATGCCCAGCCAGACCATCGACGCCTACCGCGATCATGGCAAGCCCGAAGCGGACACCATTGAGCAGGGGCTTGATGAGGCCCGCCGAGTCATCTCGGCGCTGCCGGACGTCGGCATCGATCTGGATGCTGTGACCCAGCAGCTTGAGGACAATGGCGTCGAAGCATTTGCGAAAGATTACGGGAAACTGCTGGCCAGTATCGAGGAAAAGAAAAAAACGTTCACGGGGAGCGCGCGGGTAGCGCGTTGATGTCTTTGGCCCGGCCCAGCGGGCGTGGGACAAAGATGCTGCATCGTGGGTTCCGGACCTGAATATCTGAACGACATAGCCATTGCTATCGTTGTGCCTTGACGGACCACAGAAGAGGATCCGGAAAGGACGAACACCTTTATGGCGGACCTCTCGGTTGCCCCAAATCCGTTGCGGGTTGGCATGCGGATCAGAAAAACTCCCAGCCCCTGCTCGATGGTGATTTTCGGGGCTTCCGGTGACCTCACGGCCCGGAAGCTGATTCCGGCGCTTTATTATCTGCACCGCGAGCGATTGTTGCCGCAGGGTTTTTCGGTGATCGGGTGTGCAAAAACCCCTTATGACAATGCAAAATTCCGTGAGGCTATGGCGGACGCCGTCCGCAAGTTTTCCGAGCAGCCGTCGTCCGTGGATGAAGCCTCACTCAGAAGCTTTACCGATTCCATTTATTACCTGACCGATAATTTTGGTGACCGCAAGGCCTACAAGCAGCTCCGCGAACTCCTCGAGAAACTTGACCGCGAGAGGGGCGCCGGGGGGAACCGCCTCTACTATCTGGCAACACCGCCGAGTTCTTTCCCCGTCATTATCGGCCACTTGGGCTCGATCGGTCTGGCTGCGCCGGAAGACCCCGGAAAAAGCTGGACCCGCGTGGTGATCGAAAAGCCTTTTGGCCATGATCTCGAGAGCGCGCGCGAACTCACCACCGTCGTGAATTCGGCGTTCAAGGAAGAGCAGGTCTATCGCATCGACCACTACCTGGGCAAGGAAACGGTCCAGAACCTTCTGGTCTTTCGCTTTGCCAACGGCATCTTTGAGCCCATCTGGAACCGTCGCTACATCGACCACATTGAAATCACGGTTGCCGAGGACCTGGGAGTAGAGGGCCGCGGCCGCTACTATGAAGAAGCCGGATTACTGCGCGACATGATTCAGAATCACGTACTGTCTGTTTTAAGCCTTGTGGCGATGGAACCGCCATCATCGTTTGACGCGGTGGAGGTTCGCGATGAAAAAGCCAAGGTGATGCGCTCGATGCGTCCGATTGATCTTGACCGCCTGGACGACTTTGTTGTGCGCGGCCAATACGGCGAGGGTTGGACCCGGGGCGAAAAGGTTCCTGCCTATCGTGCGGAGCCGAACGTCTCCCCCCAATCAAACACGGAAACTTTTGCCGCGCTCAAGCTGTTTATCGACAATTGGCGATGGGCCGATGTTCCCTTCTACGTGCGTTCCGGCAAACGGCTAACCAAGCGGGTCTCAGAGGTTGTGGTCCAGTTCAGGCGGGTGCCGCACATGGTTTTTGGGCGGAAAACCAATGACATTGTTGGGCAGAACGTACTTGCCATGCGCATCCAGCCCAACGAAGGTATTTCCATTAACTTCAATGCCAAATTTCCGGCGCCGATGATGCAAATCCGTCCGGTGAAAATGGAGTTCCGCTACGCTGAGTCGTTTGGGGGTGAGCCGCCGAGCGCTTATGAGACGCTGCTGCTCGATAGCATGTTAGGTGACCAGACCCTGTTCACCCGCGAAGACGCAGTGGAATTGGCCTGGCAGTTGTTGAACCCGCTACTGGAGCGCTGGCAGCAGGATGGGCATAATGGCTTGGAGAGCTATGAGGCGGGAAGCTGGGGCCCGGAAGCCGCTGACAGACTGCTCGAGCGGGATGGCCGTCGCTGGCATCGGCTTTAATTTTCCCGCAGCCCGGCTGCACATTGCCCTTCCCGTCCATCGTAGGGCCACGGGAGGAGGATTCCTTGCCATTAGCTAATAACTTCAAGTCGCTCACGGCGGGTGAGCTCCAGCCGGCGAATGTGGCCACGCTGGAAGCGGAATTATCCGCCCTGTGGCGGAGTGCGGCAGAGGACCGTGGGACAGAGCACCCCGTGATGCGGGCTTCTGTATTGAACCTTATCGCCTTCGTGGAGAGCGAGCAGCAAGGCCGCGAGACAATAGATCTGATCAGCCACATCATTGCCCAGAACCCATGCCGCGCCATCCTGCTGCTTGCCGAACCTGGGAAACACCCGGACGGTCTGAAGGCGTGGATTTCCGCCCAGTGTCATCTTCCTTCTTCCGGCGCGCGGCAGGTTTGCTGTGAGCAGATTTACGTCCGGGCCCGGGGTGGAGCGGTGAATGGACTGGACAAAGTGGTCCTCCCGCTGATTATTCCCGAGCTACCTGTGTATCTCTGGTGGCGGGCTGGGCGCTTCTCGCCACCTCCATTTATTGACCAGGTCCTGCGCCGCACAACCCGGGTGCTGGTGGACTCTGGCCGGTTTGAAGAACCGGAAATCGATCTGGTCACGTTGGCGCGGTTGGTGGACCGGTCTCAAGCCACCGGCGGCGTAGCCTTCAGCGATCTCAATTGGGCTCGGCTCACCCCGTGCCGTGAACTGATAGCGCAGAATTTTGACTTTGATGAAGCTGCTTCATGTCTGCAGGACCTGTCGGAGATTTCTTTCGAGTGGGAAACGGATTCCGGTGATCAAGGGAGTCACATCGCCCACCCGCTGCTGCTTACCGCATGGCTGGCCAGCCGCCTTGGCTGGCGGCCGGTAACCAAGTTGGCGCCAGGCGTTGGGCCGAGCCGGGTGATTGAGTTCCGGCGCGGAGACAGTTCGGTTCGCGTGGAGTGGGCGGCTCGCCACGCGACAAGCCAGCCGTCAACACCGTTCAAAGTGACCTTGAAAACAAGCTCCGATCCGCCCGCAATCTTTTCGGTTACCGAATCCAGGGAGGAAGGCATTGCTCACACCAGAGCGGAAATCCCGGGGCGCGCTCCGCTCGAAAGGACCACGCGGCTGGTGACGATGGGCGAAGTCGAACTGGTCAACGAAGAGCTCAAATTCCCAGCGCGGGACAAAATCTATGAGGAAATCCTTAGCCTGATCGCCCAAATGATCGGGTTGTAATTTGCTGCCGTTGACGAGGCGTATGCTCTTATGGGTCAACCGAACATCCAGATATTTCCGGGAGTCGAGGACCTGAGCCGGGCGGGAGCAGCTCGTTTCGCTGAGCTTGCGCGGGAACGCGTCCAGCAGGGAAAAGAGTTCACCGTGGCGCTATCCGGCGGTGAAATGGGACGCGCGTTGTTGGAAGCGCTGGCGAACCCCGAGTTTTCCCAGCGCATTCAGTGGGACAGCGTTCATATTTTCCAGGTTGATGAGCGATGTGTCCCGCCGGATGACATCCAAAGCAACTACCGCATGATCCGCGAGACTCTGCTGCGGCCGGTACCCGGAGCGGCCCACAATTTCCGCCGCATGAAGGCTGAACAAGATGACCGCGACGCGGCCAGCGCCGAATACGAGGCGGAGATTCGCAGTGTTCTGGCGCCGCCTGAAGGAGCGCTGCCTCGATTCGATCTGCTTTTTATGGGACTGGGACCGGACGGGCACACGGCCTCGCTATTTCCAGGCTCGGCGGCCCTCGATGAAAGCAGCAGATGGGTTTGCCCGAATTACGTCGAAAAGCTCCAGATGTACCGGATGACGTTGACTTATCCCGTCCTTAACGCAGCCAGCGAGGTTCTGTTTCTGGTATCGGGAGCCGGCAAGGCGGAGATTCTGCGCCAGGTGCTCGAGGGGCCTCGCGACCCGAAGCACTTTCCAGCGCAGGGAATCGAGCCGGCCGAGGGGAGTTTGACCTGGTATATGGATCACGCGGCAGCACGATTGCTCCGCAAGGGCCAGGTGCAGAGGAAAATCTCTTGATCAAAATTGCGCCTTCGATACTGTCGGCGGATTTCACCCGATTAGGAGAACAGGTACTGGAAGTGCAAGCCGCCGGAGTCGATCGCATTCAGATCGATGTAATGGACGGACGGTTTGTTCCGAATATTACCTTTGGAACGCAGGCTGTCGCTTCACTTCGGCCGCTGACCCATTTGACCATGGAAGTTCACCTGATGGTTGAGCCGCCGGAAGATTTTATCGGGGCGTTTGCGGAGGCGGGCGCGGACACCATCATTGTCCACCAGGAAGCCACGCCACATCTGCACCGCGCCACCCAGCACATTCATGCACTGGGCAAGAAAGCTGGAGTAGCCATTAATCCCTCCACACCGGCTGGCCTCCTGTCTGAGGTCATCGGAAGTCTCGACCTGGTCCTCGTGATGACCGTCAACCCGGGCTTTGGCGGACAGGAATTCATCATCGAGACGCTGCCGAAAATTCGGGAAGTCCGCCGTCAGATCGACGAGATGGAGTTGTCGTGCGAAGTGGAAGTGGACGGTGGTATTAACCTCGAGACCGCGCCGCTGGTTGTTGAAGCCGGCGCAGACGTTCTGGTTGCCGGCTCCTTTGTATTCGGGGGCCGCGAGGGTGTGGCAGCGGCAATCCAATCCCTGTTGTCGAGCGTTCCTGGGTAATTCCGAACCAACATTCGTTTACCTGATTGAGTTCCTCACTACCAGTCGGGGAGCGGTTCCCGGAGTGTCGGCCGCGGGCATGGAGCTTTGACTTTGACTGGCAGCCTCCGTTATATTCACTCATTCGTTTCATGCGCCCTGTAAGCGTCGGTTTCACGCTGGCCTCCCCGGAGACATAAACCTCATTATGAAGATTGCGGTACTCGGACTCGGATATGTGGGCAGCGTGACGGGGGCGTGCCTGGCCCAGATGGGGCACATGGTAACAGGTGTAGACGTTTCTGCGACAAAAGTGCGTTTGCTAAATTCCGGCCAATCGCCCGTGCTGGAGCAAGGCTTGGATAGCCTTGTTCGGAAAATGGTCGGGCAAGGCAGCCTACGGGCCACACTCGATCCGCTAGAGGCCCTTGACGGGGCTGAGCTGTCGCTGGTGACAGTCGGTACGCCGTCACGGCGGAATGGATCCGCCAATCTCGACCACGTTGCCTCGGCGCTCGCGGGCATCGCGCGCGCCCTGCGGACCGCGAAGAAGTTTCATGTGGTCGCAATTCGGAGCACGGTACCGCCCGGGACCACAGAAAGCCTCGTGGTGCCCACGCTTGAGCAGATAAGCAGCAGGCGTGCGGGGCGTGATTTCGGCGTGTGCTTTCATCCAGAGTTTCTCCGTGAGGGCTCCTCGATTCATGATTTCTTCAATCCGCCCAGAACGGTGATCGGCGCCAGCGACTCCAGAACGGCCCGGCAATTGGTCCGGATGTGGAGGCCGGTCAAAGCACCGGTGTTTGTGACCTCATATAAAACTGCTGAAATTTTGAAGTACGCTGACAACAGTTTCCACGCGCTCAAGGTCTCTTTTGCAAACGAGATTGGCTCTCTTTGCAGACGGCTTGACATCTCAAGCGAGGAAGTCATGCGAATCTTCGTACAGGACACCAAGCTCAACCTGTCGCCCCTGTACCTGAAACCCGGATTTGCATTTGGCGGCCCTTGTCTGCCCAAAGACGTCAGAGCGCTTGGAAGGCTCGCCCGCCAGAACGGATTGAACCTACCGCTGATTCAAAATATCCTGCCCAGCAATGCCCGCCATCTGGACAGGGCCGTGGACCTCGTCCTTTCCCTGAAGAAGCAAAGGATTGGAGTTCTTGGTCTGGTATTCAAATCGGACACGGATGACCTGCGCGAGAGCCCAGCCTGCGGACTGGTTAGAAGATTGATCACCGCCAGGAAGACGGTAAGGGTCTATGATCCCCGCGTCAGGCTTGACCGATTGCTCGGCGCCAACCAGACCTTTATCCGCAAGGAACTTCCTATGCTTCCCCGGCTGATGGCG
>Ga0079221_10000223_pt1 | contig 14152 bp, 7 predicted proteins | sample GAAS200_FD_75069 | JGI IMG/M metagenome (GOLD analysis project Ga0079221, IMG submission 75069) | Agricultural soil microbial communities from Georgia to study Nitrogen management - GA AS200 | ecosystem: Environmental > Terrestrial > Soil > Agricultural land | place: USA: Georgia | collected... | reverse complement strand
GCCTTGAGGACCAGGACTTCCAGGGTGCCGGGGAGCAGGTCTGCCATGGCTTCCTCCAGTTTAACTAGAGGTAAGACGCTGAGACCCGGGAATTGGTTTCGTCGGCCCAGTCATCACAGAAATAGCCCTGCTAACCCCCGGCCCGTCCTTTAGGGCGTCAGCCGGGGGTGACCCGATGCTATCCTGTTCCGGACACGCGGGATACCGAGTTACCGCGTAGGAGGCGTGAACCCCATTCCGGAGCCTCCGCCCGTGACCCGTGCACTCCCCGATTCGATCAAGTACGGCGCCCTGCCCCTCCTGGTCCGCTTCCTCATCTCCTCGGAATTCGTGATCGCCGTGAACGGCAAGATCTTCGACTGGTCAGGCCAGGGGGCCTACATGGCCTCCCACGGCATGACCATGATCCCCTTCTTCCTCGGTGCCGCCCTCGCCATCGAGCTCCTCGGCACCCTCTGCCTGTTGACCGGATTTCAGGCGCAGCGGGCCGCGGCGGTGATGTTCGTCTACCTGGGCATCGTGAGCGTCCGGCTGCACGACTTCTGGCACATGACGGGGATGGGAGCGAGTCAGAACGAGGGCCAGTTCTTCAAGAACCTGGGGATGATGGGGTGTCTCCTGATGATCGCGATCTATGGACCGGGCCGGTGGGTGCTCGGCAGGTCCCGGGCCGACTCGCGGAGTTAGCCGACTGAATCCGGGTGGCCGACGGCGTCCTCCAGCACCCGGCGGTAGTCCGCGAGAAAGCGCTCGATCGCTTGTGCTTCGAAGATGTCCGGATTGTACTGGACGCGGCCAAGTATCCCCCGCTCCTTGCGGTCGTCCAGCACGAGGTAGAGATCCCAGCGCGCGCCGCCACTCGTGACATCCATCGGCGTCAGGTCCCATGCCGGACCCAGGTCAGGCAGCGGGGGCTCCTGCGAGATGGCTACCGTGAAGAGCGGGTGGCGGCTCGGGTCGCCGGCGCCGCAAGACCGATCGACCAGCCGCTCGAACGGGACGTCGTCGTGGCCCACGGCTTCCGCCACCACCTGGCGTCCCTGCGCCAGGAGCTGGCGGAACGTCGGCCCACGGGACAGGTCCATCCGCAGCGCCACCGGATTGAGGAAGTACCCCAGCAGACCCTGAACCTCGGAACGCTTCCGGCCCGCCGGCGAAGGCGTGCCGATCACCAGGTCGGTCTGTCCTGTGTAGCGGTGCAGCAGGCGCGTGAATGCCGCGAGGAACGTGACGAACAGCGTCACACCCTCCCGCCCCGCGAGAGCCCGCAACCCGGCGCCGAGCTCTGGGGGAAGCGCAAAGGGGTGAATCGCCCCCCCATAGGTCTGCTCCGATGGCCGAGACCGGTCCGCCGGCCAGCGGAGCGGCTCAGGTGGAGCCGCGAGCTGTCCCTCCCAGTACGCCAGCTGCTGCGCAAGGACCTCGCCTGAGAGCCACCTCCGCTGCCAGGCGGCGAAATCGGAAACCTGAATGGGCAGCTGAGGAAGCGGTGATGGCAGTCCCGCGGCGTACGCGTCATAGAGTGCCGCCAGCTCGGGCATCAGCACGCGATACACGGAGACGCCGTCGAGCAGGATCTGGTGCACGGCCATGAAGAGCTTGTGCTCCTGGTCGTCCAGGTGCACCAGACGGGGACGGAACAGGGGGCCGCGGGTCAGGTCGAACGGGAGGCGGGCGTCCTCGGCGGCCAGCCGCAGCGCCTCGGGAAGACGCTTCTCTTCCGGGAGGCCACGCAAGTCATGCACGGGGATCGGGACCGGGACCCACGGCTCCACGCGCTGAACGACGTCGCCGTCGCGGCCGTGGAAGGTCGTCCGCCATGCTTCGTGACGGCGCACGATCTCGTCCAGGCCCCGCTGGAGCGCCGCGACCTGCAGCGGACCGTGACGATGGATCGTGATGGTTTCGTTGTAGAGGGTGCGGGACGACACGGACTGTGCTTTCCGCCAGATGCCCTCCTGCCCGAACGACAGCGGGGCCGGTCCGCGGTCCCCGCGCACGGGAATGGGCGCCTCACGCCGCGGGCCGGCGGGTGTGGACCGGGCCTTCAGATACGCGTCGAGACGCGCCCTCCTTGAGTTGGCTGTCGCGGCCGTGTCCGCCGGTTCCGCGCTCACGCCCGGAACCGCACGGGCAGTGCAGTCAGTCCCCGCAGGCCGAGGTTGGTGCGCCACTCAAGCGGCCCTCCGTCGAGCTCGAGGTTCTTCATCCGGTCGAGCACCGTCTCGAAGACGATCTGGCCTTCGAGACGCGCGAGGGGAGCGCCGAAACAGAAATGCGGGCCCCATCCGAATGAGACGTGACGGTTGTCTTCCCGCGCGATGTCGAGACGGTCCGGATCGGGGAAGCGCCCGGGGTCGCGGTTGGCCGCGGCCATGACGGCGATCACGGCCTGGCGCTTCCGGATCGTCTTGCCGCCCATCTCGAGGTCCTGGGGCGCGAGCCGCGCGGTATGCTGGCTGGGCGCTTCGAAGCGCAGGAGCTCTTCCACGGCCGGCGCCATGAGCGAGCGGTCCGCGTCGAGGCGCGCGAGCTGCTCCGGCCACCGCAGGAGGCTCAGAAGCCCGTTGCCGATCAGGTTGGTCGTCGTCTCCTGGCCGCCCACCATGGTCACGATCAGGTTGGCGACCAGCTCGTCCAGCGTGAGCGTGCTGCCGTCCACCTCGGCCTCGATGAGGGCCTGGATGAGTCCGTCATGCGGATGCCGCCGGTGCTCGGCGATCTGGTCACGGAAGTACGCGCTCATGTTCTCGGCGGCCGCCAGCGCGCGCGCCACGCGGTCGGGGTTGTGCTGGAAATTGCCGAGCATCTCGGCGAAGTCGGTCGACCAGTCCTTGAGCATCCCGTGGTCTTCAGTCGGCACGCCGAACATCTCGGCCGTCACGACCGCCGGGAGCGGCGCCGCCAGGTCCGCGATCACGTCCATCCGGCCGGAGTCCGCCACCTGATCGACCAGCCGGTTCGCAATGTCCTTGATGTGAGAGCGCAGGCCTTCAACTCTCCGGGGCGTGAACGCGGTCGACGCGAGTCGCCGCAGGCGCGCGTGATCGGGCGGGTCCAGGAAGAGCATCTGGCGGACCATGATCCGCGCCAGGGGTGCAATACGGTCGAGGCCCAGCTTCTCAAGTTGCTCGGGACTGGGGGTACGCGCGGCCAGGAACGTGTGCAGCACCTGCTGGACGTCCTCGTAGCGCGTGACCACCCAACAGTGGAGAAACGGGTCCCAGTGGACCGGGTCCTCGCTGCGCAGACGATGGAAAAGCGGATACGGGTTGGCCAGAACCTCGGGCTCCATCAGGCGATGGAGGCTCAGGCCCGCGACGTCCTCGGTAGCAAGGGGCGCGACGGCACTCACCCGACGACCTCCTGCGCCACGTCCAGCGCGTCCAGCTTCTCGAGGATGAGGCGCTCGACCTCGGCCGACAGCCCGGCGACCGTGGGCGCCTCGAACAGCGCCTTCAGGGACAACTCGATGTCGAAGTGATCGCGGAGCCGTGCGATGAGCTGAGTGCCCAGGAGGGAGTGCCCTCCCAGAAGGAAGAAGTTCGCGTCCACGCTCACGCGCTCGAGATCGAGCAACGGCGCCAGAATGTCCGCGACGTCCCGCTCGACGGGAGTCCGGGGGCTCACGTAGGCCTCGGATGCCGTGGCCGGTTCCTCGGGAGCCGGCAGCGCACCGCGGTCGATCTTCCCGTTGGGTGTGAGGGGAAGCTGTTCGAGGCGCACGAACGCGGAGGGCACCATGTAGTCAGGCACCAGCGACCGGAGAAACTGAACGAGATCCTCCGGACTCGGCGCCGCCTCATTCGCCGCCACCCAGTACGCCACCAGACGCTTGCCGTCCGCACCGTCGTCGCGGGCCACCACTACCCCGTCCCGCACGCCGCACTTCCGCTTCAGGGCGTGGGTGACCTCGCCCGGCTCGATCCGGTACCCGCGGATCTTGACCTGATCGTCGAGCCTGCCGAGAAAGGCGATGTCGCCCTCCGGCAGACGGCGGACGAGGTCCCCGGTGCGGTACATGCGCGCGGCCGGATCCCGGGAGAAGGGGTCGCGAACGAAGCGCTCGGCGGTGAGCTCAGGCTGATTGCGGTAGCCCCGGGCCACCGACGCCCCCCCGATGCAGAGCTCACCGGGCGTGCCGTCGGCGACCTCGGAGAGGTCATCGTCCACCACGTGAACCTCCACGTTGGTGATGGCGCGACCGATGCTCGGGGGCGGGGCGTCGCTTCCAGCCAGTCCTCCCTCGGAGTTCACGGCGCCCGACGTGGCGACCACCGTGCATTCCGTGGGGCCGTAGTTATTGATGAGCTCGAAGGGGAGGCCGGCACGCGGGTAGCGGTGGAGGGCGTCACCACCGGTGAGCATGAGCCGCAGCGCCGTGTCGTCGGGCCAGGCGAGCTCGATCAGCCGCTCAGCCATGACCGTGGGCGCGAAGGTGATCGTGATTTTCTGATCCAGGAGCCAGTCGCGCATGGCCACGGGGTCGCTTCGCGCCGCAGCCGGCGCGAAATGGACAGGCACTCCCGCCGTCAGATAGGGCCAGATCTCCCAGACGGCGGCGTCGAAGCCGACGCCGGCCACCTGGCTCGCCCGGTCGGCCACCGTCACCTCGAAGGCGCGCTGATGCCAGGCCACGAGATTCAGCAGGGCCCGATGCGTGATCTCGACGCCTTTGGGCGTTCCGGTGGAGCCGGAGGTGTAGATGACGTACGCCAGATGGTCCGGCGTCACGTCGACAGGAGTCCCCGCCGGTACCGCCGCCGGAGCGCCGTCCTTCCACCCGTTGGCGTCCAGTGAGACGACCCGCTCGATGCCGGCGGCCCACTCCGCGGAGCCGTCGTCAGTGACCAGCACAGAGACGCCGGCGTCCCGCACGATTGCGGCGAGCCGATCCCCCGGCTGGCCCGGATCGAGCGGCAGGTACGCACCCCCCGCCTTCAGGATGCCGAGCGCACCCACGACCATCGCCGCGCACCCAGGAAAGCAGAGCCCGACCACCACGTCCGGGCCCACCCCCAGCGTGCGCAGGTGCTGAGCGAGGCTGGTCGAGCGGTCGTCGAGCTGACGGTAGGTCAGGGTCCGGCCGGGCTCGGCCAGGGCCACCTCGTTCGGGCGGTGTCCGGCATGGTCGTGCACGAGGCGATGGACAGATCTCAAGGAGCTACGGTTGTCTGAGGACGTCATGCGGTGGCTCCGCAGGGTACGGTCGCGTGTGATGCCCGCCCAGGCGACTTCAAAGCCGGGCCGGCCGTGCGTTCGCTCCCTACAAGCGAGCAAAGACGATGCCGAGACGTCGCGGGGACCGGGAGGGAGTGACCGCGTCGACGGCGCAGCGACGTGGCCCCCGCGGCGCCATCCCAGGGAAAAGCGAAGCCGTGGCGCATGAAACCGGGGCGCGGGCGGCACGCGTTGCGCCCACGCTGCGGAGGCCGCGACCGTACGCCGCCGAAGTGCCGTACGGGCTAGCCCGCAACTTGCAACCCTTCCCAGCATCGGTGGCTGCGACGGCCGGGGGACGCCCGCAGGCGCCACGATTCCTGTCTGTCGAGGATGACCGTGATCGAAATCCTGATGACGCGGCTGGATGTCGGTTCGGCGGCAGTGCGCCAGGCTGCGATGCTGCTGTCCGACGAAGAGCGCATGCGGGCGGCCAGCTTCTCCCGCCCTCGCGACTGCCGCCGATTCATCGTGGCGCGCGCCGAATTGCGGCGGCAACTCGGCGCCCGTCTCAACGTTTCTGCACAAGAAATCGAATTCGCCCGCGGCCCACACGGCAAACCATGCCTGGCGGGCCGGAATACCCACGCCCTGCATTTCAGCGTTTCGCACAGTGACGACGTCGCCGCCCTGGCGTTCGCCACCGGGGGGGAGATCGGCGTGGACATCGAGGTGCTCCGCCCCGTCCCCGACGCCGAGACGATCGCCGCGCAATTGTGCTCCCCGGAGGAGTGGCGGGCCTACGCGTCTCTGACGGAACACCAGAAGCTCCGCGGCTTTCTCGACTGGTGGACCCGCAGCGAGGCCGTCGTGAAAGCTCACGGCGGCGGTCTGGGCCATCCGCTGGACACCTCGGGCGTCGCCTGGACCGTTCGCACCTTCGACCCCGGGCCAGGCCTGGTCGGCGCGGTCGCGTTCGCAACCGGATGTGAAACGGGGGCGGAGACGCGTGTCACACACGGCTGAGAGCCCCCGTCGCCCACGGTCCGCGATTTCCCCGCGGCCCGACCCGCGCACCGCCCCCCTTTCCTTTATCGAATGGCAGATGTGGTTGATGGACCAGATGGCCCCGGGCAATCCCGCGTACAACCTGCCCCGGGCCTTGCGGCTGCGCGGCCCTCTCGACATCGCCGCGCTCGAGGCCGCCGTCAACACGGTCATCCGGCGCCACGAGATTCTCCGCACCACCTACGCGGCCCCGGGCGGGGAGCCGCATGCGCATGTCCATCCGACCCTCACGATCCATGTGGCCCTGGCCTCCGTCGAGCACCTCCCCCCGGAGGAACGCGAGGCGAAGGCCCATGCGCTCGCGACCCAGGAGTCCCTCCGGCCCTTCGACCTGTCCCGGCTGCCCCTGATCCGCGTGGCCCTGTTCAGGCTGGGCGCGACGGACCACATCCTGTTCGTGAACGTGCACCATATCGCCGCGGACGGATTGTCCATGGGCCTCCTGCTCGACGAAGTGGATGCTGCCTACCGCGGCTCCCTCACGGGGCGGGAACCGGCCCTTCCCGTTCTCGGACTGCAGTACGGCGACTTCGCCCATTGGCAGCGCGAGGCCTGGGCCGACGACGCGACCCATGCGGGCGAGATCGCCTACTGGCGACGGCGCCTGGCCGGCGAGCTGCCGGTCGTGGAGCTGACCGGCGACCGGCCCCGGCCCGCCGTCCGGTCGTTCCTGGGGTCGCACGTGTATTTCCGGTTTCCGGCCGAGGTGGGAGAAGGTGTGCGGGCGCTCGTCCGTCGCGAGCGCTGCACGGGCTTCATGGTGCTCCTGGCGGCGTTCCAGGTGCTGCTGTCGCGGTACACGGGACTGTCGGACCTGGTGATCGGGACACCCATCGGCGCGCGGGACCAGCAGGCGCTCGAGCCGCTGATCGGAAATTTTCTGACCATGGCCGGCCTGCGCTGCGACCTCTCGGGAGAGCCGAGCTTTCTCGACGTGGTGCGCCGGGCCCGCGACGCGACCCTCGAGGCGCTCATGAATCCCGTGCCGCTCATGGTCGTGATGCGCCATCTCGCCATCGAGCGGTCCGCCGACCGCAACCCCGTTTTCCAGGTGCTCTTCGAGATGCCCCGGGTGCCATCTACCCGTCTCGGAGACCTCGAGGTTACGCCGTTCAACTACGACCTCGGCTTTGCGCAGTTCGACCTCAGCCTGCACGTCCACGACGAGGGTGATGGCTACCTCGCCCGGTTCGAGTACAGCACCGATGTGTTCGACCGCGAGACCGTCCAGCGGATCGCGGCGGCCTTCACCGAGCTCGTGCGCCACGCGGTGGTTCGCCCGGAGCAGGCGGCGGCAGATCTCCCGATGCTGGACGGGCCGGAGCGGGAGCGGATCATCGCCGCGTGCACGGGGCCCGCAACGGAAGTCCCCGACCTGCCGATCCACACGCTGGTCGAGGCGCAGGCGGCGCGAACCCCGGAGCGTGTCGCCCTGCGGACCGCCGCCGCGGCCCTGACGTACGCCGAGCTGGACGCGCAGGCCGAGCACGTCGCGCGGGCTCTCCGGGCTCGCGGGGCCGGCCGCGGACAGCGCATCGGCGTCTGTCTCGAGCGGACCCCCGAGCTGCCCGTCGCCCTGCTCGGGATTCTGAAGACCGGCGCCGCGTACGTCCCGCTCGACCCCGCCTATCCGGCCCAGAGACTGCGTTTCATGGCGGAAGACTCGGGAGTCTCGCTTCTGGTCTCCACCGAGCCCCTGGCGGGCTGGTGTGGCCTCGCGCGCGAGAGTCAGCTGCTCCTCGATATCGACCCGCGTGAGGGCCCGCCAGGCACCGGCGACCGGCCGGGTGCCGCGGACCCCGCGTACGTCATTTATACCTCCGGCTCAACCGGCACCCCGAAAGGCGTGGTCATCGGCCATGGGGCGGCAGCCAACCTCATCACGAGTATGGCCCGAACCCCGGGTATCGACGCGAGCGACGTGCTGCTGGCGGTCACCACGGTGTCGTTCGACATCGCGTTGCTCGAGCTGTTCGTGCCGCTGTGTGTGGGCGCCACCGTGGTCCTCGCCACGCGTGACGACGCGAGGGACGGACAGGCCCTGCGTACACTGCTCGAGAATCACGGGGTGACGGTCATGCAGGCCACGCCGATCACCTGGCGCCTGCTCCTGGAGGCTGGCTGGGAAGGGCGCTCGCCCCTCAAGGCGTTGGTGGGCGGCGAGGCCCTTCCGCGGGACCTCGCCGGGGCGCTGCTCGCCCGGGGCGTGGAGCTCTGGAACATGTACGGCCCGACCGAGACCACCGTCTGGTCCACCTGTGCGCAAATCCGGGACGCCGCCCACATCACCATCGGACGTCCGATCGCCAACACCGTCGTCCGGGTGCTTGACCTCCGCCGGCACCTGTGCCCCATCGGCGTCCCGGGGGAGCTCTGCATCGGAGGCTCGGGGCTGGCGCTCGAGTACTGGAACAGGCCCGAGCTCACGGCCGAGCGGTTCATCGTGGATCCAGAGGGCGCCGCGGGAGCCCGGCTCTACCGTACCGGGGACCGGGTACGGCTTCTGGCGGACGGAACCCTCGAGCATCTCGGCCGTCTCGACGACCAGGTGAAGGTCCGAGGCTTCCGTATCGAGCTGCGCGGGATCGAGGCGACCCTCATGCGGTACCCCGGAATCCGTGAGGCCGCGGTCGTGGTACGCTCGAACCCGGCCGGGGAAGCGCGCCTGATCGCCTACCTGGTGGTGGACTCCGGCGCCGGGGCGCTGGTGGAAGGTCTGCGCACGGCGCTCCGCGCCGAGCTTCCGGAGTACATGATCCCCGCCCAATTCGTCATGCTCGACGCGCTCCCGCGGACCGCCAACGGCAAGCTCGACCGCCGCGCCCTTCCTGATCCGGAGCCTGATGCGCGGGCCGACACCGCCGCCTCCGAAGCGCGCACGCCGACCGAAGCCATGGTACTGGAGATCTTCCGCGACGTCCTGCGGCGCCCCGACGCCGGCATCGATGACAATTTTTTCGATCTGGGCGGCGACTCGCTCATGGCGGCTCGGCTGGTGATCCGCCTGCGCGGGGCGTCGGGGAGCGACGTACCCCTGGGCCTCCTGTTCGAACGGCAGACTGCCGCCGGCCTCGCCGAGGCGATCGAGACGCTCGCCGTGGTCGGGCCACCTCTCGGAGCGGACGGGGAAGTTGAGACGGGCGAACGGGTGGAGGTCGAGCTGTGAGTGCCATCGCGCTGCTCTCGGAGCTGCGCAGCCGGGGGATCAATGTCCGGGAAGATGGGGACCGGGTGAAATGCGATGCTCCTCCCGGCGTCCTGACCCCCGCCCTGCTCGAGGTGCTGCGGCGCCGGAGGGGGGAAATCCTGGCCTTCCTCCGTTCCACCCGCTCCACGGCGAGCCGGCCTCGCGCCATTGTGCCGCTGCAGCCCCGCGGCACTGCGCCGCCCATCTTCGGCGTGCCGGGTCACAACGGGGACGTGTTCTGTTTCCTCGCCCTCGCCCGCCACCTCGGAGAGGATCAGCCGTTCTACGGGCTGCAGCCCCCCGGGCTCGACGGCGCCGCCCGTCCACTCAAGCGCATCGAGGACCTCGCCGCGTACTTCGAGGAACAGATTCGCGCCTTCGCCCCGGCCGGTCCGTTCGTGATCGCGGGACACTGCGCGGGCTGCGTGACCGCGTTCGAGCTGGGCCGCCGGTTTCAGATGGCCGGCGTGCCGCTCGAGTCGGTCGCCCTGTTCGGCGCGCCCTTCGCGGCGCGCTACCGCTTTATCCCGTGGACGCTGGACGAGCGGGGAGCGTGGTTGGAGGAGCAGTTCCAGCGGGTGGCCGGGCACGTACGGGCGCTGGTGTCGCGGCCGCCGACCCGATGGGGGGCGTACGTCGGCTCGAAACTGGCACTGGTGAAAGCCCAGCGGGAAAGCCGCCTCGCCTCGCCCGACCCCGCCCTGGTATTTCGGGAAGCGGTGCAACGGGCCACGATCGGAGCGGCGCGCCGTTATCGCACGCGGCGGTTCGAAGGCCGGCTGCGGTTGTTCGTGTCGTCCCCGGCCGCACTCGCCACCCGCGATCAGCCGCTCAAGTGGCGGGCCTTCGCCCGGGACTCGGAGGTCTGGTTCGGCCCCAACGACTGCAGCCGGGACACGATGTTGCGCGAGCCGCATGCGAAGGTGTTTGCGGAGATGTACCGCCGCGCTGCGGATGCACCGTCGCCGGTCGCCGAAGCTCTCGCGGGCGACTAATCGGGCAGTCTAAGGAGCCCTGAGCGCCGGCAGCGAATCCGCCAGCAGTGCTTCGACTACTCCATTCGTCCAGCCGAACCCGTCCTGGGCCGGATACTCACCTCCCCCGGCACGGCGGGCGACGTTCACCACATCATACTTCTCGACCATCTTGCCCGTCGCTTCGTAGACGCGCCGGTTGATCGCCAGCCACCGGGCGCGCGCGGTATCCGCCAGGGCATCGCAGCCGTATCGCCGCAGGCCCTGGATCGCGAGCCACTGCAGCGGGGGCCAGCCATTGGGTGCATCCCACTGCTGGCCGGAGGCCACCGGCGTGGTGACGAAGCCCCCCGGCCGGAGCAGCTCCCGCTCCAGAACCTGCGCGACGTGGCGTGCCTCGTCGGGAGTCGCCAGACCGAAGTACAGCGGGTAGGCCGCGGCCATGGACACCCGATCCGTCACCCGCGTCCCGGTGGCCCACCGTACGTCGAAGAAGAATCCGCGCGTCGAGTCATAGGCCGCCGCCAGCAGCGCACGGCTCCGCTCCTCGGCCTCAGTGAGATACCGATGGGCGACCGCACCGTCCCCCGCCTGCCCCCGGAAAGTTCGCAATGCGGCAATCAGGCGCTCATCGTAGGCGAGGAGACTGTTGAGATCCACGGGCACCAGGTCCGTGGTCTCGAGACTCCTCAAGTCCGTCGTATCCCGCATCCAGCGGCTCGAAAAATCCCACCCGCTCTCGGCCGAAGCGCGCAGCCGCCGGTAGAGCCCCGGACGCTCCGCATCGGGAAGTGCCTGCGCCAACGTGTAGTCCTCCCGGTACGACTCCGGCCTCGGCTCGGCAAGATCATCCCAGTACCGGTTGAGGAGAGCGCCATTCGGAAGCCGGACCACCCGCTCAGCGGCGTGACCGGGTGTCAGCGCGGATGACCCGTCCATCCAGAACGCATGTTCCGCCTCGAGTGCATCGAGGTACTTGAGGGCGTGTGTGGTGTCCGTCGCCCGGGCGTAGAGGCCCACCATGGCCCCGAAGAACGGCGCCTGGGATCGGCTCACGTAGTAGGCCCGATTGCCGTTGGGGATGTGCCCCACCCCTCGTATCAAATAGGCGAAGTTGTCGAGCATGTCGGCCGCCAGACCCGCGCGGCCATCGGCGACGAGGCCGAGCATCTCGAAGTACGAATCCCAATAGTAGATCTCGCGGAAGCGGCCGCCGGGCACGAGGTAGGGCTCGGGGAGCGGAATGAGCGACGACCTCCCGGCGAGCGTGTCGCGAGACGGCGCCCTCGTCAGCACGTCCCACAGCGCATGGATGTGCTGTCTCATCGACTGTGTGGTGTCACTGCGATACCCCTCCGCCGCGGCGGGCGGAAGGTCAAACCAGCGCGCCACAAAGGCCTTCAGGTCGAATCCAGCCGCGTTCCGCGCCGAGTCGTAGCGGGCGGCGATCTCCGAGGGAGGGGCCTTGGGAACGGCGTCGACGAAGGTCTTGGAGTCGGGAAACACGCGCCCGAGTTGCACATCCTGAAAGAGCGACCCTAGGTCGTGCGCCGGGTTGTAGCTCCCTATTCCTGGCCGGGGCGCCCCCGGGAGCCGGTCGAGCAGATACTGTACGGCCAGGTCGGTGAGCGTCCACAGTTGCACGTCGGAGCTGACCCCATACCGCGTGGGCCGGAGCGAGTCACCCGCAATCGCGTAACTCCAGAGCTCTCCATACCCCATGTGGGAGCTGTCCACAGCGCCGGCGATCGCGGGAATCGTCCCCCGCAGCAAGTTCACGTCCCGTCCCCACACCACACTCGGCGAGTGGTAGGCATCCTGGTCGAAGTCGCGCCAGACCTGGGGTGAGGCATACGCATCGTTGACGGTAAGGACGCCGAGGCGCGGGACGAACAGCCCCACCGGGTAGGGTCGCATCATGGGTTGGATATAGTTGACGGAGTCAACTATTTCCGAACTGCCCACGAGGAGAGCCATGGCCGGGTCGGTATTGAGCACGGGAATCGGTCGACCCGCGCTGTCCAGCGCAATTGCGAGAAAGCGAACCGTGTCGGGCACCTGTTCCTGGTTCAGCTGACCCTCCCAATACCGGCGAACGGCGTCGGGAAACGCGGCCAGCCGTGCGTCGATCCGGCGACGGGCCTCAGGACCGGGAATGGTCACCTCGAAGTGCCGGGCCGTCTTCTGCCACGTCGCGATCGCCACCGGCAAATCGATCGGCAGCTTCTCCGATGCGGGAATGCCCAGGCCCCGGAGGGCGGCGAGGATGCTGTCTATGGACTCGAGGGCTTTCGGCATCCAGATGGCGTTGACGTCCATCGCAAACCGTCCACCCGCGTACCCCACCCGGCTGTCCCGCCAGCTCGACGAGACCCAGCTCCCGTCATCCCCGCGCGGGAAACTGACCAGGTTGGTGGCGACGGGATCCTTCGCGTAGGGAGCCGCTTCCCGGGCCACGAAGGCGATGTTCGCCATCATCCGGCGCAGGTGATCGCCTTCCAAGAGAAAGTGCCGTTTGCGGAACGAGGGGATACCGGGATCCGTGAGGTATGCCGCTTCGACCACCGGAAGCTGCACGTCGTCATCCACCATCCGGTAGTTCTCACGGGTCCTGCCCAGCTCCAGGAGGAGCTTGCGCGCACCCGCATAGTCGCGCTTGGCGATCGCCTCATGGTAGAGCGCGGCGTGCTCCCGAATCGCCTGCCCGCCCAGCGCCTCCTCATGGCTCACGTTGCCATCGTCCCGCAGCTTGCCGAGGGTACTGCCGATCACGAGCTCGAATGCGGCGGGCGCCCAGATGGGGCGCATCATCAGCGCCGTCATGAGCCCATCCCGCCCGAAGTACGTCGCGTAGTTCGGGAGACCCGCCATCACCTTCTCGCGGTAAGTCAGGAGCTCGGCGCCGCGCACTTCCCGCTCGAGGCGACGGATCCGGAGCGGATGGGCGGTGTCGGCCTTGACCCGGGCGTAGAAACGCCGGAACTCGTCGTTGAACAGCTCCTGCCGCGGGACCGGCGTGAGCGCGGGAGCGTCAGTGGCGATGGTGACGGTCACCCGTACCGGTGCGGAGTCCGTCGACCGCACCTCGAGTCCCCGCCCCTGCAGCGTCGCCCTGGTCCCCGGACCACCGGAGACCGTGAGCCGCAGGTGCCGGCGGCCGTCGAACGCGGTCTGGTCCACCCGGAGCACCCACCCCGAAGGCCGCTGCGTCAGCGTGATGACGGGCTCCAGCCTTCCCGACAGCACCGACTCGTTTCTCGCTCCGAGAATCCCCAGCTCCCGCCGCCGCTCGGCCTCGGGGAGAGATCCGAGATCGTGGATGAGGGTGGTGAGCTCAGGCTCCGGGAACGCCGCCGAGTCGAGCGCGAGGGAGTCCCGGAATGCGTAGTGAAAATCCCGCTCCACCCGCATGGACCCGAGGAGCCAGAGACCGAGGCTCGCGGTGGAGGAGCCGAGGTCGAGGCGGTAGGTCAGGGTGCGGAATGGGGCGCTCGTCCCTGGGACCGCTCCGGCCGATGCCCACGTCACGTTGCCGTTGGCACCCGCGGAGTCGCGCACCGTGAACCCGAGGCTCTCGTCCAGCGCGTCGGCCCAGACGTTGACTACCCGGCCGAGACGGTGGTCGATGTAGATCTGGACCGCGTTCCCTGCCGCGTCCCGATAGAAGCGGGTGACGTACCCGCGGTACCCCGCCGTGTCATCGAGGGCGGGATCGGGGAGGGCGAGGACGGGGGGTTCCGTGTCCCGCGGGAGGGAGAGGGTC
>Ga0079221_10000222_pt1 | contig 14170 bp, 7 predicted proteins | sample GAAS200_FD_75069 | JGI IMG/M metagenome (GOLD analysis project Ga0079221, IMG submission 75069) | Agricultural soil microbial communities from Georgia to study Nitrogen management - GA AS200 | ecosystem: Environmental > Terrestrial > Soil > Agricultural land | place: USA: Georgia | collected... | reverse complement strand
TGGATCCGATGCGCGAGGTGCGGTTGGTTACACTCGTCTTCGAAGGACTCGACCAGGAGGGAAAGCGGTTCTTCCGGCAAGCGCTGAAGGACATTCTCGACATGGCGCCAGAGCAGAACCTGTATTTCTCCATCGTCACCGTAGACCACGGATTGCAGGTGCTCCAGCCTCTGACCTCCGATCATGCCGCGCTCCTGAAGAGTATGGACCGGTCGATGACGTGGTCGTTTATCCAGTACGAGAATCAGTCCACGGAGGTGAAACAGGAACTCCAGCAGATTCTGTCCCAGGGCGAGCCCCAGTTGCAGGGCGGCGCAGGAGGCGGCCCAAGTCAAGCTCAAGTTCAGAGCGCGGTCAACTATCAGATGGCAAAGATGCAGAATGACATGCTGCAGCAAGCGGAAGCTGCTGACCGCGCCTACAACGCGCGCGCCACCATAGACGCGTTGATGGCACTGGTGCGGGCACAGTCTCAACTGCCGGGGCGCAAGGTGGTTTTGTATTTCAACCCCTGGTTGTTCATACCGGAGGCAGTCAAGGAGCAATACAACAATTTGATCAGCGGCGCGAATCGCGCCAACGTCAGTTTTTACACGGTGGACCCCAAGGGGTTGGTGACTTGGAGCCAGGGCGACAACGGCCGCCAGTGGCTGAGTGGAGCCGCCGACGAAACTCGATCGCAGCAGATGAGGGGAGGGGTCGGGGAGGTTTCCACAAGCCAGGCCCGTGCAGCGGAAACGGCGGAAAGCGCATTGCGCGCCAATCCATTGCTTTGGCTTCGCGACTTGGCAGCGCAAACCGGAGGTGTGACCATTGCTGAAACCAACGACTATCGAGCGCCGCTCAGGACCGCTATGGAAGAAGTGCGGACTTATTACGAAGCTTCTTATGCTCCGCATATTACGGTATACGACGGAAAGTTTCGCAAAATCTCCATCCGCGTGGACCGCCCGGATGTCGTGGTTCACTCCCGCAGCGGCTATTTTGCTTTGCCGGAGATCAAGGGCGGGCAGCAGATATTCGCGTACGAGATGCCGCTGCTGAATGCCTTGAGCGCCCCGGCGGCTCCTCATGATGTGGATTTTCAGGTTGGGGCAGAGCGGTTTAATGATCGTGGACCAAAAGTCGAGTACATGGTGACACTGGAAGCGCCACTCAAAGGACTAACCTTCGTATCGCAGCCCGACCAAAAGACCAGCGCCGTTGACGCAGCCCTGCTTGCCGTCCTGAAGAATTCCAGTGGGGATATCGTTGAGAAATTTAGCAAGGACTTCGCAGTGCAGGTGGCTCTCGATAAGGTGAATGCTTATAAGGAAGGCAACCTGGTTCAAACCTTCCGAACCGAGTTGCCTCCGGGCGCTTACACCTTGGAAGCAGTGGTCATGGATCGCTATGACCAAAAGATGGGCACGAAGAAAACCTCGATCACCGTATCTGACCCGTCCAGCAAGTTGTCAATGAGCGACGTGGTCGTGGTGCGTCGCACCGAAGCCCTAAAAGACAATCAGATTCTCGATGCCTTTTATTTTCCCGGGGGCAAGGTCGTGCCCACCCTCACGAACACACTAAAGGGCGGTCCAGGTAACATTTTGCCTTTCTACTTTGCCGTGTATCCAGACCGGGCGGTCAAGGATGCTCCTAAGCTCACAATGTCCTTCTATAGAGAAGGACAGTACCTTGGTGCGGCTGAGGCGCCACTGCCGGAGGCGCAAAAAGACGGACGAATCCCCTACATCGCGAACTTGCCTGCGGATAAATTCACGCCGGGCGCTTATGAGATTCGTATCGGTATTAGCCAGGGCAGCTTGAAGGCGGAGGAAAAGGTGGCGTTCCATGTGGACTAGTGGAGCCATCGAGGTGCTGCGCTCTTGTCCAGTGTTTGCAGGCAACGAAAAGCCTTCATGATGAATGACGACTGCGCGGGCGGTGCAGGGCACGAAAGATTTCGGCCCGCAGGGCATGAGTTTTCAGGAGATTGTGTGCAGAATGAGTATCACACGCCGCAGATTTACACAGTTGGGGATGGGAGCGGCGTGCTGCCTGAGTACTGAGTCGCTCCTGGCGCAAGGGCTATCCACACACAGCGCCAAGCCATTACCGAGATCAGCCCCGTCCGGCCGGCCTTTCCATGCTCGTTTCGTGGATGTTGCCCGGGATGCAGGTTTGCGCGCGCCAGTCATTTACGGCGATGGCGAGGAAACGAAATACATTCTCGAGACGACCGGTTGCGGTTGCGCTTTCATTGACTATGACAACGACGGATGGATGGACATTTTCGTTTTGTCAGGAACGCGATTGGAAGGCGCTCCCGAGGGCGCGACCAATCGCCTTTATAAGAACAATCGCGACGGCACTTTTACTGACGTCACGGAAAAAGCAGGACTTCATTCGGTCGGTTGGGCCTGCGGCGTTTGCATTGGTGACTACAACAACGACGGCTTTGACGACATTTTCTGTGCCCGCTTTGGGCAGAACATTCTCTATCGCAATAACGGTGATGGTACCTTCACGGATGTGACCAAGGCCGCGGGACTGTGGAGCCCGGAGCAGAGGTGGGGCGCGGGTTGCAGTTTCGTGGACTATAATCGCGACGGTCACCTCGACCTCTTCGTCTCCAACTACGTGCGATTTTCCTTTGAGCAAGCCCCGGCCCCGGGTCAAAACAGCAGCTGCATCTGGCTAGGGATTCCCGTGGCGTGCGGGCCGCGCGGGTTGCCTACCGGCAGACACTGGCTTTACCGAAACAACGGCGACGGAACGTTCACCGATGTGAGCGAACCTGCGGGCATCGCGCGAGCGACTTCGAGTTACGGTTTGACGGTCGCAGCGGCCGATTTTGATGAAGATGGCTGGCCTGATATTTACGTCGCCTGCGACGCCACACCAAGCCTGCTTTTCATGAATAACCGCGATGGAACCTTTCGCGAAGAAGGCGTCCTGCGCGGTGTGGCGCTGAACGACGACGGGATGGCACAGGCCGGGATGGGCGTCGGAGTGGGTGACTACAATTTGGACGGGCACCTTGACATCTTCAAGACGCACTTCGCCGATGATAGGAACGTTCTCTATCACAACGATGGAAAGGGTTACTTTGTGGATGCCACGGCTTCCTCGCGGTTGGGAGTCGAAACTCGCTACGTATGCTGGGGCGCCGGAATTATTGATTTGGATAACGACGGCTATCCGGACCTTTTTATGACCACCGGCCACGTTGATCCGAAGGTGGAGAAGAGGCTCCCCCAATACCCGAATAAGACTCCGCGCGCGGTTTTCCGAAACCTCGGGCAAGGTGTCTTTGAAGAGTTGATTGCCGAAGCAGGTCCCGGCGTCGCCGCTTTGCATTGCAGCCGGGGTTGCGCCTTCGGAGATTTCGATAACGACGGTGACGTTGACATCGCCATCATCAACCTCAATGAACCGCCGTCACTGTTGCGAAACGACCTTACCGGGAAAGCAAACTGGATTAAGATTAAGCTCGAAGGCGCAAAATCGAATCGCAGTGCGATCGGGGCGCGCGTCTTGGCGCACTACGGAGGAAAGACACAAGCACAAGCCCTGCTCAGTCAATCCAGCTTTTTCTCCTGCAACGATCCGCGGTTACATTTCGGACTAGGGCCCTCAGTTTCCGTCGATCTTGAGATATTTTGGCCAAACGGCCTACATGAGAGCCACAAGGGGCTTCAGGTCAACCGGCTAGTCACAATTCGGGAAGGGGCAGGCGTGGTACCGAATCGGGGTTGGTCCCGCTGACATCCCGGACGGGATTCCACGCATCCCTTTAGGTACCCGGAGCTCGGACTGTTGCGCAAAGGAGAGCTGCCATGCTGAAGCGCAATGCCTCCATTGGGTTGTTGTTTGTTTTCGCGCTGGTGTTGAAAGCTGAAGACAAAAACGCGATATCGGCCGTCGTTAGGAACGCGACGTATGTCATGGTTACAACGTATTCCGGCGACATCTTCAGCCCCGATGTGACCCCTGACGACCGGCACGCTGTGCAGAACGTCCAGGACAAGATTCAGAAGTGGGGCCGGTACAAACTTGTCTATAACCGCGGAGAAGCTGACCTTATTCTGGTGGTGCGCACAGGCCGGCTGGCGGAGGTGAAAGCCGGAGGACAGGTGGGCACGCACGGTTCGGCAAAGTCAATCGGCGGAGAGGTCGGCGACCCACAGGACACACTTGAAGTCTATATGGCTTCACAAGGAATTAACGGGCCACCACTGTGGAGAGGCCATGCGCCGGGCGGGCTGAAAGCCCCCGAGATGCAATTGGTGCAGGAGTTCCGTGCTAAGGTTGAAGCTTCTGAAAAAAAGAAGAAGCCTTAATCCGCGCCGACCTACTCACAAAATGACAGCGAGATTCAGCAGGGAAATTCCTACCGGACAATGTAAGATTCGAGCCCGAACGAATAAGGTCATGTAGCACGCAGGGGTTCCCGCCGGGGTTATACTGGCTCAGTGTTTACAAGAAAAATCTATAGGGCAGCCTTTATCTGCTTTCTTTGGGTGTGCCTGGCCCGGGCACAGGATGACTCTAAGCAGCAGGCACTCAAGCGGGCCGTCGAACTTCACCAGTCGGGTCACTACGCAGAAGCGATCATCGAGTACCAAACCTTTCTGAAAACCCATCCGGAAGCGGTGGCGGTTCGCTCCAACCTGGGAGCGGCATTGGCTCACGAAGGCCGCTACTCCGAAGCGATTCAGGAATACAAGCAGGCGCTGACAGCAGAGCCAACCAACTACGGAATCCGCTTTAACCTGGCTCTCGCTTATTACAAAATGAACGAAGTCGAGCAAGCTATCAAGGAGTTCGAGGCGGTCTCCGCGATTCAGCCGGCAAACGACCCCGAGCATCGGCGGCTGCTATTGCTCCTTTCGGAATGCTACCTTCGCCGCGGTGAAGATGCGAAAGTGATCACGCTTCTCGATCCTCTTGCCGACGCTGACCCGAACGACCTCACTCTCGCCTACCTGCTTGGTACGGCGCTTTTGCACCAGGGGCAGGACGACCGCGGGGCCCTGATGATCGAACGCATCTTGAAGAACGGCGACACCGCCGAAGCGCACATGCTGATGGCGTTCACGCGAATGAAAGCGAACGACAAAAAGGGTGCCACGGAGGAAGTGGACCGCGCCATCGCACTAAGTCCCAATCTGCCGGAGACCTACAGCTTGCGAGGGAGACTGGCTTATCTCGCGGCCGACCTGGACGGAGCCGAAGCGGCGTTCCGCAAGGCTTTGGCGCTGGATCCAACCGCGTTTGACCCTCTTCTTTGGCTGGGAACGCTGCTCCGGGAAGAAGGAAAACTACCCGAAGCGCGCACGCATTTGGAGCAGGCCAATCAGTTGCGGCCGAAAGAAATTCGCGTCCGCTATCAATTCGCCCTTTTGTGTTCGGACGAGGGAGACGACAAGAAGGCGGCGACCCTCCTGGAATCTCTCATCAAAGATGCGCCGGAGTACACTGAGGCACATCGCAGCCTCTCTACGATTTACTTTCGTCTCGGGCGCGCGACAGAGGGTCGCCAACAAAGGAAAATCGCGGAAGAGATGGACGCCGCGATTCAGGCGCGTGAGCAGGAGCGCGGAAGGAAGCTGCGGAAATGCGATCAATAGCTCTTCTTCTACTGTTCGCATCGGCATCGGCTGCGCAGAGCCCGCCTCAGACACCTCAGAAATTTGAAGAACTTTCTGCTAAAGCGCAGCAAGCCTACGAGGCCAATCATCCCGAAGAGGCCGCCGACCTTTACAGCCGCGCGATCAAGCTGCGTCCTGACTGGACGCAAGGCTGGTGGGCGCTCGGAATGATCGAATATGAGCGCGACCGATATCCTGAATGCCGGGACGCGTTAACGCAAATGGTGAAACTGGATGCCTCCGCTGCGCCGGGTTGGGCGCTGCTTGGGCTCTGCGAGTTTCGCACCAGGCAGTACGACACTGCATTCCAGCATTTGAAAAAAGCCCATATGCTGGTCCCCGTCACGCAGCCCGGCGGGCCGTTGCTGGACATGGCCGACTACCATTTATCCCTGCTGCTGACTCAACAAGGCGCCTTCGAGTTGGCCCAGGAACTTCTGATGCGCGTCGCACGCAAGGTGCACAATAATCCCGAGATGATGTTTGCCGCCGGCCTGCCATCGCTTCGCATGGCAATCCTCCCTTCGGATGTGCCGGCGAACCAGCGCGACGTCGTGACCATGGCGGGCAAAGCTTTCTGGGATCTGGCTACTCAGGAGCCTGAGGTAGCTGAAGCCGACTTCAAAGCTCTTGTCGCCAAATACCCGAAGTTTCCGAACGTTCACTATTTTTATGGGACGTATCTGGCGGCGCGCCATCCCGAACAATGTGCGCCGGAGTTTCTGAGAGAGCTAAACATCACTCCCGATAGCGTGCCCGCCCGAGTTGAGCTGGCTTTGCAGTACATTATTGATGGCAAGTTGAACGAGGCGCTGAAATTTGCTCGCCAGGCAGCGGCGCTAAGCCCTGATTCTGTCGGAGCGCAATTGGCGCTTGCGAAGGCACTCCGAACCCAAGGCGAGAACGAGGGCGCCCTGGCCGCCTACCTGGCGGCGGAGCATCTCGATCCTGTCAGTCCCGTGATCCGCCTATACCTTGTGAACACTTACCGCACTCTCGGCCGATTCGAGGATATGCAGCGTGAAAAGGCCGAGTACGATCGACTCAAAACCGAACAGGCGAATTGGCCCTAAACCGCCTCGTAAGTGCCCGTCTGGACTGCCCTTAGCTCACTTTGAAAACACCCAAGCCTGTAAGTCCCCAAAAAACTCCCCAGCAGTGCTGTAATTCGAGACTAGCCCCACCGCCCAGCCCTGACCTCCCATCGGAACAGGGCAAAACAACAAAATCGATATGCTACATAAAAAAACAAAAAAAAGACTTGACATCCCGCAAGGTGGAGAAGTAAAACGCATCCATCGTAAACGATTACGGTGGCGCTGCTCTCTCCCCGAGAAGCGCGCTGCTCGTGAGTTTGGGTTCCCTGGTGGTGGCTCTGAGATTCAGTTAATGGGGTGAAGCGATGATGCGCAACGCAACATTTTCCATTTCCAATATCGATTTTCTACGTAAAGGCTCGGCGGTGGCGGTCGGCTTTTTGGCTGTTGTCCTCATCACTCTGGGTTTTCTCTGTCAGCCGGTGGCGCTGGCGCAGACCACCAGCGCGACCCTGACTGGAACTGTGTTTGACGCTTCCGGTGCAGTCGTTCCCGATGCAACCGTAACGCTGAAGAACGAAGCGAGCGGCGACGTCCGCACCACCAAGAGCAACGGCGAAGGGTACTTTACTTTCGCTTCGGTCCCTCCTGCCACGTACAGCGTTATCGTGGAAAAAGAAAACTTTAAGACCTGGCAGGCGAAGTCCATCGCCCTCACCTCCGACGACAAGCGGAATCTGACGGGCATCAAGCTGGAGCCCGGCTTGGCGAAGGAGACCGTGGTCGTGGAAGCGAGTAGTGTCCAGATCACGCCGACCGACTCCGGCGAGAAATCCACGCTTATCAACGAACACATCTTGCAGAACGTCGCCATCGTCGGTCAGAACGCCGCGGAGTTCGTGAAAATTATGCCGGGAATGGCTTTTGCGGGCGGCGCTGTCAACACGGTTTACGGCGAGCAGTCGCAGGACGAACGCACCGGCACTGGTCCGGTTGGCAATGGCTTCTCGGCTAACGGAACCCGCCAGGCTGCGCTGGACATAACTTCGGACGGCGCCCACATCATTGATCCGGGATGCAATTGCGGCCAGGCCATGAACACCAACGCCGACATGACTGCAGAACTGAAAGTCATGACCTCGAACTTCGGCGCGGACGAGGCAAAAGGGCCAGTCACGATTAACGTGGTTGGGAAGTCCGGTGGCCAACAGTTCCACGGCGAAGCCTACGTCTATGCCCGCAGCTGGCATTTGAACGCTAATGATCCACAGGACAAGAACTCGAATATTGCGCGTCCCGAGACAAAGTACTTTTACCCCGGTGGTCAAATCGGGGGCCCAGTCTTAATTCCGGGAACGAACTTCAACCACAACCGCGACAAGCTCTTCTTTTTCTTTGCCACCGAGTATTACAAGCAAAACGTGGACAACGGCGTGTACCATTCAGTCGTTCCGACAATGGACATGCGCAACGGAATTTTCAACGATCTGGCAGCGAATCCGGCAAACGGTAACGGATGCCCTTACTACACCACGACTCAGGATCCAAAGACCTTGAAATACTCGGCGGTACAGCATACCGAGAACTGCTATATACATAACCTCAACGGATACGCAGTTACGGGAGTACCTGGCGGGCCCAACTTCCAGACGCAAACGATTACGTTCCCCGATGGAACCACGCAAGACGTCACCACTGGAGTCATCAAGCCAGGCGCCGCCGATCCGAACGGCAGCATATTGGCGAGTCTCTACCCACTGGCAAACCAGGACCCCGGCAGGGCTGGGTCAGGCGGATGGAACTACGCCAATGGTCAAACGCGCTTTTCCAACATGTTGCAGTTCCGGACTAAGGTGGACTATAACCTCACGCAATCCACAAAACTATACGTTTCTTATAATCACCAACACGATAACGCCTTGAATAGCTTGGATGTACTCTGGGGCTCCGGCGGGAACAGTTGGGCGGCTCCTACAACTCCTTATCCTTCATCGCTTGCTGAGAAAAGCACGTCGGATGTCGTGACGGCCAATCTGACCAAGGTGTTTAGTCCAACCCTTACGAATGAGGTAGTTTTCAGCTATACCTATTTGAATTTGCCTAACAGCTTCAGCGATCGCTCCAAGGTCGAGCGGGGAGCGCTCGGTCTTAACTACAACTTTCTTTTCAGCCACCCCAATTCTCAGAACATCATCTTTCCGCAAATGACCGGCTGGGGCGATGGCATTTCCAACATGCTCAATACGGGATTCGAGCTGAATGGCACCGTTTATGCCAAGAAGACTCTGCCATCTGTAGCGGATAACTTGGTCAAAGTCTGGAAGACGCACACCACAAAGTTCGGCTTCTACTGGGAGCGCACCTGGAACGAGCAGCCCGGCAACGGATCCGTCAACGGTTCGATGGTCTTCAGTAATTGGGGGGGCGGTACTTCGGGGAATGCTTACGCGGATATGCTGATAGGCCAAACCACGCAGTATTCCGAGCTGAATTTCGACGTGACTCCAGCTTTCCGCTACATCACGGCGGATTTCTACGCAACGGATTCCTGGAAGGTTTCTCGCCGTTTGACCTTGGACTACGGCATGCGCTTCTCTCATTTGGGTCCTTGGGTGGATACCACCGGTTTCGGTTTTGCGGCGTGGTATCCAGGCCTCTACGCTCAGGACCAGGGCGCTGCTGTTCCTGGCGCGACAGGGAAAATTTTCCCCGGCATCGAATGGAATAAGGCCAACTCCTCGACCGCGCTTTCCGGTTCCGGTAGCCGGCCCCTTTTCTACAATCCTCGCGTTGGCTTTGCATGGGATGTTTTTGGCACAGGCAGGACCGTGCTACGCGGCGGTTATGGCATGTATCACTTCCATGACGAGCAGAACGTCCAGAACGGAGCTTATGGAATTGTCCGTGGATCTTTCGCGTCGCCGAATTTGAACAATCCCCTACTCAGCCAACTAGGCCCCAGCCTCGCTACCGTAAACGTACCGAGCGGACTTACAGCCTTGGATCCCAAAGATGACCAGGAGCCGCGAACTCAGAGCTACAGCTTCACTGTAGCCGAGCGAATGCCTTGGAAGAGCTTGCTGGAAGTCGCTTACGTTGGCAGCAAGTCCGATTACCTGAGCAACTACAACAACAACTTCGACCAAATCAACGACATCACTGTGGGGGGGATGTTCAATGCCAACACTTGTGCGGGCCTTTCGAACCCACAAGGAACCGGAACCATGCAATGTGGCTGGCTCCCTAATTGTGATCCCACTGTTACGAATGGTGGCGTTACCTCTTGCAACAATCCAGGCACGGACAAGTCGGTTACACCAAATAAGACCTACAGCAACGGTTACGGGACCGGTCAAATTACAAACGCGCGCCCACTTCAAGCCGGTCCTTGCGTAGCCGCCAATAATTGCCTCGGCACCTTGAAGATTATTGACCACAAGATGTATTCCAACTATAACGCCTTGCAAGTGACCTGGAACAAGCAGGCTGGTCACATGACCTTCTTAACGAACTACACTTTCGGCAAGGCCCTGGGCATTCGCGGCGAAAATGGCGCTGCTGCGGGCGATCCCACCGTGCTCCGAAGCAACTACGGAACCCTGCCGAACAATCGCACTCAAATCTTCAATTTTGCCTACGTCTTTGAGTTCCCGACGCTGCACAATGGCAACCGTTTCGTGAAAGGCGCTGCAAACGGCTGGCAAATCTCGGGCATTACGCAATATCAGACGGGGGCCGATTTGCAGGCAGCTGTCAGCTCCAATTTTGGCTACACTGGGTTTATCCCAGCTGGCACAACCTTCATGGGCCAGACGCTCGCTGTACCCATTCAGGCTAATTCTACCAACGCCCTTGGAGCTCCCGACCTCACCCTGATGCCTACGCTAACGTGCGATCCCAGAAGCGGGCTCAAGGCGAACCAGTATATTAACCCCGCCTGTTTCTCCCCGTTCGTAACGCCGGGTAAGCAGGGCAATTATGTCTGGCCGGTTTTGACTGGTCCCGGCTTCTTCAACACCGACATGTCATTGTTCAAGAACTTTACGTTCGGACAGTCGGAGAGCAGGAAGCTGCAGTTCCGCTTCTCCGGCTATAACTTCGTCAATCACCCGAATCGGACGTTCCTCAACGGCGACCAAAACTTGAACCTTACGTTTAACAGCAGTGGGGCTCTAACGAACCCCAATTTCGGCTACGCTCCAAACACCATCGGTCACCGCATTGTCCAGGGCGAAATAAAACTCATGTTTTGATTTCTCGACTAATCGGAATCAACGAAAGGGCGGCCACATGAGCCGCCCTTTCCTTTTGAGCAGGGGAATCGCTTCCTTACATTGCTGTCCTCCAGTGGAAAACTGGACAGAGGGGAAGCGAGGGCCGACGCTCAATTCTTCTTCAGCGCTGCGCGAAGCTTATCCAGCACAGCCGCGGTCTGTGCATCAGCAGGATTGAGGCGATGGGCGTGCTCGAGCACCGGTAAAGCCGCGGCGTCGTCACCCAGCATGTAGAGCGTTGCGCCAAAGAGCACGACCGACCCATAGAATTCCGGTCGTAACGCCACCGCCTTCTCCAGCGGTGCCCGCGCCTCTTTGTATCGATTTAATCGAAAATAGGTAACTCCCAGGTTGTGCCACGCTTCGAACGAGTTTGGATCGAGCCGCACCGCCCGCGTCAGCGGCTCGAGCGCTTCCGCAAACGCGCCCGCATCGCCGAAAAGCTGTCCGAGCAACGTAAGCTTGTCCGCGTCATTGGGATCGTAAATGTGGTGGCAGACCTCCCGCGCGTCGGCCAGCAGCTTAGTCCGCAGCGCGCTGGCGCAGTCGCGCACGTCTTTTTCCGTGTTCTTGTGCTCGTCTCGGAGTTGCGAGTAGAGCTCGTACTCGCGATTGGCCTCCTGCTCGTGCCCGCCGCTGGAGTACGCCCGCGCAAGCCGGTAATGCACGCGGTAGTCACGCGGCAAGACCTTGGCCGCCCGCTCCAGCCACTTGGTTCCTGGAGCCACGTCGCCCGAAGAAATGTACGCCACGCCCAAATGAAAAGCCGTGTCTGGGAACGGCGGGTCCTCGGCCACCGAGCTGAGCCGCTTAATGGCCGAGGCGTAATTGTTCGCCAGCAAATCGAGCCGCCCAAGGTAGTAAGTGATATACCGCGAATCGCCCGCCAACTTCTGCACCTGCTCGAACTGCCGCCGCGCCTCGTCGTTGCGGCCCAGTGACAGCAAGCAGACCGCAAACTCCAGATGTGCCTTCGGATCCGCGGCATTGAGCGCCACCGCTTGTTCGAATTCGCCTGCCGCCGCTTCGAACAACTTCTCCTGCATGAGTTGCACGCCCCGGCTTAGGTGGCCCTCCGCGCCGACCCCCTGAACCTGCGTCTGGGCCACCGCAGCATCCTGTGTTGGCACCGAAGCAGCCTGCGCCATTCCCGCTGCGCCCGCTGTGGTGAATGAAAACAAAATTGCCACGAGCCATTTCACGAGTTAAATCGCTCCCGCGAAACCACGCCAGCGCCTTCCTTCACCGTGACCAGTTCGTCGGCGCGAAGTCCCTTCACCGGCTCCCGCACGCCGCTCGGCCACGCGATCTCCAGATCTGCTGTCGTGGCCGCTCCCAGCCCGAAGTGCAAGCGCCGGTCTCCGCAAGAGAGATAGCTCGATGCCGCCAACACCGCCTGCGCCTGCCTGCGCCCACCGTAGGCCGCTGTGACCACAGCGCCGATAGCGCTTGTGTTCGAACGCGTCCCCACGAGCTTCACCTTCAGCCAATGCCCACCGCCGCGCACATCGTTGCGCAGCAGCGACGGAGGTTCATTGATGTTCATAATCAAGATATCGAGGTCGCCATCGTTATCGAAGTCGCCGAACGCTACACCACGGCTCGAATGCGCTTCGGCGATCGCTGGGCCGGCCAGTTCCAGAAGCTCTTCGAACCGGCCGCCGCCCAAATTCCGGAACAGTACGCGTGGCGTCTTGTGCGCAAACTCCGGATGCTTCCGCTCCACCTCCGGGAACGTGCTGCCCGTCACCCACAAAATATCCGGCAAGCCGTCGTTATCAAAATCGGCTATGCCGTCACCCCAACCAACGTACCGCGTCTCCACACCCAATCCAGAACGTAGCGTGACGTCCTCGAACGTCAAGTGGCCCGCATTTCGGTACAGAGCGACCGTATCTTCCGCAAAATGCGTCTTCAGCGCGTCCAGCCGCCCGTCGGTATCGAAATCGCCGATAGCGATGCCCATCCCAGCCTGTTCGTTGCCGTCCTCGTTCACGGCCAGGCCCGAAAGAAGCCCCTGCTCCGCAAATGTCCCGTCTCCCCGGTTGTGAAACAGCAGGCTGGGAGTCGAGTCGCAAGCCACATAGATATCCTGCCAGCCGTCGCCGTCCAAATCCGCCGCCACCGCCGTCAGCCCGAAACCCGGCTTCACGGCGCCGACGCCCGATCTCTCCGTAACGTCCGTGAAAGTCCCGTCTCCGTTGTTGTGATAGAGCATCGGGCGTTCGGGAACCAGCCCCCGCGGTCCGCAATTCACAGGGACGCCTTTGAAATTACAGTTCGGATCTTTGCCCGTGGGCGGGATCTTATCGAAGTCAAAAACCAGGTAGTTTGAGACGAACAAATCCAGGCGGCCGTCGCGGTCATAGTCTACCCAAGTGCAACCGCTGCCCCAGCGCATCCCGGGGTGCACCAGGCCCGCCACTTCCGTCACATCCGTAAAGGTGCCGTCTCCATTGTTGCGGTACAAATAGTTCTGAGGCCACGCTGTAATAAACAGATCCTCGAATCCGTCGTTGTTGTAGTCGCCTACAGTTACCCCGCATGCCCAGCCTTGTCGCATCAGGCCCGCTTTCGCGGTTACGTCGGTGAATGTCCCATCGCGGTTGTTCTTGTAGAGCCGGTTGGTCGCTCCCTCGACCGGCCCCTCGTGGCGCGTCCCCGAGAGGAGGAAAATGTCCGGCCAGCCATCGTTGTCGTAGTCGAGGAACGCTACTCCGCAGCCCATGGATTCCAGGATGTAATCCATGCGGTCTGGGGGTCCGTAAATAATGGGAGCTCGCAGGCCCGCGTAAGCGGCCACGTCCGTGAAATGCGCGTGAAAGGGCAGGCCCGAGGGCTTTCCGCGCGGTTGCGGCTTGACTCCGCGCGAAGCCATGCCGCCCGATTCCTGGGCCCCCTGGTAACTGGACACACCCGCTCCCGCGGATCCTGCGGCAAGCATGGCAAGAAATTCACGGCGAGTCATACGACGCAGTGTATCGCGGCGCCCTGCCGAATTGGTTGCAAAATAAAAACAGAAGTACAGAGAAATCCTTGAGCGGCCTGAGACATAGGTAACACATTGTACCGGACACATAGGTAACACTTTCTCCCCGTAATGGGGAGGGAGTGATGCCTTGGAAGGAGTGTTCGGTAATGGATGAAAGACTGCAGTTTGTGGCTCGCCGGCTAGCCGGCGAGGCGATGGCGGAACTTTGTGGGGAGTTTGGAATTTCCCGGA
>Ga0079221_10000221_pt1 | contig 14174 bp, 11 predicted proteins | sample GAAS200_FD_75069 | JGI IMG/M metagenome (GOLD analysis project Ga0079221, IMG submission 75069) | Agricultural soil microbial communities from Georgia to study Nitrogen management - GA AS200 | ecosystem: Environmental > Terrestrial > Soil > Agricultural land | place: USA: Georgia | collected... | reverse complement strand
GGGCGACGAGCCAGTCGAGCTTGCCCGCGGCGAGATGCAGAGCGCTGTCGAGACCGTGAGCGAGCACGCCGAAGGCGAGCCACGCGACCGCATAGCCGGCGACCACCCGAGCCATCAGGGCGGAGGCGTCCGTTCGCGAAGCGGTGATGCGCGCGAAGATGCCGAGGAGCGGCAGGGTCGTGGGCAGCATCATCGCGGCGATCATGACCAGCCACGCCAGCGCGTACACCGCGACCGGGACGAGCACATCGCCCTGCGGGATGCTTCGACAGAGCGCGGCCAGCGCCCCGGCGCGGTCCCAGCCTCCGTGATCCAGGTAGCGGGCGTACGGGCTCGCGCTCCATACGGCGAGCACCGCCCATGCGCCGACCGAGAGCGCCGCGACCAGCGACAACGGAAGGACGCGGGGATCGGCGCCGCGAGCTTCGTTGGCTCGCGGCGCGCCCGCTTCGGGGCCGGAAACCGGCATGCCGATCGAGGGCTACGCGCGGCTCGACGCCTCAGGCGTCGAAGACGAACGTGCTCTGCAGGGCGTTGTGTCCCTTCATGTCGAGGTTGATGCCGAGCTTCTCGTTCTTGGAACGATAGCGCGGGCTCTTGCCGACATAGACCGGGGCGCCGGGTACCGTCGAGAAGACCGTATCGGAGAGCGTCGTCGTCGCACCCGTCGCGTTCTTGTAGGGCTCGAGCTCCGCGTAGCCCGCATCGCCGACCTTGAGCGTGCCCTTGCCCCCCTGGACGTCGAACTGTATCGGCACCTTCTCGACCGAGACGACTTCGCCGACCAGCTTGACCAGCTCGGCGACCGGACCTCCGGCCTTTCCGGTGTAGACGCTCAGGATCGCCTCTTCCTGCTGCGGCGTCACCCGGTTGTCGAGGTAGACGGCGGCGCGCCAATTCCCCTGCAGGATGTTGCCCGGGACGTGCGCGATCAGCGCGATGGTGTGTCCGGCGACGTCGACGCCGTTGATGGTTCCCTTGTCGAAGTGCCAGCAGACGATCGTGTCGCAGGTGCCAAAGTCCGGATCCTCGCCGATCCAGCACGGGCACAGCACACGGCAGTTGCACACTTCGAGCAGTCTTCCTTCAAGATGATAAGCCACAGTCACCTCCGCGTTGGCTTCTTACGGATCGGCGCTTTTGACAGCGCCGAGGCGATCGATATTACGCCGGCCCGCAGCCGCGTTCCACCGGAATATTCGACAGTCGCGTGAGGCTAGCGGCGGCCGCCCGCGAGCCGCGTCGACCGCGGGTCGGCGCGCAGCCGCGCCATCGCCCAGACGCCGACCGCGGGACCGATCGCGAGCGGCACGAAGGCGTAGCGCCAGCCCACCGCGTCGACGAAAGGCGGCAGCAGGTGAATCGTCACCAGGGTGAGCGTGAAGCCGAGCGCGGTCTGGAACGTGAGCATCGTGCCGACGCGCGCCGGATCGGCCAGCTCGGCGACGGATGCCGAGAACTGCGCCGAGTCGGCGACGACGCTGATGCCCCAGATCACGCAGACGGCGACCAAGGCGGCGGGCGATCCGCCGTAGAACAGCCCCACGGTCGCGGCGCAGCTCCCGCTCACCGCCATCGCCACGATGGTCACCGTCGTGCGGCCGACGCGGTCGGCGGCGAGGCCGGCGACGACGCAGCCGATCGCCCCCGAGGCGATCGTGGCGAATGCCGCGAGTCGTGCGGCGACCGGCGCCGATGCCGCCGGCAGGACGAGCGCGAAGCTCGCGTTCAGGAACACGCCGATCCAGGCCCACATCGCGTAGAGCTCCCACATGTGGCCGAGATACCCGAGATTGGCGAGGCGCAACGGCACGTCGCGCCAGGCGCCGAGCACCGCGTGCGGATCGAACCGCGGCGCGGGCGCGCGATTCGGGCCGAGGCCGGCGAACCCGATGACGAGCGCCGCCGCGAGCGCGCTTGCCGAGGACGCAACGAGCGTCGGGCGCCAGTCGAGGCCGCCGAAGGCATTGAAAAGATGCGGCGAGGCCGAGCCGAGGGTCAGAGCGCCGACGAGGATGCCGACCATCAGGCCCATGTCGCCCTTCGCCCACGTCGCCGCGAGCTTCATGCCGACCGGATAGACGCCCGCCATGCAGAACCCGGTCACGACGCGCAGCAACGGCGCGGCGAGCGTGGCCGGACCGACGATCAGGAGCAGCGCGTTGGCGAGCGCGCCGACCGCCGCCGACGCCGCGAACAGCCGTCGCGGATCGATCCGATCCGGCAGTCCCATGAGCGCGCTCGCGAGGCATCCGACGACGAAGCCTGCCTGCACGCCGCTGGTGAGCGCAGCCTGGAAGAAATTCGACAGGTGGAATTCGGCGACGAGCGCCGGGGTCACCGCCGAAGCGGAGAACCACAGCGCCATGGCCGCGACCTGGCAGAGCGCGATGACCGCGACCGACGCGAGCTTGGAGCCCTGCATTCGCTGACCGACCCTCCCCGGCCTCTTGTTACCGTAGGCGTCCCATGACGCTTCGCGCGCCGACAGGCTTCTCGCGCGTACCGAGCTTAACGCACGCGGAGTCGGAGTCCTAGATCTTGGGCAGCGTGACGCCTTTTTGCCCCTGATACTTGCCGCCGCGATCCTTGTAGGAGGTCTCGCAGACTTCATCGGACTCGAAGAACACGACCTGCGCCACGCCTTCATTGGCGTAGATCTTCGCCGGCAGCGGCGTCGTATTCGAGAACTCCAGCGTCACGTAGCCTTCCCACTCCGGCTCGAGCGGGGTCACGTTGACGATAATGCCGCACCTCGCGTACGTGGACTTGCCGAGACACACCACGAGCACGTTGCGCGGAACGCGGAAGTACTCGATCGTGCGCGCCAGCGCAAACGAATTGGGCGGGATGATGCAGTGCTCGCCGCGGATATCGACGAAGGACTTCTCGTCGAAGTTCTTCGGATCGACGATGGTCGAGTTGATATCGGTGAAGAGCTTGAATTCGTTCGAGCACCGTATGTCGTAACCGTAGCTCGAAGTGCCGTAGGAGACGATCTTGCGCCCGTTCGCCTCGCGGATCTGTCCCGGTTCGAAGGGTTCGATCATGCGATGTTCCGCAGCCATGCGGCGGATCCAGCGGTCCGACTTGACGGTCATGAGCTTGCTTTCGTCATTTGTTACCGCGCGGCGGCAAAAGCCGCCGACGCCAGTCGCGGCTCCGCCTCCCGTGCGGAGCCCGCGCCTCACGAGGTCACGTGTTCTGGATGACGATGTTCGGGAACCTGGCCGAGAAATCCTCGGCGCGCTGGGCGACGAACACGGCGGTTCTGCGCGCGATTTGCTTGTAGATCGCGGCGATCCTGCCGTCGGGATCGGCGACGACCGTCGGACGCCCCGAATCCGCCTGCTCGCGGATATGGATGTCGAGCGGCAGCCCGCCGAGGAACGGCACGTGATAATCCTCGCACATCCGTTCCGCGCCGCCTTCGCCGAAGATCGCTTCGGCATGCCCGCAGTTCGAGCAGACGTGCATCGCCATGTTCTCGACGATACCGACGATCGGCACGCCGACCTTCTCGAACATCTTGAGGCCCTTGCGGGCGTCGATCAGCGCGATGTCCTGCGGCGTGGTCACGATCACCGCACCGGTGACGGGGACCTTCTGCGCGAGCGTGAGCTGGATGTCGCCGGTGCCGGGCGGCATGTCCACGATGAGATAGTCGAGATCGCGCCAGTTGGTGTCCTTCAGGAGCTGCTCGAGCGCCTGCGTCACCATCGGCCCGCGCCAGACCATCGGCGTGTCGGTGTCGATGAGGAAGCCGATCGACATCGCCTGGACGCCCCACGCCTCGAGCGGCTCCAGCGTCTTGCCGTCCTTCGATTCGGGGCGTCCCGTGATCCCGAGCATCATCGGCTGCGACGGTCCGTAGATGTCGGCGTCGAGCACGCCCGCCTGAGCGCCCTCGGCAGCGAGCGCCAGCGCCAGATTGACCGCCGTGGTCGACTTGCCCACGCCGCCCTTGCCGCTCGCTACGGCGATGATGTTCTTCACGCCCGGAATCAGCTTCACGCCGCGCTGCACCGCGTGCGACGCGATCTTGTGGCTGACGTTCACCGTCACCCTGCCGATGCCGGGGAGACTGCCGAGCTTGCCCGCGACGAGCTTCTTGAGCGCCTCGTGCTGGCTCTTCGCCGGGTAGGCGAGCTGCAGGTCGACGACGACGTTCGAGCCGTCTAGGACGACCTTGCGCACCGATTTGGTCGAAACGAAATCGCGCCCCGTGTTCGGATCGGTCAGCGCGTGGAGGCTGGCCTGAACGTCGGCCTCTTCGATGGGCATTGGGAGTGTCTTCGATGAAGACGCGGAAAGTGTCACAGTTTAGCGAAAAAGCGCCCCGCTCGGTACTCAGCGACGCATCGCTTTGTTAGAATTCAAGATTCCCCTGTCGCACCCAAGGTTTTAGTCGCATGTCGCGTCGCACGCTGTTCGTGACCACGGCCCTGCCCTACGCCAACGGGCCGTTTCATATCGGTCACATCATGGAATACATCCAGGCCGATATCTGGGTGCGCTTCCAGCGCATGCAAGGCCACGCCGTCCACTTCATCGGCGCCGACGACACGCACGGCGCGCCGATCATGCTGCGCGCGGAGGCCGAGGGAATCCCGCCCGCGGCGTTGATCGCACGGGTCGCCGAGTCGCACCGCCGCGACTACGCGCGCTTCCACCTGAGCTTCGACAACTGGCACGCGACCGACAGCAGCGAAAACGTCGAGCTGTCGCACGACATTTACCTGAAGCTCGTCGACGCGGGCGTGATCTACGCGAAAACGATCGAGCAGTTCTTCGATCCGGTCAAGACGATGTTCCTGCCGGACCGCTACATCAAGGGCGAGTGCCCGCGCTGCGGCACCAAGGACCAGTACGGGGACGCCTGCGAGAACTGCGGCTCGACCTATGCGCCGACGGACCTCAGGAATCCGTACTCGGTGCTCACCGGCGCGAAACCCGAGCTGCGCCGCTCGGAACATCTGTTCTTCAAGTTGTCCGATCCGCAAGTCGTGGACTTCCTGCGCGAGTGGACGTCGAAAACCCCCCTGCAGCCGGAGGTGAAGAACAAGATCGCCGAGTGGCTTGGCGACGACCAGGGCAGCAAGCTCGCCGACTGGGACATCTCGCGCGACGCGCCGTACTTCGGCATCCCCATTCCCCCGACGCCGAAGTTTCCGAACGTCGACGGCAAGTACTTCTACGTCTGGCTGGACGCGCCGGTCGGTTATCTCGCGAGCCTCAAGAACTATTTCGATACCGGCAAAGCCCGCGAGAACGGCGAAGCGCGCAGCTTCGATCAGTTCATCGGCGCCGCGGACGTGGAGCAGTACCACTTCATCGGCAAGGACATCATCTACCACCACACGCTGTTCTGGCCCGCGATGCTCCGGTTCGCGCAGCGGAAGCTGCCCGCGAACGTCTATGTCCACGGCTTCATCACCGTGTCGGGCGAGAAGATGTCGAAGTCGCGCGGCACCGGCATCAGCCCGCAGCGCTATCTCGAAGTCGGGATGAACCCCGAGTGGCTGCGCTACTACATCGCCGCGAAGCTCAACGACCGGGTCGAGGACATCGATTTCAACCCCGACGATTTTCTGGCGCGGGTCAACAGCGACCTGGTCGGCAAGTACGCCAATATCGCCAGCCGCGCCGTGCCGTTCCTGACCCGTCACTTCGACGGAAAGGTGCTGTCGACCGGCCGCGGCGACCGCAAGAGCTTCAGCTCGACGCTGACGGCGCTCGCGGTGGCAGACGCCATTGCGGAATTCTACGATCGCCGCGAGTTCGGAAAGGCGATTCGCGAGGTCATGCACATCGCCGACGTCGTGAACCATCGCTTCGATCAGGCGAAGCCCTGGGAGCTCGCGAAGCAGCCGGCGCGCCACGCCGAGCTGCACGCCGTTTGCAGCGATGCCATCAAGGCGTTCGGCATCCTCTCGATCTACCTCGGCCCGATCCTGCCGGCCGTGGCGCGGGAGGTCGCGAAGCTCTTCCGCCTCGATCGCCCCTTCCTGTGGGATGACCTTGCGACGTTCAGCCCCGAGATCGAGAACGACGTAGCCTCGTTCCAGCACCTGATCGCCCGCGTCGATCCCAAGCAGATCGACGCGCTGTTCGAGCCGCCGCCGGCGCCATCCGCGCCGTCCCCGGCCGATTCGACCCAGCGCCTCAGCGGCTCGTCGGCGGAGCCCGCGAGCGAATCCGGGGCCGGGGCAGTCATCTCCATCGATGACTTTTCCAAGGTCGACTTGCGCATCGCCCGGATCGTCAATGCGGAAGCCGTCGACGGCGCCGACAAGCTCCTCAGGCTCACGCTCGACATCGGCGAGAGGGAAGGCGATGGGAGCGCGAAGCATCGCACGGTGTTTGCGGGAATCAAGTCGGCGTACAAGCCGCAGGATCTCGTCGGGCGGCTGACGCCGATGGTCGCCAACCTCGCCCCGCGCAAGATGAAGTTCGGCGTTTCCGAGGGGATGGTGCTCGCCGCGTCGGGCGAGGGCCCGGGCATCTTTCTCCTGGCGCCCGACTCCGGCGCGACACCCGGCATGCGCGTGAAATGACGCGGATGTCCGAGAGCAAGACGCGAAGCGTCGCTGCGATTGGAACCAGCCGCGTCATCCCCGCGAAGCCTGCCCCGGAGCGCTCGAGTACGGTTGCCGGGATTCAAGTTTCAGGACACGCGTCGACGGGACCTGAGCCGGGGCCCCGGCCGCCGCCTGCCCCGGAAGGCGTGAAGCCGGGGCCCGGGCGACAGGCGCCGACCCGGTTCGTCGATCCCTCGAACCGATGAGCAACGCGCTCGTCCTCGTAACGTTCGCGGTCGCCGCCTGGCTCGCGATCGGCGCGCTCGGCTTGATCCGGCCCAGGAGCATCGTCTACGTCGGCCGCGTGCTGTTCAATGCCGGCGCGCTGGTGGGACTCGGGCTGGCGCTCGTTGCGCTGCTGTCGATCGGCAACGCCACCGAGAGCATCGTGCTGCCCCTCGGGCTGCCGGACCTTCCGTTCCACCTCCGCCTCGATCCCCTGTCGGCGTTCTTTCTCATGCTGCTGGGCGGCGCGTCCGCGGGCATCTCCGTGTTCGCGTCGGGCTACTTCCGCCACAGCGAGGGCTCCGCGCCGGGGCTCGTGAGCCTGCAATATCACGTCTTCCTCGCGGCGATGGCGCTGGTGCTGATCGCCGACGACGCCTACGCCTTCATGGTCGCGTGGGAGACGATGGCGCTCGCGTCGTTCTTCCTGGTGACCACCGATCATCGCCTGCCGGAGATCCGCCGCGCCGGCTTCCTGTACCTGCTGATCGCTCACATCGGCGCGATCGCGATCCTGCTGTGCTTCGGCGTGCTCCAGGCGGGAGACTACACGTTCGACTCGATGCGCGGGGCGAGCCGCTCGGCGAGCTGGAGCTCGGTCGCCTTCCTGCTCGCGTTGTCCGGTTTCGGCGCCAAGGCGGGGTTGCTGCCGCTGCACGTCTGGCTGCCGGAGGCGCATCCCGCCGCGCCGTCGCCGGTCTCCGCCCTCATGAGCGGGGTGATGCTCAAGACCGCGATCTACGGCCTGCTGCGCGTGAGCTTCGATCTGATCGGCACGCAGCTCTGGTGGTGGGGCGTCCTCGCCCTCGTCCTCGGCCTCGCGACCGCGCTGTTCGGCGTGATCTTCGCCACCGCGCAGACCGACATGAAGCGCCTCCTCGCCTATTCGTCGATCGAGAACATCGGCATCATCGTCGCGGGCGCGGGTCTGACGATCCTGTTCAAGGCCTACGGTCAGCTCGCGCTCTCCGCGATAACCCTCACCGCGACGCTCTACCACGCGCTCAACCACGCCTTCTTCAAGAGCCTGCTGTTCCTCGCCACAGGCTCCGTGCTGCACGCGACCCGGGAGCGAAACCTCGGCAAGCTGGGGGGGCTGATCCATCGCATGCCGTGGGTCGCCTGGCTGGCGCTCGTAGGCGCGCTGGCGATGGCCGGGCTTCCGCCGCTCAACGGCTTCGTTTCCGAGTGGCTGCTGCTGCAGGCGTTCCTCTTCACTCCGAGCCTGCCTCAGTCGTTCGTCAACATGCTCGTGCCGCTCGCCGCCGCGGCGCTGGTGCTCGCCGCGGCGCTGGCCGCGTACGTGGTGGTGAAATTCTACGGCGTCGTCTTCCTCGGCCGCCCGCGCGAGCCGAACCTCGCCTACGCCCACGACGCGAGCGGCCTCGAGCGCATCGGGCTCGCCTGGCTCGCGCTCGGCTGCGTTGCGCTCGGCGTACTGCCGGTGCAGGTCATCGCCGCGATCGATCCGGTGAACGCGCTGCTGGTCGCCTCGACCGTCGGTCGTGCGGGGTCGAACTGGTGGCTGCTCGCTCCGGTGAGCCCCGATCGATCCAGCTACAGCCCGATCATCGTGCTCACCGCCATCGTCTTCGCGGTATTGCTGACGATACGCATCGTGCGCTGGCTCTATCACGGACGCCTGCGCAAGGGGCCGCCGTGGGACTGCGGCTACCCGCTGCAGACGCCGCGGATGCAGGACACGGCTGAAGGGTTCGGACAGCCCATCCGCCAGGTGTTCGAGCCGTTCTTCCGCATCGATCGCACGCTTCCGTCGCCTTTCGACGCGCAGCCGCGCTATCGGATGGTCGCCGAGGACCACTTCTGGTACTGGCTTTACCTGCCGCTCGCCCGCGGCGCGGACCTGGTCGCGCGGTTCGTCGGCCTCATCCAGCAGGGCCGCATCTCGGTCTATCTGATGTACAGCTTCTTCACCCTGCTGGCGCTGCTGTTCTTCGTGCGCTGAGCCGCGATGACCCCGGCCGGCTTCCTCTCCCAGGCGCTGCAGCTCGCGGTGGCGCTCGCGCTCGCACCGCTCCTCGTCGGCTGGGTGAACCAGTGCCGCGCCTGGCTCGCGAACCGCACCGCCCCTCCGCTGGTGCTGCCGTACCTGACGATCCGCAAGCTCTTCCACAAGGACGCGGTCGTCGCGCAGAACGCCTCCCCGCTCTTTCGCCTCACGCCCTACGTGATGTTCGGCGCGATGGCGCTGGCCGCGGCGATCGTGCCCTCGCTCGCCACGGACCTTCCGTTCGCGGGCGCCGCCGACGCCATCGCGCTCGTCGGCCTGTTCGCGCTCGCCCGCGTGTTCATCGCGCTCGCGGCGATGGACATCGGCACCGCTTTCGGCACGCTCGGCGCGCGGCGCGAGATGTTCGTCGGCTTCCTCGCGGAGCCGGCGCTGCTCATGGTGCTCTTCACCGCATCGCTCATCTCCGGGTCCACCTCGCTGCCCACGATCGTCGAGGCGCTCGCCCACCGCGAGATCGCGATCTACCCCAGCCTCGCGTTCGCCGGCGTCGCGTTCACGATGGTTTCGCTGGCGGAAAACGCCCGGATTCCCATCGACAACCCGGCCACGCACCTCGAGCTCACGATGATCCACGAGGCGATGGTGCTCGAGTATTCCGCCCGCCACCTCGCGCTGATCGAATGGGCCTCGGCGCTGAAGCTGTTCAACTATTCCTGCATCGGGCTCGCGCTCTTTTTTCCTTTCGGCATCGCCGGAGGCAGCTCCGACTGGCTCGCCGTGCTGCTGGCCACGCCGGTGCTCGTCGTCAAGCTCGCGGCCGGGGGCTTCGCGCTCGCGCTGATCGAAACGGTGTCCGCGAAGCTCCGCATCTTCCGCGCGCCGGAGTTCCTCGGCACGGCGTTTCTCCTGGCGGTGCTGGCGATGCTGGTCAATCTGCTCCTCGGCAGCTAGCGATGGCCGCCATACCGCTCTGGGCGCAACTCATCAACCTGCTCGCGGCGCTGCTGCTGCTGCTCGCCTTCGCGATGCTCGCCCAGCGGCGCGTGCTCACGCTGGTCGACCTGTTCGCCGCGCAGGGGTTCGCGCTCGCCTGTTCCACGGCCATCGTCGCCTTCGCCACCCACCAGCCGCATCTGTACTGGTCGGCGGCCTTGACGCTGGCGCTCAAGGTCGGCCTGCTGCCCTGGCTGTTGCTGCGCATGATCCGCCAGCTCGACGTGCAGTGGGACGTGGAGGGGCTCATCAACATCCCGATGACCATGCTGATCGGGATCGTCCTGGTCGTCTTCGCGTTCAACCTCGCCTACCCGATAGCGCAGCTCGCCAACACGGTGACCCGGGCCACGCTCGGCATCGCCATGGCGAGCGTCATGCTGTCGTTCCTGATGATGATCACCCGCCGCAAGGCCATCCCGCAGGTCATCGGCTTCCTGTCGATGGAGAACGGGCTTCTGTTCGCAGCAACCAGCGCCACGTACGGCATGCCGATGGTGGTCGAGCTTGGCATCGCGCTCGACGTGCTGGTCGGGGTGCTCATCCTCGGCGTCTTCTTCTTCCAGATCCGCGAGCAGTTCGACAGCCTCGACCTCAAGCACCTCGAAAAGCTCAAGGAGACCGAGGAGTGAAAGGGCGGCGATGATCGAGATCTTCGCCGTGCTCGGCGTTCCGCTTGCCGGCGCGCTGCTGCTCGCCGTCATCGGCGAGCGCGAGGAAGCGCCGATCGCCAACGTCGTCGTGTGCGGCGCGACGCTCGCCGCCGCCGCGGCGCTCACGGTGCGCGTGATCTCGAGCGGCCCGCTGCTCGTGGCGGACAAGCTCTTTTTCGTCGATCCGTTCAACGTTTTCCTCGTCGCGCTGACCGCCTTCGTCGGCTTCACGACGTCGATTTTCTCCCATCCGTACATGCGCATCGAGCACGCGCACGGGCGGGTCACGGCCGGACGGCTCCGCCTTTATCACAGCATGTACCAGCTGTTCAATTTCACGATGCTGCTTGCGCTGCTCACCAACAACATGGGCATCCTGTGGGTGGCCCTGGAGGGAGCGACGCTGGCCACCGTGCTGCTCGTGTCGCTGTACCGCACGCCGGAGAGCCTCGAGGCAGCCTGGAAGTACTTCATTCTCTGCGGCGTCGGGATCGCGCAGGCGCTGTTCGGAACGATCCTGCTCTATTTCGCGGCCGAAAGGATCCTCGGCGCGGAAGGCGGGGCGCTGCTCTGGACCGAGCTCAATGCCGTCAAGGGCCAGCTCGAGCCCACCGTGCTCTCGCTCGCTTTCGTCTTCCTTCTGGTGGGATACGGAACCAAGGTCGGACTGGTGCCCCTGCACAACTGGCTGCCCGACGCGCACGCGGAAGGACCGACGCCCGTGTCGGCGGTGCTTTCCGGCTTGCTGCTCAACGTTGCGCTCTATGCGGTCGTGCGCTGCAAGGTGCTGGTCGAGGGCTCGCTGCACACCTCCTTCGCCAAGGAGCTGATGATGGGCTTCGGGCTGGTGTCGGTCGTGGTCGCCGCGTTCCTGCTCTCGCGCCAGAAGGACATCAAGCGCATGTTCGCCTACTCGTCGATCGAGCACATGGGCATCATCACTTTCGCGTTCGGCATCGGCGGCGCGATCGCCAATTTCGCGGCGCTGCTGCACATGACCGTGCACTCGCTCACCAAGTCGGCGATCTTCTTCGCCGTCGGCCACGCGGCGCAGAAGACCGGCACGCAGGCGATGGACGGCATCCGGGGGCTCATCACGATCAGCCCGCTGATCGGCTGGGGGCTGGTGCTCGGGTCGCTTGCGATCCTCGGCATGCCGCCGTTCGGCGTATTCGCAAGCGAGTTCCTGATCCTGACCACGGCGATGCGCGAGCAGCCGTGGGCGACGCCGTTCCTGCTGCTCGCGCTGGGAGTCGCCTTCGCCGCGGTTTTCTCGAAGGTCCAGCCCATGGTCTTCGGAGAGACGAGCGCGAGGCGCTTGCCGGCGCGCCCGGCGATGGCGCCGGTCTTCGTTCATCTCGCGCTCGTGCTGCTGCTCGGCCTGTGGATCCCGCCGGTGCTCGCGGAGTGGTACCGGCAGGCGGCGCGGTTGATCGGATGACATGAACGTCTCCCCGCTCGGCATCGCCGCCGCTTCGCTCCCGGGGTCGATCCCGGCGCAGCGCTGTCCGGTCAGCTCCGGACAGCTCCTGACCGCCTGCCGGCTCGCGTGGGAACAGGGTGGCCAGCTCGTCGCGCTGTGGGCGAGCGACGAGCGCGATCGCGCTCGCGGCTTCCTGTTGCGCGTGCTGATCGGCGACGCAGAGGGCTTCACCCTGCTGGAGCACACGCTGCCCGACGGTAACGCGCGCTATCCCGACCTGTCGTCGATCTTTCCGGCGGCGAACCGCATGCAGCGGGCGGTGTTCGACCTCCTGGGCCTGCAGTGCGACGCGGATGACCAGCGGCCCTGGCTGTGGCAGGCCGCATGGCCGATCGACGTGTTCCCGCTGCGCCGCGATTTCGCCGTATCGCCGAAGTGGGAGCCTGGCGAGGAGGATTACCCGTTCGTGCGCGTCGGCGGCGACGGCGTGCACGAGATCCCGGTCGGCCCGGTGCACGCGGGCATCATCGAGCCGGGGCATTTCCGCTTCCAGGTCGTCGGCGAAAAGGTGCTGCGACTCGAAGAGCGGCTCGGCTACGTCCACAAGGGCATCGAGAAGCGGTTCGAGGCGTTCCATCTGGCCGAAGGACACAGGCTCGCCGGCCGCGTGTCCGGAGACAGCACGGTGGCGTATGCGTGGGCTTACGCTCAGGCCGCGGAGGCCATCGCCGACCTCGTGATGCCGCCGCGCGCGCTGCACCTGCGTGCGCTGTGCCTCGAGCGCGAGCGCATCGCCAATCACCTCGGCGACCTGGGCTACCTCGGCAACGACGGCGGTTTTGCCTTCGGCCTCTCGCAGTTCTCGCGGCTCAAGGAAGACGTGCTCCGCGCCAACGCGGGCGCTTTCGGCCACCGCTTCCTCATGGACGTGGTGGTGCCCGGAGGCGTGGCGAGCGATCTCGATCCGGCCGCCATCCCGGTTCTACGCAGGCAGGCCGACGATCTCGGCCGCGAAGTGCGGCGGCTCCGGGCCATCTACGACGAACACGCCGGACTGCAGGACCGTTTCCGGACCTGCGGGCAGGCGACGCGCGAGCTGGCGCTCAAGCTCGGGCTCACGGGACTCGCGGCCCGGGCGAGCGGCTTCGCGCGCGACCTGCGCTGCGACTTTCCTGCGCCACCGTATGCCGGACTCGACGTCCGGCTTTCGAGCCGCGAGGCGGGCGACGTCGCCGCGCGGGTGGCCGTGCGCTTCGACGAGCTCTTCGAGTCGCTGCGCCTGACGCGGGCGCTGCTCGACACGCTGCCCGAGGGTGAAGTCGCTCTACCGTATCCCGCCGCGCCGTCCGAGCGCTTCGCACTGGGCGCCGTCGAGGGCTGGCGGGGACCGATCGTCGTCGCGATCGACAGCGGACCGGACGGAACCATCCGCCGCTGCCATCCGCACGATCCGTCCTGGCAGAACTGGCCGGTTCTCGAGCACGCGGTGATCGGCAACATCGTTCCCGACTTCCCGCTGATCAACAAGTCGTTCAACCTCTCGTACAGCGGACACGATCTCTAGCCGCGCCGGCCATGCTCCATCTACTGCGCCAGATCGCCCGGACGGGCATCAAGACCGAGCCCCGCCCCGAGCCGGCGATCGAGAACGTCGAGGTCGCGCGATTGCACGCGGCGATCCTGCGCACGCTCGGGCGCGCGCTCGCGATCCGGCAGGTCGACGCGGGATCGTGCAACGGCTGCGAGCTGGAAATCCATGCGCTCGGGAATCCCTACTACAACCTCGAAGGCCTCGGCATCAAGTTCGTCGCGAGTCCGAGGCACGCCGACATGCTGCTGGTGACGGGGCCCGTTTCGAAGCACATGGCCATCGCGCTCAGGCGCACGTACGACGCCACGCCGGATCCGAAGATCGTCGTCGCGGTCGGCGACTGCGGTTGCACGGGCGGCGTCTTCGGCGAGAGCTACGCGAGCCTTGGCCGCGTCGGCAACGTGATCCCGGTCGACGTCGCGGTTGCCGGTTGCCCGCCCACGCCGACCGCGCTGCTGCGCGGCATCCTCGCCGCCATCACGATCGCGGCGCCCCCGGGCATCGCCGGGCCCCCGCCGCCAGCCGGCTCCTGATTCCGGGGCTTGAAATCCCCGGGCGCGCCGCCAATTGTAGGTCGTGCGCGGCGGAATCTCGCCGCCAATCCCAAATTCAAGGAGAGAAGCAACATGACGAGTCTGATCAGCTACTACAGCCCGCTGGATCGGGTGTTCGATCGCGCATTCGGCTCGCTTCTCCCCGCGGGCAACGGCGACGCCGGCTTCAACGGCCGCGCGCT
>Ga0079221_10000220_pt1 | contig 14194 bp, 9 predicted proteins | sample GAAS200_FD_75069 | JGI IMG/M metagenome (GOLD analysis project Ga0079221, IMG submission 75069) | Agricultural soil microbial communities from Georgia to study Nitrogen management - GA AS200 | ecosystem: Environmental > Terrestrial > Soil > Agricultural land | place: USA: Georgia | collected... | reverse complement strand
AGCAGCGCAACGATCGCCAGCAGCGCAATGCGCAGGCGAACGCGCCGACGGAGGCGAGGCATGGATCTCACCATGGCACTTTACTGTATATCGGCCAGGCTGGGTGCATGCGGCGATTTCCGTATTCCTTTGCGGTCGCATTCGCCGCAGCTTGCTGTCTTGCTGTTCGGCGCCAGCACACCACTGGCCAAGGCGATGCTGCGCGACCTGTCGCTAGTTTTACTGACCCCGCCTTCGTCAATTGAGCTCACGATGCATGAATGTAAGGCAGGCGTTTGCTGGAGTCTTCGCAATGGCAGCTCATGGCCGTCAGCGACCGTCGTAGTGCGCCCCGAAGCGGCCAGTGATATAAGTCATGCTTTCGAGGCGGCTTGTGCGCACAATCGCGAGCTGTCATGCATCTCGCCGACTGCACGTCCCGTCGGCAATCTATGGAGCGCGCGCACATCGCCGTGATCAAATGATCGGGACCTTGCGAATATTGTTCCGTGGATTCAACCAGAACGACTCATTCACGTACCGATTGAAAAGTTCGGGAGGCAGTATGGACACACGGTCCGGCTTTGAAACTTTTTTATGGACGGTGTGCAACCCCGGAAGACCGAGCCTGGCGTCGAACTCATCTGCGTTGTATTCGACGTGTTCGAAGTCATGCTCGAACCAGGGTTCGTCGATGAACTTGTAGATCGCCTGCATGGACGACTTGGGGGTGGCTGTTAGGCTTTCGTAAGTCAGCAACAGCACACGACTTGGTGCGAGGTCGCTGTAGAAGGCGTCCTTGGTAGTCTGAAACGAGAAGCCCACCATCCCTTTGGGATCCGTCAATGCTTCCGCACGGGAGAACACGTTTACATGCGGGTTGAAGCGGAAGATCTTGTTGACATTGAGAGGCTGCTTGCGCACGAGCCTCTCGACACTGTCCAAGACCCACGGAATCTCACGAACGCAAATGATGAGCTTCGATTCCGGAAATAGTGTCGCCAGCAGCGGCATCTGGCCGCACCACACGCGGCTCGTGTCGAACGCAACATCGATACCGCCGAAGCCTCCGTAGAATGCGTGGACGACTGCGTCAAGAACAGCCGCACGTTGCACATCTGAGACCACCACCGAGAAGTCGTTCTTGCTGCTCATCTCGGCAACCAGAACACTCAACATGTCGGCCAACGGACTGGTCATGCCGGCGTGGAAACGCGGATTTTGCTTCAAGATCGCGGACAGCAGTGTGCTTCCCGAGCGCGGCAAGCCGGAAATGAAATGGAATTTGCCTAGCGGATTGCCTTTCTGGGTGTCCAAGGTCATCTGCAATTTTTCAGTTCCGAACGTAGTTGATGGAGAGTGTAACCAGGCCCCCCGTCAAGGCCCGAGATCAGCGTTTGCGAGGCAAAGCTGCGGTCACGACTTCCATTTCCCACTTGTCGGTCTTGGTGTCGAGATGCGACTGATAGCCGTAGAACTTCCCGTCGAAGATGAACTGAAACATGCACGCGCGATCCCTTGATTGAACGGGATTGTCGGCGACGGGGCGAAATTGTCCATCCGGCCGATCCGAGTAGAACACCTTGACCTGCCAACCTGACCCATCTTTCGAATAACGCCCCGGATAGATTTCGGTCGCCAGGTAATACACGCCGCGGTCTTCTGTCCCGCCGTTGGGTACGTACAGCAGCGTAGGGGCGGCGACTGTCGTTGATGTGTGCATCAGAAGCTTCTCGGGCGCACTCGCGAGATCTTGGATGGTGCTGGCGCTCTTGCTGACGAGATTGAAATCATCGTGGTCGTTGCCGCGATAGAAGGTGAGGAAAAATTTCCCTGACCGCGGGTCATGGAACAGATTGGGATTTTGGTTGCGTTGACCAGTTACTGTCTTTACAAGCACGCCGACCTGCTCAAGATGGATGCCATCGGTGGACTTGGCCAAGACGATGTGGCTGCTTGGCGTGTCGTAATCGCGGGTAATGGCGAAGTAGAGAACCGAGTGCCCCGAAGAATCGGAAACCTCCAGGACAGATGGCCAACGCGCATTGAGCCAGATCGGGTTGTCCGAATACTTGGTCCAGTGCACCAGGTCGTTGCTGCGGGCCAATCCCATTCCACGCCCTTGGTTCAGGCCGTACCAAGCCCAGTATTTGTAGCCATCACGGTTTAGTTCGACCACCGAGAGCGTGTGCGGCTGTTGATCGCCCTCCCAATGTTGCGGGGCATCAAGGATTTGTTGTGGTGCCGAAAGGCTGAGGTATGGGATCGATGCAGTGCGAGCCGACGACGCCGTGGCCACGCCGGCTAGCAGCACAACTCCGAGTGCGATAGTGGCACCTGCAACCGATAACGATTTGAAGCGCATCATGATGGCGACCTCGCTTGAAGTTTTGAATGAAGGCTCCGCTACGCGCGGTCCGGGACAGCTTTTCTCTGGTTTCCGCGAATGGCATTGCCGATTAGCGGTCGCGCCCAGAATCCGACGCTCAAGACGATTCCGAATGTCACATAAAGAAGGAGCATCCCCGCCCTGAGCCCCAAAAGATCGCCGACGCTTCCGATGAGCAAAGGCACAAGCGCCCCGCCCATGATCCCGGTGCACAGAATTCCGGCGAGCGGCCCGTGATGGGTTCGAACCGAATTGAGACCGAGCGAGATCAACGTCGGCCACATGATCGAAGCAAATAGCCCGATGCATGGAAATGCGACGCGCGATATGCCGTGCGGACCGAACAGAGCCAAGGTGAGCATGCACAAGGCCCCGGCGGAAAACGCAAGCAGCACTCTCCGGCTGTCGAACAACTTCAACAACCACATCCCGATGAAACAGCCTGCGGTCAGCATTGCCCAAAAGTAGGCAACGGCCGTGGCACCACCGGTATGTGGGTCGATGCCGTGGTACTGGTAAAGGAACTGCGACATCCAGTCGGCGGTGCCCTGTTCCGAACCTACATACGCGATGATCGATAATAGGTAGAGCCAGACGATCGGCTTGCGCAGCAGCGCGACGTACATTTCTATCGCACCGGCCGACTCTTCCTCTGTGCGCGTGACGCGAGGGAGCCGGGCAGCCGCGATGACGGCCGCCATGACCAATGCCGCTGCGGCAAAGATCCAATAAATCGAGACCCACGGAAGTGCGGGCGGGGTGATGGGCGCCAACCATTGCACAAAGCCCCGGCTCGGCTCGGGCGAGCTCAGGCCTTCGACGAGGTACGCATAGACGAACGGACTGATGAACGAAGCGGCACCGAATACCAGTTGAGCGAACGCCGAGTTGAACGCGAAATGTTCCTCGCCCCCCGCAACCCGCAGCAAAGGGTTGATCGCAACCTGCAGCGCAGCCATGCCCGCCCCCATGACAAACAGGGAAACCGTCGCGACCGCGTAGGTGTGGAAGATCGCGAAGCTGAGCGCGCCAATGGCGGCCGCGATGAACGCCACGACGATCAGGCGCTTTTCGCCCCATCTTTCAACCATGAAGCCGGCAGGGATCGACATGACCCCATAGGCAATGAAGAAACAGAAGGGCAGCAGCGCCGCCATGGCCAGCGACACGTGAAAGTCGCGAATGATGTCCGGAACAATCGGGCCGAGGATATTCGTCAGAAACGAAATGACGAAGAAAATCAGCAGGACCATCCCAACTGCCAGCGTGCTTCGTGCCACGGCGCCCCCAGGGTCACTCGTCCATTATTCGGTTTCGGTCACTTTGCTTGCGTGCTCGAACTTTCCGGCTTCGCGACCCGCGAGCCCCGCCAGTGCGAGCGTCATCATTTCCACGGGAAGTATTTCGAGGATCGGTAGCAATTCCGCGCTACAGGCCGGGATTCGCAAGGATTGCAGTCGTGCGTCGAAGCCGACTCGGTTACACCTGAACCCACCGCTGCTCAGTTGGCTCGCCAACCTTTGATTGAGCATGCGAGTCGGCGCGTCGCCATCGAACACGATGGTCGTCATGTCGTCCTGGAGCATTTCGAGCGGGCCATGCCGGAACGCCGCGCTGCTCATTCCCTCGGCATGAACATGCGAAGATTCCTTGATGATGAGCGCACCTGTTCCCACGGTGGCCAGCGAACGGCCTCGGCCTGCGAGGAACAGGTGACTTGATCCCTGAAGGAGATCGCCAAGTTCATCCACGTGTTGGTGCCAGTTGCCCAGATATTCCGCAACGTGCTGGGCTACCGGATTCAGCGAGGCAAGGGTCTCCCCTTCGCCCCGCGCGGACACCATCGCAGCCAACCACGTGAGCGCCAACATGGTCGTGACGTACGTCTTGCAGGAAACGGAGAACTCGGCTCCGGCCTGTGTCATCAGGGTGAGGTTGGCGCGTGTCGCAAGAGGGCTGTCCGGTGTATTGGTGACACCGAGAATTGCTGCATGCTGGTTGGCATCGAGCAGTCGCAACGACTCCGCACTTCGGCCCGATTGCGAAACGAGGATGACGAGTGTGTCCGCGTCGCACAGTGGGAGTGCGTAGTGCACCAGCTCAGCGGTCTCGATCATGACCGGCGTGAAGCCCGCCGCGATCAGCGCGAGATTCAGGGGATGCAGGGCGTGATACGACGAGCCCATGCCGGTCAACACGATTCTTCGCCACGCACGATCGACAATAAAGGCCTTGGCTGCGCGCCATGCGCCGCTCTGCGCCAAGTGGTCGATGGTCGCTTTCAATGCCTCAGGCTGTGCCATGAGGTCGTTGAAATAGGCGCCTTCGATGACTGGAACGGTCGGTTTCCTCATGGCGCTCTCGCTCCCTGGAATCGGCGACGCCATGCGGCTGCGGCACCGATCAACGGCCCACCGCTACCGAGCGAAGTCGAGGTAATGGTGGTCGCTTTCGAATCGACTAGGCCACAGTTCCGTCGCACGATCGCCTTAATGGTTGGCATGAACAGATCCACCGAGAGCATCACGTTGCCACCAAGCACGATGACGTCTGGCGCGAACAGGGTGACCAGGTTGGCGACGCCGATGCCGAGATAAGTGCCCTCGCGCTCGGCTTCTTCCTGGGCAGCCGCATCGCCGGCGCGTGCCAGCTCACAAATTGACTTCGCCGTCAGGATGCCTTGCTTTGGGTCGTCTCGAGGGATCTGGTTTCGCATGCGCTCGACCATTGCGGGGCCACGCGCCAAGACTTCCCAACAACCATTGGCGCCGCAAAAACACTTCGGACCGGAACAGTCGATGACGTGATGGCCGATTTCAGGATGTGAACCGGCAGCGCCGCGATACAAAGATCCATCCAGGACGACCCCGGCACCGATCCCGGTCCCCACCATCACGCAGATGAGACTGTGTTTGTTTCGGCCCGCACCCCATTCGGCTTCGGCGAGAGCTGCGGCGTCGGCATCGTTTTCCATGGCCACCGGCAAATGGAACGTCGCCGCGAGGTGTTCCACCGGGTTGCAATCCTTCCAGCCGGGGAGGAATTCCACTTCCCCGATTGCGCCGCTGCGCGGGTCGACGGGACCGGTGCAGCCAATGCCAATGCCAGAAAGCTCGACTTGCGCGCCCCTGACCGCATCGTTCAGCATGGTGTGGATGCGATCCATGGTGGCACCGAACCCGTCATGCGCTGCCGTCGGGGTTTCGCGGTAGGCCAGGAGGCAACCGTTGACATCAACGATGCCTGCGGCAATCTTCGTGCCGCCGATATCGACTGCACCGATAGCCCGCTCAGTTGCCACGGTCAACGGCCCCATTCGAGAATGACGCCGTCGTAAGGCGGCACATCAACGTTGCAGTCGTCCTTCGTGCAGGAAACCGCCGCGCTTCCATCCACATCGAGTCTCTTCAAGGAACGGACAGGAAGCTTGGTGATGACGCGCGCGCGGTGGGCGGTCGCGCCGTGGTTCACGAGAACGATGTAACCGCGGTTCGCGGCGTTCAGCGCGGCCACCTCGACGTCGGGTTGATCGGTCCGCACCAGCGGCTGAACGCCGGACCAGTCGCGAAGCGCGGCGAACAAACGCGCATAGTCGGCGCTGGGCTTTTCAAACGCATTGACCGTGTTCCCAAGGTATGCCTCCAATGGATACGCTGACAGGAGAGTCTTGCCGGCGCCCAGCTTGTGGACGACAAGCGCTGGGCGGCCTTGCTGGTCAATAGCGATTACTTCGCCCGAAGTCACGTCGAGCCCGGTGCCCCAGTACTTCATGTCCTTGCCTGGAACTGGATATTGCAACGTATCGCCCGGCTGGAAGCTGCCGAATGGCTTGACGAACTTGAGGGTCAGTTCGTCTACCGGTTGGGAATCGGTCATGCGTGCGCCGAACAGATCCGCCATTTCCGGAATCGCGGCATCGGCCCCGACGGATGCGTAGATGATGCCGCCCTTGCGCACGTAGTCCTGGGCTTTGAGCCAGAAGTCCGTGTGCACATGGACATCGATGGGATCGGTCGCGGTGACCGGCGACGGCAGGATGAGCATCGGGTATCGATCCCAGACGCCTTGCTCTCGCGGTAGCGCAGGGTTCCAACCGGCTTGGTGGGCAAGGATGAAAGCGGACAAGACCGAACTCATCAGCCACTGGTTGCCCTCATACGCGGTCGCAGCGTCCCCGTTCACTGCACCGCCTTCGGACACCGATACATACGGGATGCTGGATGGGCCCGTCAGACCAAAGTGCGAATGGTTGCCGCGCACGGTGGACCATTCCTCCGGCATCAGGATGGCCACCTCACGTTGCGGTATCGAAACGCCTGCGAGATCCATGCGCGAAACGATTTTGCCGAACCGCTCGAAGGCGCTTCCGCGAGGCTTGACCCTGTGGTCCCAAGTGACTAGACCGAACTGCGTTTCGTGGGGCGATCGCAGGTACGGCACCTTGTGATACTGCTCTGGTGCGGCGTCGCTGAAAACCCATGGCAGAAAGCCGTTGTTGCCTGCAGCAAGCGCCGAGTAATAGCTGGTGCGCTCGAACTGCGTGATCTTTTCAGCCGAATACTGGGCGGACGAAGCGCCCAGCTCTTGCAGCAGGACAGGTTTGCCCGCGCCAAGATCCAAGGCGGTCGCGAAAGCCGCGCCGTAGGTTCCACGTATCGAGACCATTGGATCCGGGAACAGGCTGGATGTGTAGATGGTGTACGGATGGATGCTGAAGAAGTCGACGTCGTCGGCGATCACGTCCGGGCGGAAAGGACCGTGGTTCATGTCAGCTGTGTCAGTGCCGACGACGATGGGATGTTTCTTGTCGTGCTTGCGGATAGCGCCTGCGATCAGCCGCGTCCAGTTCGCGGCCATGGCATCGGTCGTCGCTTGTCGCGAGATCCAGAAGGGCGGCTCGTCGGCCAAGTCCCACGCGAGGATCGCCGTTTCGCCTGCGTACCGGCGCCCGAATTCTTCCGCGAGGTTCGTTTCGAGATACAACATGAGCGGATCCGACTGCGGATCGCGGCCCATTCTCCAAGGCACGTCCCACCAAGCCTCTCCGACCTCACCGCCGGTAAACAGGATGGGATTGAGGTAGACCTTGTATTTGTGCGAAAGCTTGATGAGGTAATCAAATTGCTCGAACGCCTCAGGGTTGTAATACCCAGGACGGGGCTCGAACCAGCCCCACATGAGATCCAGCCTGACCGTGTTGAAGCCCATGCGAGCCATCATCGCGAAGTCGGATTCGATGGCACGCGGATCCCAGTGCACGGGCCACAACAGCCCGGCTTGCGCAGAAACCCAGTTGGTGCCGATGACCACGAACCGACGACCGTCTTTCGAGAAGTAGTTGCTCTCAAGGGTCACTGCCGGCAAAGCCGAACGAGATATGGCATCGCTAGGGCGGGCCTGCGCCGCTGGCATCAAACCCCAAAGCATGCAGCAGATCAACAATGCCGTCACGAGGAGGGTGGGCACGCTGCTCGACGTTCTTTGTGGTTGCACTTGGCTGGGCCTCCCCTAGTTGTGGCTTGAAGATTGTGGACCTTCGCGTGAATACATGACGCATCCCTTTGAAGGCATCCGGATTTCTGATCCCCTCACAGTCGATCGATTCTCGAGTTTGCCTCTTGAATTTGCCGCTGGAATGTAGCTCTTGCACATATCATGTTATGTGGTTAGGATACATTACAGATTCTGAGAATGGAAGTCGGTTTCGCGAACTGACGAGGATGCGCGCTTCGCATCTCTGCGATCGCCTGCCGCGATGCGGACGGAGCCTGCAGGGGCCGCGTGCAGTTCGATGAAACGTTGGGTGTAACGACAGGGAGTAGACCCTTCACGCAGGCGCAGTCGGGGCTGCGCGTCCGGACAGAGGCAGACATCCATGGGAAACAGTCTCCGCAAGCATCCGCTGTCGTGCGCAATTGCTTTTTCTTTGCTGGCCGCCATGGCTACTTCGGCAGCTGCGGCCCCTCAAGACGCGACGCCGGGATCGTCGCCGCCTAGCCAGACCACGACGCAGGAGCAGCCAACCGAGAGCATTGCCGGCGAGGCCCAGTCAAAGGGGAAAGGCCAGAAGACCGCCACACTCGACACCATCCAGGTCGTTGGCGTCCGCGCATCCGAGATGCGCGCGGTGGAACTCAAGCGCACCGCGATCGACATCCAGGACAGCATTTCGGCGGTCGACATCGGGCAATTGCCTGACGCAACGATCACCGACTCGTTGCAGCGGATCACCGGCGTACAGATTAATCGGGATGGCGGCGTCGGAAGTTCCGTGGACGTACGCGGCTTGCCTGAGGTCGGAACGCTTCTCAACGGAGAGGGATTCATCACTCCCGATCAGATCGTTTCGCAGCAACCCAATTTCTCGACGATCCCGTCAGAGTTGTTCAGCGGCGCCGACGTCATCAAGTCGTCCCGCGCGAGCCTCACCAACGCTGGCATCAGCGGCACCATCAATTTGCATACATATCGCCCGTGGGATCTGCCAAGCGGCTGGACGTTCGGCGGCGCGGTCAACACGGCGCACGGCGACGAAACCGACAAGTGGGAACCGGAGGCGAACGGGCTGATCAACTACAACGCAGGCGGACGATGGGGAATCCTGCTGTCCGCAGACTATTCAGACGTGACACGCGAGAACTCCAGTACGGGGATGGATCAGTACGGAGTGGTGCTCGACGGCGAAAACGCATCGAGTGCCAGTTATTACAGCGGCTTCCTTGGCGCATTCAACGGCATGCCGATCCCTTCTGACATCCATCAGTTCCCCGACGGTAGCGTCGACGTCAATGGCAACGGGAACTCGCACGACGCGTTCGTCGGAAGCGAAAACTTCACGGTGTTTGATACCCAGATGCAACGCAAGCGCCACAGTTTCAACGCGTCCGGCCAGTTCGACTTCGGCTCAGGATTCACGCTGACCAGCGATTTCTTCTTCACGCGTCAGGACCAGTACAACCGCAATGCGGGTTATGAATTCAACTCGACCAACTGGCAAGGCGCAACCTTCGTGCCATTGGTCTCGCGGAACACCGGTGTTCCTGCTACCGGCCAGTTCAACGACGGCGAAGAGGGCTGGGACGGTACAACATTGTCGACGACTCAGGTCTACAAAAAATGGCCCGGGGATATCGAGAGCTACAGTTCGATAGGCGTAACCAATTCCGTCGCGCACAACTTCAACGTTCAACTGAATTACGACAACGGTGGCCCGTTTACTGGAAGCCTCCGTGGAGTGCGGGCAACGGCGCACCAGCTTTTCATGTCCAACTACGTCCAATTCACGGACTCCACCGGCGTCGAGTGGCCGAACGATCCCGATGACGCGGCCCCTCCGGGCACGTACATCTACCCCGAGGAATTGGGTGGCAATCGCGTCTTCAATCCAAACGGTGTTCTGCAGAACACCATTCCGGTCGTCATTGACATGCGCGGGACTCACTTGGGCATCGCTATGCCGAGCAACCTCCAGAACGTTCTGACGACGCGTGATAACTGGGTGCTCAAGACGATTGCAAGCGAAGGCGACTACGACCGCCGCACCGGCATGAGTGTCGTGCGAGCGGATGGGCACTACGAGTTCTCCAACGGGTTCAAGCTCGACTTTGGCCTGCGCAACAGCATCCGAAGCGCATCCAACATCGGTTTCCAGCTCAACGCGCCCGTCTACGGCGGAATGGGTGCGAGCGATCCAAGCGGTTGCCTCGTGCACTACTATGCCGCCGATGTCGTCCTCGATGGCGCCGGAATCGACGGCGCATGCACTGCGGGAAATGCGGATGGCTACTTCCGAGCTGGCGTGCTCTCGGGTTTGAACGCCAGCCAAGTGCCGGGCGTGCTTGGCGACAATTTCAAGCAGTACATCGACCTCGCCGGCGTAAAGGGCGTGACCATATGGGGCGTCGACCCCAAGGCCATGGACGATGTGGTGGGCTTCAACAATGCCTTGTACCCGGGCCAGCAGCGACAAACCAATCCAGGTACGACTTGGGATGTCTCGCTCAAGGAGACATCTGCCTATGCTCAGGCAAATTTCGATGGCAACTTTGGCAGCGTTCCTTACGAAGGCAATGTCGGCGCCCGTGTCGTCAAGACAGATCTCCGCGTCACACAGCACCTCACAGGTAATCCAGAACCCTATGGCTTGTTGTCGGATGACGTAGGGACCGTGCAGACGATCCGAAGCTATCAAGACGTTTTGCCTTCGGCCAATCTTGCGCTCGATCTGACGTCCAACCTGAAGTTCAGACTGGCCTATTCCAAGAACATGATGCCGCTCGATCTCAATCAGTGGGGCGGCGGTTTGACCCTCAACTACGGTATCGACACGTCGATTCCCGGATCGACGATTTTCCGTGTGCTGGGAGGAAGTTCAGACGGTAACCCCAGTCTCGACCCATGGCGGTCGACCAACTACGGGGCGTCGCTGGAGTACTACATCAACAAGTCCAGCATGCTCAGCGCGGCAGTGTTCTATATCGATGTCGCAAGCTTCATCAACAGTGGCAGCGTAAAAAATTGCGATCTACCGGATCAGGATGGTGTCGTGCGCGGCCACTGCGTAGCGATTTTCGAACCGATCCAAGGTACCGGCAATACGCTACACGGCCTGGAGATCGACTATCGTCAAGCGCTGACATTCCTGCCGGGCTTGCTGTCGCACACGGGTCTCGAGGTCAACTACACCTACTCACCGAGCGATAGCGGGCAAACCGATTTGGCTGGCAACAGCATTCCCTTCCAGGACAACTCGAAGCAGCAAGCCAACCTGATACTGTGGTTCCAGAACGATCAGTTCCAGGCACGCGTTGCCGGCAACTACCGATCCAAGCGCGCGGTCTCGCAGAACTTCGGAGGGGTCAACGGTCTGGAGATGTATCAGGCGCCGACCTTCTATGTCGATGCGTCGGCAAGCTGGAACGTGGCGCCGCATATACAAATCTTCGCGCAGATTTCCAACCTCACGAACGAGCACGAGCGCTACTACCTGGTATGGCCAGACCAAGTGGGGCATACCACGCAGTTCGAGCGTCGATACGTGCTAGGGGTCCGTGCGCACTTTTAATCCAAGGTCAACGGTGCCAAGACATGCTTCGCAGCCTTGAACTGCGGAGCATGTTTGCCTACCGGTTTCGCACCCTTTGACTTAAGCGAGCATGATTCGTTCGCCGGCGCATCGCCACGAATTGCAGGTGGCTCCGCGCCTCGAAATCGCCCAGGAGCATTATCGAACGGACCTCAGGGTCGCCGTGTAACGATCCGCGCGCAGTCGCGACATGCTGAATTCGATGGGCATCTGGCGCGTGTCGTACGTCGTTTCCCTTATCGCAAGGAGTGGAGCACCGCGTGAAGTCTTCATGGTCGCTGCATCTTCCTTGGTCGCAACGACTGCGCTGATTTCCTCTTCAGCCCACTTCAAGCGCTTCTTGTAGATTTTTTCGAACACCTCATACAACGATCTGCCGTCGAGGTGTTGTTGCTCCAAGTTTGGGAACAGCGCAGCTGGCAAGTGACTTGTCACAACCGCCACGGGCTCGCCGGAAACGTAATAGAGTCGCTGCAGGCGGTAGACCGGCTCCGCCTCCTTCAAGCGCAGGGCCTCGGCTACCTCACTCTCGGCGCCGACTTTCTCAAGCTTCAAGACTTTGCTGGAAGGCTTCAGTCCGCGGCGCCTCATTTCTTCACTGAAACCGCGGAGCTGCCGGAAGTCCCACGAAACCTTTTCCGTGCCGATGATCGGCTTCTTGCCTCGCTTGATGATCAACAAGCCTTCCGAGCGCAGGGTCGAGAACGCTTGCCGAACAGGCATCTTGCTGATGCCAAGGTGGCTCGCTACCTCTCCCTCCGACAGGAACACGTCTCCTTCGCGGAGCTTGCCTGACTTGACCAGCGCGCGGACCTGATCGGTGATCTGCTGGTAATAGGGCGTGAAGCTGTTGCTGTCGATTGTGAGCCGAAGCGATTGCGACGGGCGTGCATCAACAACCATAGTCCATCCTTTCAGCCGACGTCGGTATGCACACCTATTATCGTATGACTACACCATGATATCAGGAGGGTGAACCGACAGCCGGTGCTGTGCTTCTCAATAGCCATCTCCGGCCCGCCCATCGTCACCACTGCAGCTGTTTAACGTCCGCACATCATCAGCAATGGGTTGTTCGTCGACGAGGGTCCGCTCTTAGGTGACGTGTTCGCAGGTTGAACTTCTGCTTTCGACCCGAACCGGCCTGTGGCGGGGGTCCGCTTCCGGGAAGGTGGGCCAGCTCTTAACGGACCGTGCCACCAAGGGCAGGGGTGCTCGGCCCCAAAGGAGTCTACCGATGGATCTTCTTCGAACGTCAATGCCCGCTGCCACCCCCGCAGAGCCAAGGGCTCCCATTGTCTCTGCTCGCATAGCGTGTATGTCGTGTAATGATGCTCGATGTACGAGCTGACACGAGAGCATTCGTCTTTCCAATGGGGAATCCGATGTACGGACCAGCGCGTTTGAAGCTCGCAGCGGTGGCGTGGCTGGCAAGCTGCTCGCTTGCTTCCATCGCAGTTCCTGCATCTGCAGTCGACAGCGTCCAAAGATCAATTGACGAACTCAAGCCGATCGCAACCCTGCACCTCGGCAAGACCGCCGACTGGGTGGCGATCACGCCCGACGCAGTTTGGGTCGGAAGCACGGGGCCGGATGCGGTCAGCAGGATCGACCCGAAGACCAACACCGTGGCAGCTACGGTGAAGCTGGGCGGCGCGCCCTGTGCCGGGCTCGCGACGGGTTTCGGCAGCCTCTGGGTTCCACTGTGCGGTCAATCGCCCATGCTGGCCAAGGTCGACATCAAGACCGGCACATTGACCAAGGTCTTCAAGGTCGGACCAGCCGCGGCCGAAGGCGGGGTTGCGACGAGTCCCGACAGCGTTTGGCTGGTCATTGACAAAAGCGGCACACTCGCGCGCATCGATCCGATCACCGGCGCGATCAGGCAGAAGATCCACGTGCCGCCCGGTTCCTACAACCCCCGCTACAGCGATGGGCAGATTTGGGTGACGCGCGCCGAAGGGTCGGAGATCACCAGCATCGACGCCGCCACCGGCACCAACATCGGCACGATCGTCACTGGCCCTGGCCCACGCTTCCTCACCGACGGCAACGGCGCCGTCTGGACTCTCGATCAGGGCGACGGAACCCTGACTCGTGTGGACACCCGCACCAAAGCCACCAGGATCGTGCGTCTTGAAACACCCGGTGAAGGTGGCGACATCGCCTTCGGCGAAGGGATGATCTGGACGACGGTCAGGAAAATTCCGCTCTCCGTCGTCGACGCCGCCAGCGACAGGCTGCTATGCCAGTGGAAGGGGCCCGGAGGCGATTCGCTGGATGTTGGCTTTGGTGCGATCTGGTTGACCGATTATCACGCGGGGACGGTTTCACGGATCGAGGTGAAGGGTGCGTTGGCACGGTGTTCGTTGCCGAAACACACGTAGGCTGGACCGGTAACCCCGGCGCTGGGACGGCGTCACGGACCTTGGGATCGCAATGCCAGCCTGTGGGACTGCGATGTCGAGCCTGGAAGCGCCTGGCTCGGTAACGCCGATTGTCGTAGCGGTCGCCTACGACTTGGCAGGCGGACGATGACCGACGCCGCGCGACCCTAAGTGGCCTGTCGCGCCGATCATTCGAACGGCAGCTTTGACCACATACACAAACTGAGAAACCGGGGAAATGGGCCCACCAGGACTCGAACCTGGAACCAAGGGATTCGCGTGATCCGGGGATTTCTGCCCGGCGCGGACTATCTCTTCGCCCGCAGCTTGCACTGTGAGGGCGCGGGACGCTCT
>Ga0079221_10000219_pt1 | contig 14220 bp, 12 predicted proteins | sample GAAS200_FD_75069 | JGI IMG/M metagenome (GOLD analysis project Ga0079221, IMG submission 75069) | Agricultural soil microbial communities from Georgia to study Nitrogen management - GA AS200 | ecosystem: Environmental > Terrestrial > Soil > Agricultural land | place: USA: Georgia | collected... | reverse complement strand
CACGTTCCAGGTCTTTGAGATAAGGTTTGATTTTAGCAGGCTGGTCCAGGTCTGCAACTTTCTTATCAAAGCTTGCACCTTCCTGTATCCACCAATGCAGTCGCAATAATGGTAAGCGAACCGCCATTTTCTATTTTTCGGGCAGCGCCAAAAAACTGTTTCGGTTTTTGCATCGCGTTTGCTTCCACACCGCCGGATAATACCTTGCCGCTGGCCGGAGAAACCGTGTTGTGTGCTCTTGCCAAACGCGTAATGCTATCCAGCAATATCACCACATCGTGGCCACATTCTACCAGGCGTTTTGCCTTCTGCAAAGCCATCGTACTTACTTTTACATGTTTTTCTGCCGGCTCGTCAAAAGTAGAAGCAATCACTTCCGCTTTTACGCTTCTTTCCATATCCGTTACTTCTTCAGGCCTTTCATCTACCAGCACAATCATCAGGTAACATTCAGGATGATTGGCAGCTATGGCATTGGCAATTTCTTTCAGCAACATAGTCTTACCTGTCTTAGGCTGGGAAACTATCAAACCACGCTGGCCTTTACCAATAGGAGTGAATAAGTCAATAATTCGTGTAGAATAATTATTTGCGCCCAAAAATAAATTCAATTTCTGGAAGGGGAAAAGAGGTGTAAGATAATCGAATGGAACCCTGTCGCGCACTTCATCAGGACCGCGGCCATTGATGGTTTCCACTTTCAACAACGCAAAATATTTTTCACCTTCTTTTGGAGGCCGAACTGAGCCGTAAACTGTGTCGCCGGTTTTTAATCCAAAAAGTTTTATTTGTGAAGGAGAAACGTATACATCATCCGGTGAAGAAAGATAGTTATAGTCACTGCTTCTTAAAAATCCGTATCCGTCTGGCATCATTTCCAATACGCCTTCGGCCAAAATGATCCCGTCAAATTCGATATTAAATGCAGGTTCTTTCTTTTGAAAATTTTTGGTATGATGCTGATGCCCGTTAGTAGGAATTTCAAAATTCATTTCTTCCTCTTCATCTTCACTTTTTAGAAGTTCTATCAATGCCGGAGCAATGGTTTTGGGATCAGCCAGGTGTTCTACTTTATCATCTTCCTCATCGTCCTGGCCCATGTCGAAATCCAATTCAGGCTTTTCAACGGCCTCTTCCTTTTGCTTTTTGGCAGCAGGCTTCTTCTTTTCTTCAGTCTTTTTTGCTTTGGTTTCCTTCTCCTTTTCTTCTGCAACAGGCGTTTCTTCAGCAGCTTGCTTTTTAGCAGCAGATTTTATGATGCGTTTTCTTTTGGGACGTTCGGTAACTATTTCCTTTTTGTCATTTGGGGCCATGGATGCTTGTTTATCAAGAATTTTATAAATTAGTTCCTGCTTTTGTAAATTTTTAGTGTCAGTTATCTCCTGCTGCTCAGCTATATCGAGCAGTTGCGGAACGAGCATATCGTTCAGTTGTAAAATGTCGTACATAAAGAGACTTATAGATTATAGTCAAAAACGCGCTTGAAATTGTGACTCTTAATTTTGATATTTATAATGGAATGGATTCTGTTAATACTGATGTAACCGTAGTAAAGGAAAATTAGTCAGCTTTAATCTGATGCAATATTACACTAAAATAATAAAAAAATAAATTTTTTTCTTTGCGAATCACAATTCAATCAGAAGTTCTTATCTCTTTTAATACTGTCTCAGCAAGGATTAGACCAGAAAATTTTTTTGTGCTTTATATTTGCGAATATAAATGAAAGAAATGGCAGATAAAAGGGTACGTATAAAAGAAGTACTGGCAAAAGAGATAATTAACCACCAGTTAACAGTAATGGGATGGGTAAGAACTTTTAGAAATAATCAATTTATAGCCCTTAATGACGGAAGTACGAATGCGAATCTCCAGATAGTGATTGAGTTAGGAAAATTTGACGATGCTGTGCTAAAAAGAATTACCACGGGAGCCGCCCTGAAGGTAACAGGAACACTCGTAGCCTCGCTGGGAGAAGGCCAGAAAGTGGAGTTAAAAGCCCAACATTTGGAAGTGCTTGGCGACAGCGATGCCGAAAAATTTCCACTGCAACCCAAAAAACACAGCCTTGAATTTCTACGTGAAATTGCCCATCTTCGCTTTCGTACAAATACTTTTGGTGCCATTTTCAGGATAAGGCATTCCCTGGCTTTTGCCATTCATGATTTTTTTAACAAAAAAGGATTTGTCTATTTGCATTCGCCCATCATTACCGCTTCAGATGCAGAGGGCGCGGGGGAAACCTTCCACGTGACGGCGTTTGATTTGGAAAATATTCCAAAAACTGACGACGGAGAAATTAATTATAAAGAAGACTTTTTTGGCAAAGCGGCTAATCTTACTGTGAGCGGCCAATTGGAAGCAGAGCTGGCTGCCCTGGCCCTGAGCGATGTATACACGTTCGGCCCCACTTTTCGCGCTGAAAATTCCAATACAGCGCGTCATCTTGCAGAATTTTGGATGATAGAACCGGAAATGGCTTTTGCCGACCTGGAAGATGATATGAACCTTGCGGAAGAATTTATCAAATACATTATTCAATATGCACTTGACAATAACCGCGAAGACCTCGATTTCCTGGCAGCAAGGCTTGCGGAAGAAGAAAAACAAAAGCCGCAAAGCGAACGTAGTGAAATGGGACTGATTGAAAAGCTCGAATTTGTGGTGAATAATGATTTTGAAAGACTTACTTACACTGAAGCTATTGATATTTTACAAAATTCTCCTGCCAATAAAAAGAAGAAATTTCATTATCCGGTTTCCGGGTGGGGCATTGATTTGCAGAGTGAGCATGAAAGATATTTAGTGGAAAAACATTTTAAAAAGCCGGTAATTCTGATCAATTATCCGAAAGAGATCAAAGCATTTTATATGCGCCAGAATGACGATGGCAAAACCGTAGCCGCCATGGATATTCTGGCGCCGGGGATAGGCGAAATTGTGGGAGGATCGCAAAGGGAAGAAAGGCTGGAAGTTTTGGAAAGGAGAATGCATGAAATGAACATTCCTGTGGAAGACATGAGTTGGTACCTGGATACGCGCAGATTTGGAACGGTTCCGCATGCAGGCTTCGGTTTGGGTTTTGAACGATTAATTCAATTTGTTACGGGCATGACTAATATCCGCGATGTAATTCCTTTCCCAAGGTTCCCGAAGAATGTAGAGTTTTAGATGAAAATAAAAATCTGCCTTACTTATTTTTGTTTACTGTTTGGAAAATAAAAACCGGCTTATTTCTTCCTTCACTGTCCGGATTTTTGTAAAAAATTTTAACCGACGGGTTTACATTCTGCCGGATATTTTTTAAAAGAATTGCAATCTGCGATAGCATAATTTTTTATTTTTAGAAAAATATTTCTAAAAAAATTTTGGGTTGTTTACCAATAACATATTCCCATGGATTTATAAAGACCTTGCTGCAAAGCAAAAAATAAAAAAAAATAATTGCTATACCTTTAGATAAGAATTTTCTTTGTACTTTGACAGTGACTTATACACTTTCGTTATTAACATAAACTATGAAATCAATGACGATACCAGTAGTTGATTTGTCTGATTTTACAGGCAAAAATCCGGAGCTAAAAAATTCTTTCGTAGCGCAACTCGGAAAAGCATTTGAAGAGGTTGGTTTTGTGGCTGTGAAAAATCATGGCATTTCCGATGAACTAATAGAGAAGCTTTACAGATATGTACAGGAATTTTTTTCGCTTCCGGCAGAAAAGAAAAAATTGTACGAAATACCGGGACTTGCAGGCCAACGGGGCTATACCTCGTTTGGGAAAGAACATGCCAAGGGCAGCGAGGCGCCTGATTTAAAAGAATTTTTTCAATATGGTCAAACCGTTCCAAATGACCATCCCTTAAAGTCTGAATACCCTGACAATGTAAAAGTAAATGACATCGAAGGCTTTAATGAAACCTTGTTGAAAGCTTACCGTGCATTTGAAAAATCAGGTAAACTCCTTTTGCAGGCAATTGCACTTTACCTGGGGCTCGATGAACATTTTTTTGATGACAAGATAGAAGAAGGCAACTCAATAGTTCGGGCCATACATTATCCTCCCATCACGACGGAGCCACAAAGCGCCATTCGCGCCGAACAGCATGAGGATATCAACTTAATTACTTTACTCGTTGGGGCTTCTGCCAGCGGCCTTGAAATATTGAACAAACAAAATGAATGGGTTCCGGTAACTTCATTAGAAGATCAGATTGTTGTAAATGTGGGTGATATGTTGCAACGGCTCACCAATAATAAATTAAAAAGCACAACTCATCGCGTAGTAAATCCGCCGCGCGAGTTGTGGCATACATCACGGTTTTCGATTCCGTTTTTCCTTCATCCCAAATCGTCAATGGATCTTTCGGCACTGAAAGAATGTATCGATGAAAATCATCCAAAAGCTTTTGAAGACATTACTGCCGGTGAATACCTTGATGAACGCCTGAGAGAAATAGGTTTAAAAAAATAATATTCTGCATGATAAGAACTTTATGTAACAATTGTTAAGCCCTCGCAGAAACGTTTGTTATAAAAAAAAATATTTGATGATACTGCGAAGGCACATTCCATTTTTAAAAGCTGTTTTTTATTATACTATCTCCGCATTCGGTGGTCCACAGGGGCATTTGGGCATGATGATGAAAACATTTGTTGAAGGCAGGAGGGATGTTACCAAATCTGAATTGATGGAATATGTGGCCTTTTGCCAGCTTTTACCGGGCGCCTCCTCTACCCAAACCATCACTTTAATCGGCTATAAACGGGGCGGCGTTCCCCTGGCAATACTTACGCTTTTAATTTGGATATTTCCCGCAAGCATATTGATGGCGCTGTTTTCATTTTTATTTTATTACATCAACAGCTATCACGTAAACCTCGACCTGTTTTCCTACATTCAACCGATGGCGGTAGGATTTGTGGCTTTTGCGGCTTTTAAAATGTTTAAGGTTTCCATCAAAAACACCATCACCTTTTTCATTATGGCTGTCGGCGCTATCGGCACCTATTTATTTTTTAAAACACCCTGGGTATTTCCTATTTTGATTGTGCTTGGCGGGGTAGTTACCAACTTTAGCGATAAGCGCTTCCCTGAAAAAGAAAACATAAAGCCGAGGCACATTAAATGGACCAACATCTGGCTATTTCTTCTCATTTTTCTAATCGTCGGTTTTTTAAGTGAAACGGCCCGTAAACAGAATTGGCAACATAAAAGGGCGTATAATCTTACAGAAAATATGTATCGTTATGGAAGCCTCGTTTTCGGAGGTGGCGATGTGCTGATGCCTATGATGTATGAGCAATATGTAACCCGTGAAAAATCAAATTACCTTGATAAAGAAGAATATCTTACGGGCTGGGGAATTGTACGCGCCATTCCGGGGCCCGTATTTTCAGTTACTTCGTACATCGGGGGAATGGTGTTGCGCGATTATGGAACTACATGGCAAATAATCGGATGTTTTATTGGGTGCATTTTCATTTTTTTACCAAGCGCGCTGCTTGTCCTGTTTTTTTTTCCTGTATGGCAAATTCTGAAAAAATATGTAGTTGTATACCGCTCGCTGGAAGGCATTAATGCGGTGGTGGTCGGAATTATGTGGGGTTCTTTTTTATATCTTGTAAAAGACATCTCTATAACGGAACTAAACACGGTAAGCTTTGTAAATCTCATCGTAATTGTGGGCACATTTTACTTACTCACCTTCACAAAAATACCAGCGCCATTTATAGTTTTGGGATGTTTGATTATTGGCTTTATTTTTTGAAATAAACCGTCTGTTTATTATTCAGATAGTAAAGCAGGAAATATTGCAAATTTTATTTTCAAAATATCTTCCCATCAAACAAAATTGCTTAAGATGAGCACGCCTATCAGGCCTGTAATAGAAACAATTGTTTCCATCATCGTCCAGGTAAGAAAAGTTTGCCGGATGGTTAAATTGAAATATTCTTTAAACAACCAAAAACCTCCGTCGTTTACATGCGAAAACATCAGGCTTCCCGCTCCGATTGAAAGCACCATCAGTTCCGGGCGGATGTGTTGATTAATTCCTAAAATGGGCATCATAATGCCAACGGTAGTAAGCCCGGCAACAGTAGCTGAGCCAATGCAAACCCTGATGATTGCTGCAATCAGCCATCCCAAAACCAATGGGGACAGTTGCATATCTTTCAGAATATGTCCAATGTAAATGCTTACGCCTCCATCACTCATAATCTGCATAAAAATTCCCGAGCCCGCGATAATTAACAGAATTACAGAAATGCTCTTAAAAGCATCTTCCAGCTTCTTCATTACTACAGGGATGGCAAATCCTCTTTTCGTCCCCAAAAAATAAACTGCAATCAATACAGAAAGCAGCATAGCAATATTTGGGTCACCAATGAATTGATTAATTTTTCCTAAAAAACTTCCGGGAGAAACAAAAAACGTCATAAGCGCGGTAACCGTCAAAAGAATCACAGGCATCAAAGCAGTCACGAGACTGATGCCAATACCGGGTAATTCATTTTCAGGCATTGATTCAATTTGAAAAATAGTATTCGAGGGCGAAGGGCGGTATCTTCTTAAAGTTTTTGCAAACAAAGGCCCCGCAAGGGTGATGGTAGGAACGGCTACAATGATTCCATAAATTAAAGTTTTGCTGATGCTTGCATGCAACTGCTCGGCGATGGCCGTGGGCGAAGGATGAGGAGGCAAAAATCCATGAGCTACTGAAAGCGCGGCCAGCATCGGTACACCAATATATAGCAAAGGCAAACCGGTAGTGGCAGCAATGGCAAATATTAACGGCACCACTACAATAAAACCGGCAGTGTAAAACAACGGGATGCCGATAATCAGTCCCGCCAGGGCCATTCCCCATTGAATATTTTTTGTTCCGAATATTTTGGTTAGCGAGGCAGTAATTTGTTGTGCAGCACCACTATCAGCCACCAGCTTGCCAAGCATGGCGCCAAAACCGAGGATAATCACCAGCGGGCCCAATGTATTTCCAATCCCTTTCGTCACAGACGATGATATTTGGCGGATATCCATGCCGACCGCTATTCCAAGCAAAATGCTGACAATAAGAAATGAGATAAAGGTGTCAAGCTTAAAATACACCACCATAATTATCAACAACAAAATCGCGGAAACGCAAAGCAATAAAGGCATACAATGAAAATTAATTAACAGGCAAAAACGCTAAGGTTTTAAAGATAGCAGAAATCGGCAATTGGGATGCTATATTTTTTTGGAATGCTGTTATTTTAAAATAAAAGACATTTGCGGTTAACTTTCACTGAATTAGGTGATTAAGACTTTTTACAGTAAACGAACAAATACTTATGAAAACTATTTTGATGGTGCGGCATGCAAAAAGCGGCTGGGACAAACCTATTGCTGATTTTGACAGGAAGCTGACCGGGCAGGGAAAAACGGATGCAAAAAATATGGCAATCCGTTTAGTGAAAAAAAATATTGACATTGATTTGTTTATTTCAAGCCCCGCATTGCGCGCGCAAAAAACGGCAAGGATTTTTATGAAAGAATTAGCTGCTCAAAAAGATAAATTGAAAATTATTCCTGCCTTGTATGAGCCTTCTGTCAAAAGCTTTTATGAAGCGATTGAAAGAGTGGATGTCGAAGTAAACTGCATTGCGCTTTTTTCACATAATCCGGGAATAACCCAATTCGTAAACTCCCTCGATTGCCACCCGATATATGATATGCCAACCTGTGCGGTATATGCATTTAAAATAAAATCTACCCGTTGGAAAGAACTGCAGATTGCGGAAAAAGAATTTTTATTTTTTGATTTTCCAAAAAATTACTGAATAGAATTTTAGCCTCTTACATCCAAAGCATCTCGTAAGCCATTACCCAATAAGTTAAAAGCGAGTACCAAAATCATGATGGCGATTCCCGGAGCCAGCGCTAATGCAGGGCGATGAGTAATAATAAAATTATAGTTCTCTTTTAGCATCAGCCCCCAACTGGGCGTTGGCGGCTGAATACCGACGCCAAGGAAACTCAGTCCTGCTTCAATAATAATAGCACTTGCGAAATTGGCAGCGGCAATCACGATTACCGGGCCCAAAACATTAGGTAAAATATGCCGGACTATAATTCTAAAATTTTTTAATCCCAACGCTTTTGCAGCCTGTATGTATTCCAATTCACGAAGCGCAATTACCTGCCCGCGCACTACGCGTGCCACGCTTACCCACATCGTTAATCCTACGGCGATAAAAATTTGCCAAAAACCCTTTCCCAGTGTCAGCGTGATACCAAATACCAAAAGCAGCGTAGGCATACTCCAGATTACATTGATAAACCACATAATTACATTATCCGTTTTGCCCCCATAATATCCGGCCCATGCACCGAAAATAATCCCGATGGAAAGTGAAATCAGTACAGTAATCAATCCAACGGCGAGGCTTACACGAACGCCAACAAGAAGCCTGCTCAAAATGTCTCTTCCAAAAGTATCGGTGCCCAGCCAATAAGTCTTCTTTTCTATAAAATTAGAAGGAGCCACTTCATTTTTTGCATATACTTGTTCTTCCTGCAATCCTTCGTCGATAAATTTCTCAACCACAATAGAATCGCCCTTTTGCTGATAGCTATTTATAGGCAAGTAGATATATCTGTCTTCTTTTCCAAAAAATAAGCGTTTAAAAAAACCGGTTGACTCAATATGTTTTTCTTTTTTTACCCGGAGAAACTGCTGACTGAATCCCGGGCGGGCGGCCATTATTTCAACAATCTGCCTGTCAGCATTCGGTGTGGAATCGTTTCCCAAATAGTAAGCGAAGATTCCAATAAAAACGGCGAGACAAATAATCACAAACCCGGCCATGGCGCCTTTATTTTTTTTCAGGCGCCGCCATGCATTTTGTGAAAAAGAAAACGATTGCTGCATCGCGATAAAAGTATATTTTTTAAGTCACTTATCTATTTCAAAATTGCATTCCTGTAGTTTGTCGACCATTTTTCATGTCACATTTCTTCCTTTCCATTGATAGCTTCCAAATTGGCCCAGCCAGCCCGCGATCACCGTATATAAAATATGGAAAGGTTGTGCGGGAAGAAACCACCAAAGTTGTTTTTGCTTTCCGAAAAACCGGGACACAGGAAACATAAAAAGCAATTCAGCCAATGTTTTCAGCACAAGCGAAATAATGAAAATGGAAAGCGCTTCCGAAAAAAAACAAGATAGTATTCCTAGAAAAAGCACCCAGACATTTAGCAGGTAAACCAATAAAAGAACTGAAATTATTTTTTTGTCTGTATAGCTTCCGGTTTTGCTTGCCCAGCGAATACGCTGATTCATAAAATCTTTTAAAGTTGCTGCCGGAGCAGTGTTTACAATAACTTCTTTAGATTTTAAAAATGCAATTTCATCAGGATATTGCGCCTGGATTTTTTGCATCAGCAACATATCATCGCCACTCGCTAGCTGATCAATTCCTTCAAAACCTCCTACTTTAAAAAAAACTTCTTTTTTATAAGCAAGGTTAGCGCCGTTGCACATAGCATGAACTTTTTTAAAAACAGCCGCTCCCGTAATTCCCTGCAACGTCATAAAGTCAAGCGATTGAAAGATTTTAAAAAGCTTTGTAAAAAGAAAATCACTGGTTGATGAATCACCAAAATTTACCGGTAAAGCAACAAATACGGGTGATTTTTGTTTGTAAAAATGCGCTAGCGTTTCTAACCATTTTTTTGGGGCGATACAATCTGCATCCGTCGTAACGATCAATTCCCCTTTGGCAAATTGCAGCGCGGTATCTATTGATTTTTTTTTGTAGGAATTTAATTTTTGGCCAAAAACAAAATCAGCGAGGTGAAGAACCCTGATATTTTCTTTTTGGAAAGATTCAACAACAGAAACCGTTTGATCTGTAGAATGATCATCGGTTATTATTATTTCAAATCTATCAGAAGGATAAGTTTGAGCGATAATTGACTGAATACATTTTCCAATATTCTTTTCCTCATTTCGTGCAGCAATAATTATAGAAATAAAAGGAAGATAATGATTAGCATTTTCAGGAATTTCAAAAGCAGGGATTGCCTTCCACGATTTCCTGTAATAAAGCATCAACCACACATAAGGGATAAATAAAACAATGGTGATGGAAATTAAAAGCATGAAAAGCTTATTGTTGACGTGGCCTTATTAATTGAACATTATGGCCGACAAAAATAATTTTTTAATACCAAAAGGAATGGTTAGATTTGTATAGTTGCATAAACAACTATATGCTAAACAACCAATTTAAAAGAGGAGAATTATACAGCTTTATCACAGGCAAGGCGTCCACGGCTGTAGCAAGGCGGCTGCAAAAGAATTTTAAGGATGCCGGAATAGAGATTACGATTGAGCAGTGGAGCGTTTTATATCATTTATGGAAGCAGGATGGCCAAAGCCAGCAGCAATTATGTGAAGCTACCTTCAGAGACAAACCCAGCATTACAAGGCTGGTAGATAATTTGGAAAAATCCAAATTGGTGAAACGGGTCGCTTCAAAAAATGACAGGCGCAGCAATATCATATTTCTCACGAAAGAAGCTAAAAACCTGGAGCAAACTACGATGGAAGTGGCCAACCTGACACTGAATGAAGCGCTCGAAGGCGTTACCAACGGCCAAATCGAAATTGCCAAAGAGGTTCTTCAAATCGTTTATGAAAATTTAAAATAACTTTTATGAATACAACTATCAGCGATACTTCAGTAAAAGGCGGAGAATGGCTCATTAAAGAAAACGAGCCAAAGGACACTTTCTCACCCGAAGATTTTAGCGAGGAGCAATTGATGATTTTAGATATGTGCCTGCAGTTTCTAAAAGCGGAAATTTACCCGATAGTTGACCGTATTGATAAACTGGAGCCCGGCCTTATGCCGTCGCTTATGGAAAAGGCTGGAGAGCTTGGATTATTGAGCGCTTCGGTGCCTGAAGATTTGGGCGGACTGGGAAAGGATTTTGTAACCTCAACATTGGTAAGTGACGGATTGGGTGGCGGCTATTCATTTAGTGTGGCCATGAGTGCCCATTCCGGCATCGGCACTCTGCCAATTTTATATTTCGGTACCGAGGAACAAAAGAAAAAATATATTCCCAAACTCGCTTCCGGCGAATGGAAAGGCTCTTACGGATTAACCGAGCCTGGCAGTGGAAGCGACGCATTAGGGGCCAAAACTACCGCAACACTATCGGAAGATGGAAAACATTATTTATTAAACGGACAAAAAATCTGGATTACCAATGGCGGCTTTGCAGATGTGTATACCGTTTTTGCAAAAGTAGATGGCGAAAAATTTACCGCTTTTATTTTAGAACGTGATTTTGAAGGCTTCACACGCGGCCCGGAAGAACACAAAATGGGAATCAAAGGCTCATCTACGGTGCAATTGTATTTCCAGGATTGTAAGGTGCCTGTGGAAAATGTATTGGGTGAAATCGGTCGCGGGCATATTATTGCGTTCAATATTCTAAATATCGGCCGGCTGAAATTGGCAGCAGCAGCCATGGGCGGTGCTAAACTTGCATTGGCCAACTCAATAGAGTATGCAAAAAACAGGGAGCAATTCAAAACAGCCATTGCTAATTTCGGCGCTATCAAACACAAGCTTGCAGAAATGGCCATCAAGATTTTCGCTGATGAAAGCGCCCTGTATCGCACCGCCAAATGGATTGATGAAAAAGAAGAAGAGCTTCTGGTCGGAGGCAAGCCCTTTAACGAAGCGCTTCTTGGCGCTGCAGAAGAATTTGCAATAGAGTGTGCCATTTTAAAAGTGCATGGAAGCGAAGTGCTGGATTTTGTAGTGGATGAAGGCGTTCAAATTCATGGGGGAGTGGGTTTTAGTGATGAATATAACATTAGCCGGGCTTACCGCGATAGCCGCGTGAACCGCATTTATGAAGGCACAAATGAAATAAACCGGCTGCTGATGGTGGATATGATGCTGAAAAGAGCGATGAAAGGAAAACTTGATTTGATGGGACCGGCCATGAACGTGCAAAAAGAACTGATGAGTATTCCTGATTTGGGAAACGATGATAATGCTCCTTTCTCAAAAGAACGTAAGGTTATCGCCAATCTTAAAAAATGCATATTAATGGTTGCGGGCGCAGCCGTGCAAAAATTAATGAAAGATCTGAGCCAGGAAGAAGAAATTATAATGAATATCGCAGATATGGCAATTGAGACTTTTGTTGCAGAAAGCGCGTTGCTACGGGTAATAAAAATGTCTCAGAAAACCGGGGAAGAAAATTCTAAAATGCAAACAGAAATGGTGAAATGTTATCTGAATGACGCCGTAGATAAAGTAGCGAAGGCCGGTAAAGAAGCTATCAATGCATTTGCCGAAGGCGATGAACAAAAAATGATGCTGCTGGGTCTGAAACGGTTTACCAAAACAGAGCCGTTCAATAGTAAAAATGCGCGACGAATGATTGCAGATAAACTGATTGAAGAAGGAAAATATGTGTTTTAATTTTGATTCCATATAAATCCATCAGCTATAGCAAATGGATGAATAGTTCAATTTTTTACTTTGGTTTTTACATGTTGGAAACTGGTAGTTTTGCCGTTGCTAAAGGGCACCGCTTATTGCACAATAAGCGGTTTTTTTTTGCTATAACTTCTCTACGCTTCCAATTTTTAAAATGATACAGCCGTTTATGCACCAACTCAGTTACGGTTATTCCTGATTTTAAACTTTCTTTATCCCTTTGTCAAACTTCTGACATAAAAATTGCAAGAGAATTGATTTATATTTATGATAAACGTCGAACATGTCAACAGTTAATTCCAAACCCTACGTAAAAAAAGAAGAAAAATTAAGCCAGCTTGCCAATACGCTTATTGGCAGTGAAATCGTAAGGCTCGGAGGTGAAATAAAACAAAAAATTAAACGTGGCGAAACCATTTACAATTTTACTATCGGTGATTTTGATTCAGAAATTTTTCCTATCCCTCAAAAACTGGAAGATGAGATTGTAAGTGCTTACCGCAACAAATTAACCACCTATCCTCCGGCCGACGGCATATTTCAATTAAGAGAATCAGTTTCAAAATTTATTAACTACCGGGAAGGGTTGCATTTTGAAACGAATGAAATATTAATTGCTGCCGGCGGCAGGCCTTTGATTTATGCCGTTTATCGCGCCATCGTTGACAGGGGTGATAAGGTGATTTATTCTGTACCCAGTTGGAATAATAATCATTATGTGCATTTTACGGAAGGAAAACATGAAGTAATCGAAACAACCGCAGAAAATAATTTTATGCCCACCGCAGAAGATATCCGGCCTCATGTTCACGATGCAGTTTTGATTGCATTGTGTTCGCCTTTAAATCCTACAGGAACGGTTTTTCAAAAAGACGAGTTGGAAAAAATCTGTGATATGGTTTTAGAAGAAAACAATAGAAGGGGAGAAGATGAAAAGAAATTGTACGTGATGTACGACCAAATGTATTGGATGCTCACTTTTGGAGATACAGTTCATTATAATCCGGTTAGCCTTCGTCCTGAGATGAAAAAATATACCATCTTTATTGATGGCATCAGCAAGGCTTTTGCTTCCACCGGGGTAAGAGTTGGATGGGCTTTAGGACCGGAAATCGTGTTATCAAAAATGAAAGCAATTAACAGCCATCTTGGTGCGTGGAGCCCGATGGCGGAGCAACATGCAACTGCAAAATTTTTGCTGATGCACGACGCGGTAAATGAATATCTTACTAACTATAAAAAAGAACTTGAAGAAAGGCTCCAGCTCATTTATGAAGGCTTCATGCAATTGAAATCTGAAGGCTACGCAGTGGCTGCCTGTGCACCCCAGGCGGCAATTTATCTCACGATTCAATTAAGCCTTGCCGGTAAACGAACAAATAATGGCAATTTACTTTCTTCCCAATCGGAAGTCACTACTTACATCCTGGAAAATGCAAAATTAGCCGTAGTTCCATTTTATGCTTTTGGCGCTGCAAAAGATTCTGACTGGTACCGGTTAAGCGTTGGCACTTGCAGAAAGGAAGAGATTCCTGAAATGCTTTCCAAATTAAAAGAAGCCCTGGATAATTTGCATTAATAGATATAGATTTAATTAGACCGGAAAGCAAAAAGGTATTAACAGAATCATCTGATAATACCTTTTTTTAAATCTTCAGAAAAATTTTATGCGTCGGCGGAAGTCAGTTGTGGGCTGACAGCTTCTT
>Ga0079221_10000218_pt1 | contig 14244 bp, 10 predicted proteins | sample GAAS200_FD_75069 | JGI IMG/M metagenome (GOLD analysis project Ga0079221, IMG submission 75069) | Agricultural soil microbial communities from Georgia to study Nitrogen management - GA AS200 | ecosystem: Environmental > Terrestrial > Soil > Agricultural land | place: USA: Georgia | collected... | reverse complement strand
CGTCGATCTGCTCGCGCACCACCGGCTCGGCGCCAGGGGGGCGGGGACGATCGGGGTGAGCGGCGAGCATCAGGGCAACGACACCCGCGGCAAGCTTCCGCTGGTGCCGGCCGCGCGCACCGACGGCGCGGCGCTCTTCGCGCTGGAGGAGCTGCCCGCCGGGCGGCTGCGGCTCCTCGGCGGCGCGCGGGTGGATTTGCGGCGGGTGGCGGCGGATTCCAACGACAGCCTGCGCCTCGGCGACCAGTCCCGTGACTACCACGCCTACACCGGGGACGTGGGGCTGGTCTACGACCTCGGGCGCGGGCTCTCGCTCGCGGCCAACGCGGGGACGGCGTGGCGGGCGCCGAATCTCTTCGAGCTCTTCACCAACGGGCCCGAGCTCGCCGAAGCGCGGTTCGACCTGGGGGACACCACGCTGGTGCCGGAGCGCAGCTTCAACCTGGACGGGGGACTGCGCTGGGACGGCCCGCGCGTGCGGGGCGAGGTCTCGGTGTACCGGAACCGCATCGACCACTACATCTTCGTCGAGCCGACGGCGCAGTTCCGTCCCTCGCCGCAGCCGGGGGACTCACTCCGCGTCTACCGCTATCTCCAGGCCGACGCCCTGCTCTGGGGCGGCGAGCTGTCGCTCGAAGGCGACGCGACTCCCGCGCTCACTCTCCGCTCCCGGTTCGACTACGTGCACGGGGACAATCTCGCGAGCGGCTCGCCGCTCCCGCTGATGCCGCCTGGGCGCGCGGTGCTGGGCGCCGAGCTGCACGGCGCGGCGGCGGCCGGGGCGGGACGCAAGTACTTGGGCATCGAGGCGGAAATCGTGGCGCGGCAAACCCGGCTGGCGCACGATTCCATTCCCGGCGCCGCGAGCGACACCACGGTGGACATTCCCACGGCCGGCTACGCGCTGCTCAACCTCGACGCGGGGACCCAGTTCGCGTGGGGCGGCCGCCTCCTCACGCTGGACGCGCGGGTGCGGAACGCCACCAACAAGCGCTACCGGGACTATCTCAGCCGCTACAAGGAATTCGCGCTCGACGCCGGGTTCGATCTGGAGCTGCGGCTCGCCACCGAGTTCTAGCGCTTGCCCACCAGCGCCCGCTTTAGCGTTCCCCGCATCGCCCCCAGGCGCGCGGTGAGCCACCCCGGCTCCCGCATCCGCTCCTCGCGCGTGGCGTGGACCCACGCCGCCATGATCCCGGGCCGGCCCAGGTAGCCCACCAGGTGCGTCGGGTCTTCCCGGCGCACCACCGGCAGGCGGCCGATGTCGTGCTTCAGCATTTTCTGCGTGGCCTCCTCGAGCAGCTCGTCCGGATAGGCCACCACCAGCTTGCGGGATCCGATGTCGCCCAGGGTGAGCTCCGCGTCGTCCCCCTCGAGCGCGGTGACGAGGTCGGAGCGGGTGACGAGGCCCACCAGGCGTCCTTCGGGATCCACCACCGGCCACGCCTGCCGCCGCGCGATCACCGGGTCCTCGTTGGAGAGCCGCTGCAGCAGCTGGTCCACCAGCATTTCCGAGGGGAGGGTGGGGACCTTGCGCTCCATCACTTCCTCCACCCGCAGCAGATGGAGCGGATTCACGATGTACTCGCGGGTGACGTGCTGACCGCGGCGCGCCAGCTTTTCGGTGAGAATCGAGCGGCGGAGCGTGAGTACCGTGACCGTGTCGGCCGCCACGCAGGCGATGAGCAGCGCGGGCAGGGCGGCGAAGTCGCCGGTCAGCTCGGCCATCAGCACGATCGCCGTGAAGGGCGCGTGCATCGCGCCCGCGATCATCGCGCCCATCCCCACCAGCGCGTAGAGCCGCGGGTCGCCGCCGGGAAGCACGTGGGTCGCGATTGCGCCGAGCGAGCCGCCCACGATCAGGAGCGGTGCCAGCACGCCCCCCGACGTGCCCGAGGAGAGCGCGATCGCCCAGATCAGCGCCTTGGTGATCAGGAGTCCCAGCAGCACGCCGGTCACCAGGTCGCCGTGCAGCATCGCGCTGATGGTGTCGTACCCGACGCCCAGCGCGCGCGGGAAGAAGACGCCGCCGATGCCGACCGCGATGCCGCCGATGGCGGGCCACCACATCCAGTGCACCGGGAGCCGCTGGAAGAGGTCCTCGCAGGTGTACACCAGCTCGGTGATGAGCGCCGCCGCGATCCCCACCGCGACGCCCAGCGCCAGGCTCGCGAGGAGCGGCGTGGTGCCGAGGGTGCTGTGGGGCACCACCGGGAAGAGCGGACCCGACCCCATCAGCGCGGGCCGGATCAGCGCCGCCACCGCCGAGGCCGCCGCGACCGGAATGAAGCTGCGCGGCTTCCACTCGAAGAGCAGGAGCTCGACCGCGAGAATCACCGCCGCCACCGGGGTGCCGAAGATCGCGGTCATGCCCGCCGAAGCGCCGGCCACGAGCAGGGTCTTGCGCTCGGCCGAGGAGAGGTGGAAGGCCTGGGCGACGAGCGACCCCACCGCGCCGCCGGTCATGATGATCGGCCCCTCGGCGCCGAAGGGTCCACCGGTGCCCATCGCGATCGCCGAGGAGAGCGGTTTCAGGACGGCGACATTGGCCTCGATCCGGCTGCCGCCCATCAGGATCGCTTCGATGGCTTCCGGGATGCCGTGCCCGCGGATCTTGGCCGACCCGTAGCGCGCCATCAGGCCCACCACCACGCCGCCGCCCACGGGAATGAGGATCGACCACCAGCCGGGGTGGGCCCCGGCGGGCGAAATGAGAGTGGTTGCGAGGCGGTGGAAGTAGAAGAGGTTGGTGAAGAAGCCGATCAGCCGCACCAGCACGAAGGCGACCACGCCTCCCGCGGCGCCGATGGCGGCGCCGATGGCGCTGAGGATCAGGACGTGCCCGTCTACGGTAAAGTCACCTCGAATCTCTGCTGGGTCGCCTTCGGTGGTCATGGGTGAGCAGTGCTCTCCTAGCCTCTGGCCTGGTTCGCGACCCGCTCGGCGGCGAGCGGCGCATCGCGCGCGATGTTGTAGAGGCCTCCCGTCGCGTCGTAGTTGTGTCCCACGAAATATAAACCCGGTTGCTCGGCGCTGGTCACGCGGTCGGAACGAATCGCGAATCCCTTGGCGTCGCGCCGCGCCGGCGGCGCGAGGATGCCGAGCGCCGCGCGGAAGCCGGTGGCGAGGATCACGTCGTCGAACTCGCGCTCGTCGCCGTTCGAGAACCGGGCGCCGCGCTCGGTGAACCCCGCGATTCCGGGCACGACCGCGACCCGGCCCGACCGGATCTCGTCCACCAGCCGGAACCCGATCAGGGGAATGGCGTCGAGCGGCGAGTGCCCGGGGCGGGGGAGGACCGGCGGCCCCCGCCGCAGCTCGGTCAGCCTGGCGACGCCCGCGGTCAGGGCCTCCTGCAAGGGCCGCGGCAGCTTCCGCACCCAGAAGGCGACGTACTGGATCGGCACCCCGGCGATCGAGAGCGGTACCACGTGCGCCCCGGAGCGGACCGACACCGTCACCTGCCCGCCGGACCGCGCGATCTCGCTCCCGATCTCGGCCCCGGAGTTGCCCACGCCCACCACCAGCACCCGCCGCCCGACGTAGGCGTCGGGACGCCGGTAATGCACGCTGTGGGTGACCCGCCCCCGGAACCGGTCGCGCCCCGGAATCTCGGGCTCGATCGGGTTCGCGACGATGCCGGTGGCGATCACCACCGCGCGGGCGTCGAAGGCGCCCGCCGCGCTGTCCACCCGCCAGCCGCCGTTGCTGCGGCTCACCCGCGTGACCTCCGCTCCGGTGCGCACCGGCAAACCGAACCCCCCGGCGTAGTCCCGCAGGTATTCCCAGAACACGCCGCGCGGCACGAAGAGCGGCGTTCCCCGGGAAAAACGGCGCCCGGGCAGCGCGGACATGTGCTTACCGGTGTGGAGGGTGAGCGAGTCGGAGAGGTTGGCCCAGGTGTGGCCGACTTCACCCCCCCGTTCGAGCACCACGTGCTCCATCCCGCGCCGCGCCAGCTCGTGGGAGGTGGCGAGGCGCGCGGGGCCCGCGCCGATCACCACCGCGTCGAGGCTCACAGGGTCCCCAGGTCCTGCCGCAGGCCTTCGGCCACGCGATCCGCGAGGGCCATGATGGTGACGTAGGGGTTGATCTCGAGCGAGTCCGGAAAGAGACTCGCGTCCGCGACCCGGAGCCACGGCGTGCCGTGCACCCGGCCCCAGGAATCGGTCACCGAGTCGGCGGCGTCGCGCCCCATGGCGCAGCCCCCCATCAGGTGCGCGGCGGAGATCGTGGTCTTGCCGGGCCGGAAGTGCCCGGCGTGGACCCGCTCGTCCACCAGCGTGGCGTCGCTCCGTTCGAGAAGCGGCGGATCGGCGAAGGGCGCGTGAACGCGCGTCGCCCCGGCGGCGAAGAAGATTTTGGCCGAGGCGCGGGTGCCGGCGACCAGGCCCCCCACGGTGCGGTCGTCGAACGAGTAGTGCACCACCGGGCGTCCCGCGCCATCCGTGGCCACGCGATTCTCCGGGGCCGCGTGATCGCAGGCGAGGACCAGAATCATCTGCAGGCGCGGGAACGCGCGCATCAGGGCGCTGTGCGGCGCGCCGAACCCGGTGATGCTCTTAGCCGTGGTGAACGGGAAGTACATGCAGGTCTCGAGGACGAACCCCTCGGACCGGGCGCGGTCGACGAAATAGCTCTTGGGGTGCCCCACGTCGTTGGTGATGGCGCGCGGATGCTCGGCCACCAGAATCAGCGCGGGGTGGCAGGTGAAGCGCCGGCCGAGCTGGCGCAGCGCCGGGGCGAAGGGCGAGCGGAGCAGGAGAGTGGGGGACCCGATCGCTCCGCCCGCGAGCACCACCGCGCGCGTCGCGATGCGGTACTGCCCCGGAGACCACTCCGACGCGCGGCCCTTCGAGTCCGCCGCCCGCTCCGCCACCCGCACCCGCACCGTCCGATCGGCGTCTATACCGAGCACTTCGGCGCGCGTCACCACCTCGACCCCGTTTCGCTCCGCCAGCGGCAGCTGCACCCGGTTGGTGCCCTGCTTCGCCTGGTTGGGGCAACCGAGGTTGCAGAGACTCGAGCCCTTGCAGCCTTTCACGTTCACCGGGAACTGTTCCACCTGGAAGCCGGCGCGCCGGCCGCCCTCGACGAAGAGCCGGTTGTTGTCGTTGATCTCCTCCGGCGCAAGCAGGTGCACGTTGTTGGCGGCGAAGTAGGCCGCCGAACGCCGGGCCACGTCGTCGTGGGTGAGCCCGGGCACCTCCCAGCCGCGGATCACGCGCTCCGGCGCGACCAGCGACGTGCCGGTGTAGACCACGGTGGAGCCGCCGTAGGCGCGCGCGAAGGCGAGGGTCATGGTGCCGTCGGCGGTGAGGAATCCCCCGCCGTCGGCGTACAGCGCGGGCGCCATCTCGAGCTCGCGGCCGGTGAATTCCCGGTCGTCGAAGCGGGGGCCACGCTCGAGGACCAGCACCCGCTTGCCGGCCCGGACGAGGGGCGAGAGCGCGTGGGCCACGGTCCCGCCCCCCGCGCCCGACCCCACGATCACGACGTCGCAGGACCGGTCGGTCACCGCCGCGCCTCCCATCCGGCGGGGGCGGCCCGGTAGCCGATCTCCCGGCCGGCGGCCTCCCGTCCGTAGTAGCCCATCAGGATCAGGGTGCGCAGGCCCCAGAATCCGCGCCGCAGCAGCAGTATGGGGGAGTCCTGCACCGCGGCGAGGAAGGCGGTGCGGCGCGGCGCGTCGAGCGCCCGGAGCCGGCGTCCGTACCGCAGGAGCGGGAGCCAGTCGAGCGCGTTGATCAACAGCCGGAGCTGGCGGACCAGGGCCGGCGGCCGGCCGGCGAGAGCGGCGGCGATGATGCCCTCGAGATCGCCCCACTCCCGGTCGTCGAGGCGCTCCGCCTCCGGCACCACCGTCGTCGCGATGGCGCGAAAGGCGCCGCCGAACCCGTCACTCCGCAAGCAGGACCCGCGCGTCCACGGCGCGCACTCCGTCCGGAAACGCCAGCAGGGGATTGATGTCGAGCTCCGCCACACCCGGGAGATCCGTCGCGAGCTGAGAAATCCGGAGCAGGACGTCCGCGAGAGCGGCGATGTCGGCCGCGGGTTGCCCGCGAATGCCGTGCAGGATCGCCACGCCCCGGATGCCGTGCACCATGTCGTGCGCGTCGAGCGATCCCAGCGGCGCCAGGCGGAACACCGCGTCTCCCAGCGCTTCCACGTAGACGCCCCCCAGGCCGAACATCACCAGCGGCCCGAACGCGGGATCGCGCGTCATCCCCGCGATCATCTCCCGGCCGCCCCGGACCAGCGCCTGCACCAGGCAGCCGGTGATTTCGGCATCGGGCTCGGCGCTCTCCACGGCCGCCATCATCTCGGCCCACGCGGTTTTCACCTCGACCGCGGTGCCCAGCCCCACGCGCACGCCCCCGACGTCGGTTTTGTGGATGATGTCCGGCGACACGATTTTCAGCACCACCGGGTAGCCCACCGCCGCCGCGGCGCGCACCGCGTCCTCGGGGCTTCGCGCGAGGCGCGCGCGGGCCGCGGGGATGCCGTAGGCCTCGAGCAGATGCAGGGCGTCGAGCTCCGAGAGCTTCTGCACGCCCGCCTTCTGCGCCGCCGCCACGATCCCTTCCGCCCCGCTCCGATCCACCAGGATCTGGTGCGCCGGGCTCACCGGACGCGCCCGCCACTCGCGGTGCCGGCGCAGCGCGGCCAGCGCGCGCGCGGCGGACTCGGGGAACACGTAGGCGGGAATGCCCGCGCGGTGCAGCTCGGCCCGGCCCTGGGGGAGGCCTTCCCGTCCCATCAGCACCGCGAGCACCGGCTTCGCGGGGTGCTCCGCCGCGGCCGACGCGATCGCTTCCGCCACCTCCTCCTGACTCACGCCCAACGGCGGCACGAAGATCGCCACCGCCGAATCCACGTGGGGATCGGCGAGGATCCCGGTGAGGGCGGTGCGGTAATGCCGCGGGGTCGCCGAAGCGATCATGTCCAGGGGATTGCGGATCGACGCCTCGGCCGGGAAGAGCGGCTGGAGCGTGCTCACCGTGTCCGGCGAGAGCTCCGCCACCTCGAGCCCGTGATGCTCCAGCGCGTCGGTGGCGAGAATGCTCGGGCCGCCGGCGTTGGTGAGCACGGCGGTGTGGCGGGAGCGGGGCAGGGCCTGGGGCGTGGAGAACGCCATCGCCATGTCGAAGAGCTCCTCCACCGATTCGGCGCGCAGCACGCCGCTCTGTGCGAGCAGCGCCTCCACCGCGGTGTCGCTCGCCGCCAGGGCCCCGGTGTGGGACCGCGCCGCGCGCGCCCCCACGCCCGAGCGGCCGGACTTCACCGCGATGATCGGCTTCTCCCGGGTGATGCGGGACGCGATCTCGCGGAACCGCGTCGGATTCCCGAAGTTCTCGGCGTACATCAGGATCACGCCGACGTTGGGGACGTGCTCCCAGTGGAGCAGGAGGTCGTTTCCCGAAACGTCGGGCTTGTTGCCGACGGAGACGAACTGCGAGATCCCGATGCCGTACTCCTTGGCGTGATCCAGGACCGACACCCCGAGCGCGCCCGACTGCGAGACGAACGCGGCGCGGCCCGGGGGCGGCATCGTCGGCGCGAACGTCGCGTTCATCGAGACCGCGGGATCGGTGTTGAGGATGCCCATGCAGTTGGGGCCCACCATCCGCATCTTGTGGCGCCGGACGATCTCCACCAGGTGCCGCTCGCGCTCCACCCCCTCGCCGCCGATTTCCTTGAAGCCGGCCGAGATCACCACCAGGCCGCGCACTCCCGCGACGCCGCATTCCTCGGCGACCTCGAGCACGCCCTCCTTGGGGACGACCACGACGGCGAGGTCCACCGGGTCGGGGAGGGCGGCCACGCTGGGGTAGGCGCGGATCGAATGAATGGCGGCGGCGTTCGGATTCACGGGGTACACCGGGCCCGTGAACCCGTCGCGGAGCAGGTTGGCGAGGATCTGATGGCCGATGGTGTTGGGCGAGCGGGACGCGCCGATGACGGCGATGGCGCGCGGCGCAAGGAGGCAGTCGAGGTCGCCCATGGGCGGAAAGGTATTATAAAGAAGGGAGGTTGGTGATGGACCGCCGCCGCCCTGAAGGGAAGTTCACGCCCGGTTCATCGCGGCCGGGGCGCCGCGCGTATTCCCTTCAATGCCGTCTCGCGCCGTCGCCTCTCTCATTTCGAGGAGTTCTGCCATGCGTGCGCAGACGTTTTGCATCGCCCTCGCGACCGCCGCCATCGCGTGCCGGGGCCCCGCCACTCCGGTCCCGGTCGTCGGCCGCCAGGCCGACATCTCCCGGCTCACGGGGGAATGGCTGGGCAGCTATTCCAGCGTGGAATCGGGGCGCAGCGGGAGCATCGTCTTCGAGCTCACCGCGGGCTCGGACACGGCCCAGGGCGACGTGATGATGGGGCCGGCGGGGTGGAACGGACCGGTTCCGCGCGGCCGCCCCATCAACCGCGCGCAGCTGCCGCCGGCGACCCAGGTGCTCACCATCAACTTCGTGCGGATCTCGGGCGGCCAGGTGAGCGGCGCCCTCGCCTCCTACACCGACCCCTCGTGCGACTGCCAGGTGCACACCACCTTCGTCGGCACCCTGGCCGCCGATACCCTGGCCGGCACCTATCAGACGTCCCGGCTCACCGGCGGCGCGCCGGTTTCGGGAAAATGGCGAGTGGTGCGGAGTACCGAGTAGTAGTCGTTGCCCTTGAGGGCAGCGTCCGATTTTAGGCTGGGGACAGGGGCGGTCGCCGATCTCCCTTTTCCCGCGCGATCAGTCGTTTCTTCCGCTCCTCGCCCCAGCGGTATCCGCCGGGCGCGCCGTCGGAGCGGACCACCCGGTGGCAGGGAATGGCGATCGCCACCGGGTTCCTGGCGCAGGCGCCGGCCACGGCGCGGGTCGCCCGCGGGCGTCCCACCGCGCGCGCGACGTCGGCGTAGGACCGCGTGGCTCCTCGCGGAATCTTTCTGAGCTCCTCCCACACCCGCCGCTGAAACGCGGTGGCCCGAATGTCGAGCGGCAGGTCCACCCGCAGCGCGTCGCCATCGATGCAGGCGACGACGCGCGCGGCGGCGCCGGCGAGCGCGGCGCGGTCGCGGCGGATCTCGGCGGCCGCGAATTCCGCGCGCAGGCTCCGCTCCAGCGCGGCCGCGTCGTCTCCGAGACTCACCTGACAGATGCCGCGCTCGGTGGCCGCGACCAGCACCTGACCCAGCGTCGAGGGCACGACGGCGAAGCCGATGCGGGCGCCCCGGCCCCGGCGCGCGTAAGTGGCGGGCGTCATGCCGAGGGCGGACCGGGTGCGCTCGTACACGCGGGAGGGCGAGCTGAAGCCGGCGGCGTAGATGGCGGGGCTCACGTGTCGGTTCTCCTGAAGTTGGGATTTCAGTCGCGCCAGCCGGCGCGCGTCGGTGTACCGGCGCGGCGTCACGCCCAGCACCCGGCGAAAAGCGCGCACCAGGCGGCCTGGCGTGGTTCGCACCCGGGCGGCGAGCGCGGCCAGTCCGGCGCGGCGCCCGGGTTCCGCGTCCATCAGCCGGCACGCTTCGCGCACCAGCGCGACCGCGGGGTCGGCGCTGCGCGCCGCGGTCGGCTGGCAGCGCCGGCAGGCCCGGAACCCCGCGCGCTCGGCGACCTCGGGCAGGGGGAAAAACTCGACCTGGGCGCGGCGGGGGCGGCGGCTGGGACAGGAGGGGCGGCAGTAGATGCCGGTCGAGCGCACGGCGTAAACGAACGCGCCGTCGTAGCGGCGGTCGCGCGCCTGGACGATCCGCCACCGGCGGGCGGGCGTGAGATCGAGTTGCCGGGCGTCGCGGGTCACGGAGACAACTTACGCGCGGGCCCGCGGCGATACTATCCGGTTCCGGTCGTCAAACTCCGCTTTTAGTTCGAGGAGAAGAAGAACGTGCCTCCGCCTCCGTTGAAGCGGGGGTTCACCACATTGTTGAAGGTGGAGCCGAAGGTGTAGCTCAGGGAGATGAACGTGAAGTACCGATAGGAGGTCGCGAGCTCGCGGCGCTGGAGCAGGACCTGCGATTCGTCGGCGCCGGCCTTGGCGAGCGAGAGCTGGTCGTGAATCAGGTCCACGTCGCCGAAAAGATTGAGCGAGAGGCCGCGGATGATCCGGAGATCGAGGCCCCCCGCGAGCACCAGCCGGTTCTTGCTGAAGTCGTGGAAGTAGTGAGAGCCGGTGAGCGACGCGCTGGAAGTGCCCCAGGGCTGGGTGACGTTGAGCGAGAGGCCGAGGCTCTCCTGGAAGAGGGTCTCCCGGGTCTTGTCGTAGATGGTCGTGTCGGCGTAACGGACGTCGCGCACCGCGAGATCGTACTCGAGGGTCAGGCGGCGGCGGGTCGCGTCGGCGTAGGGAAAGAAGTCGTACTCGAGCGCGGGACCGCCGCTGAGGGTCCGCTGCTCGTTGCTGAAGGTGGAATGGCTGACCGCCGCCCGCGCCCCCCCGGACCAGTGACTCCCCAGGCTCCGCGCGACGAATCCGTTGGCGTTGTAATTCCGCGCGATGCTGAGAATGGTCTCGGTGCCGATCTGGTTGCCGAGGCTGTCGGTGATGGGCACGTCGTCGAACCGGCTCTCGTTGTATCCCTCGCTCAGCGAGAACGACAGCTTCCACATCTCGGTGGTGCGGTTGGCCTCGAGCGAGCCGTTCAGGTCCGTGAAGCGCTGGGACTTCTGGCCGTTGAGATCGATCCCGAGCCGGGCGCTGAAGACCCAGTAGTTCCACGGGTCGTGCACCTGGCCCGCGGCGGCGCCGGTGGGGGCCGTGTAGGAAATGTCGATCTTCGAGGCCAGCGGCGTGGTCGCGACGAAGCGCATCAGCCCGAGCTTGAGGACCCGGACCAGCGCCTTGCGGTTGTCGTCCTGGGTGTCGGTCTGGCCGGAGAAATACTGCAGGGTGTCGGCGGTGCCCGCGAACCGCCGGAGCCCGATGAAGGTGATGGTGTAAGCGGAGCCGCCGCCCCCGGTGGGCAGGGTGGTAATCAGAACGTGGACGTCCGCGTCTTCCCGGTTCCGCACGTAGTTCACGAAGGTGATCTCGGTCCGGAAGAAATCGAAGTCGCAGCCCGAGGAGAATCCCGGGCAGTCCACGAAGACCCGGATCGCGGAATCCTGCGCCGTGGCGCGGGTCGAGTCCTGCGCGGGGAGGGACCGGAATGCGAGGGCCAGGAGCAACAGCGGCGGACCGAGACGACGAGCTAGAGACGCGATCACGGGGTCTCCCCAGAATTGTTGATCGTTCCGGCGGGCGTTACGTTGGCGGCTAACGATGTCCCCGAACCCGGCATCCGGCAACGCGGAACAGGATCTCGCCGCCCGCGCGGCGCGCGCCCTCGGGCCCGGCTACGCGCTGGGCACGCGGCTCGGCCAGGGCGGATTCGCCGTGGTGTACGCGGCGCGCGACCTCGGCCTGAAACGCGACGTGGCCGTGAAAGTCCTGCGCGACGAGCTCCGCGAATCGGCGCAGCACCGGGAGCGTTTCCGCCGCGAGGCGGAATCCGTTGCACGTTTGCGACACCCCAACGTCATCCCGATCTACGCGGTGGGCGAAGCGGAAGGCCTCGCGTTCTTCGTCATGCCGCTGGTCGCGGGCACGTCGCTACGCGCGCTGCTCGAGCGCGAGCGCCGGCTGCCGGTGGCGGAGGCGCGGCGCATTCTCCTCGAGTGCGCGCAGGGCCTCGCCGCGGCCCACAAGGCGGGTCTCGTCCATCGCGACGTGAAGCCCGACAACATCATGCTGGACGGAGAGGAACGCCGCGTCCTCCTCACCGACTTCGGGATCGCGAAGGCGCTCGAGACCGGGGGCGGCGCCGAGACCCTCACCCAGTCCGGGGTGGTGATCGGGACCCCGCAGTACATGAGCCCGGAGCAGGCGACCGGCGATCGCACCATGGATCACCGGTCCGACATCTACTCCCTCGGGGTCGTCGCCTACCAGATGCTGGCCGGCGCGGTGCCGTTCGAGGCCGGGACCCTGGCGGCCCTCCTCGTGAAGCAGGTGACCGAGGACCCGCCGCCGGTCACCCGCGCCCGACCGGAGTGCCCGCCGGACCTCGCGGCGGCCATCGCCCGCTGTCTCGCCAAGGATCCCGCCAGGCGCTGGCAGCGCGCGGACGACCTGGTGCAGGCGCTGGCCGGATCGAGCGCGGCCGCGCCCCGCGTGTCGCGTGGCGCGGCGCTCCGCGTTCCCGATCCGCTCCGGCGATTCCGGATGATTCTCGGCGGCGCCGTCGCCGGCGTGGTCCTCCTCTCGGCGCTCGATCTCCTGCTCCACCAGGTGCTGTTCGCGCCGCTCGCCGCCGTGGCGACGGCGACGGTCGTCGCGGCCCAGTACGGACGCCTCTGGATCGCGGGGTACGGCTGGCGGGACGTTCTGCGATTCGGCGCGCCCGCCGGCACGGCGTCTCACGCGTCACTCGACTCGGCGGAGCTCGGCCCCCATCGCGACGCGGTGGCCCAGGCGCGCGCCGATCGCGCCGCCGCGGTCTCGCGCCTCGCCCGCTGGCCCTCGGCCGAGCGCGCCCGGGTGGGGGCGGTGGTCCCGGCGTTCGACCGGCTCATCGCCCGCGCCACCGAGGTGGCGAGACAACTCTACGGCCTCGAGCGCCAGCTCGAACCCGGACCGGAGGAGCTGGCGCGGCGCATCGCGGACACCCGGGCCGAGCCCCCGTCGCCGGGACGGGATCAGCGGCTGGCGGTGCTGGAGCGCCGGCGGCGCGCGATGGGAGAGGTCTCGGGCCGGCGCGACCGGGTGGCGGAAACCCTCTCGGCGACGCTCGGCGCGGTGGGACGCCTGCGCGAAGCGGTGGAGCGGGAAGACGGCGGCGCGGCGGGATCGCTCCCGGAGGCGGTCGCGTCCGCGCTTTCGATGGCGGAGTCGGGAGAGACCGTCCCCTAGGCGACACGCCGGCGGGTGGCGATCGCGCCGCCCGCCGCGAGGGCGAGCGCGGCCGCCAGGAGTCCCCAGAGCGACGCGCCCAGGGACGCCGACGCGCCCAGCCGCATTCCGGGATGGCGGGCCCGCAGCCAGCGGTGGGTCCATTCGTCCATCGGCATCCCGGCCGCCGATGCGAACGCGCTTTCGGGAGAAAGCGGCGAGCGCCAGAATTTCGCGAAGCGCTCCGGGCCCAGGTCCCGCACCAGGTCCGCCAGGTACCAGTAGGTGTCGTTGTATCCGCTCCAGTACCAGCGCGACTTTTGCACCAGAGCGTAACCGCGCCGCAGGAGCCGGGGCGGCACCGGGAGATACTGGTAGGGCCGGTGCAGCACCTGGGCGCAGGCGTCGCGTTCGCCCCAGGCGCACGCCTGCGCATCCGGCGGGAGGCCTTCGGTGGCCCGGGCGTTCAGCGCCTCGATGGCGCCGATGCCGCTGAACAGATCCGCATCCCACGCGGTCTGCGGCCGCCTCGCGTTCCAGTCGCCTTCGGCGCCCAGCGTGAATTGTCCGGCCAGGAGCCAGGACTCCACCTCGCTTCCGGGCCGGCCGAACGCCGCGTAGAACGCGCAGGGCCCGAGCTCGGCGCGGACGAACGCGGCGCCCCCCCGCGGCCCGTAGCCGGGACGGGCGTCCCGCGGCAGGACGGCGACGCAGGTGCGGCCGTCGGTGGCCGAGGGAAGCAGGTACCACGGGGAATCGAACCGGAGCCGCCAATCGCGATTGGCCTCGCCCTGGAAGACCACGGCGACCCGGATTTCCGGGGAACGCGGCTGGAGTGAATCCCAGGCGGCGTCGAGGTCGGCCCGGAAGCGGCGCGTCTGCTCCGCGTCCACCGCCGGGTGAACGATCAGGAGCGGCCCATCGCTGCGGGACGGCGAGCGGAGCAGGGCGAGAATGGAATCGCGGCGGCGCAAGAGAACCAGCGCCTGCCCGGTGCTGAACTTCGCGCGCTCGACGTCGTTCGTGGCCGAGGAGACGGGACGAAGGACGCGGCGACCCGCCGTCGCCTGACCCGGCGGAGGCAGCAGGGCCGCGGTCACCACGGCCGCGGCGAGCGCGGCGATCGCGATCCACCGCTTCAGGGTCAGCGCCATCTGGTGCTCCGGAGGGCGAGGAAGCCGAAGACCAGCGCCCAACCCACCGCCACCCACGCCACGCCGGCGGTGACCACCACCGGGGGCGCGGGCGCGCCGATCACGCGTCTCCGCCACTGGCTCAGCAGGGAATCGAACGGCTCCCCCGCCGCGGCGGCGAGACGGTCGGGAATCGTGGCGCGCGGGTCGGACATCAGGCGCGGGTACGCGTCCCGTCCGCCCCTCTCGAGCGCGATGG
>Ga0079221_10000216_pt1 | contig 14280 bp, 18 predicted proteins | sample GAAS200_FD_75069 | JGI IMG/M metagenome (GOLD analysis project Ga0079221, IMG submission 75069) | Agricultural soil microbial communities from Georgia to study Nitrogen management - GA AS200 | ecosystem: Environmental > Terrestrial > Soil > Agricultural land | place: USA: Georgia | collected... | reverse complement strand
TCAAGCTCGAGGGCGCCACCAAGGGACTCGACGACGTTGGGACCGCGGCAAGTCATCTGAATTTCGGACCCCTAGGTTCTGCGGTTCAGTCGATCGCCGACAAGTTCAAGGCGATGTCTGTCATTGCCATAACGGCTCTGGCAAACATCGCAAACAGGGCGGTTAATGCTGGACTGCAACTTGTGCATTCGCTGTCGACGCAACCAATTATTGACGGTTTGCACGAGTACGAAACCAACCTGAACTCGATTCAGACGATTTTGGCGAACACTGGTCTCGAAGGACAGGCCGGCCTGAACAAGGTCAACGCGGCCCTGCAGGACCTGAACAACTACTCCGATAAGACGATCTACAACTTCTCGGAGATGGCTCGGAATATCGGTACCTTCACGGCTGCCGGTGTCACGCTCGATGTCGCCACACAAGCAATCAAGGGTATCTCGAACCTGGCTGCCATCTCAGGTTCAAGCGCCGCTCAGGCGTCGACGGCGATGTACCAGCTCTCGCAGGCCATATCTGCGGGTAAAGTCACGCTTGAGGACTGGAACTCGGTCGTCAACGCCGGCATGGGTGGCAAGGTCTTCCAGAATGCCTTGATGGAGACAGCTCGGATCCACGGCGTCGCGATCGATAAGATGATCAAAGATGCCGGCAGTTTCCGGATGTCGCTCCAGAACGGCTGGTTGACCGGTCAGATCCTGACGGAGACGCTCGAGAAGTTCACGGGCGACCTCACCGCGGCCCAGCTCAAGACGATGGGCTACAACGATCAGCAGATCGCCGGCATCCTCAAGATGGCGCAGACGGCCCAGGATGCGGCCACCAAGATTAAGACGTTCTCTCAGCTGCTCAACACGCTGCAGGAGGCCGCCGGCTCTGGGTGGGCGCAAACCTGGCAACTGATCTTCGGTGACTTTGATGAAGCGAAGACCCTCTTCACGAACGTGTACAACGTTCTTGGAGGCTTCATCAATGCCTCGTCCAAAGCTCGTAACTCGGTATTGGCTGACTGGAAAGAGCTCGGCGGGCGAACTGTCCTGATCGATGCAATCTCCAATGCTTTCACCGCGTTGGTCAACATCATTCGGCCGATTGGTCAAGCGTTCCGGCAGATCTTCCCGGCAACCACCGGTCAGCAACTGTACAACTTGACCTACGCGCTTCGAACATTCACGCAAGGGCTCATCATCGGCGGCGAGACCGCAGATAAGCTCCGGAGGACTTTCGCTGGAGTCTTTGCGATCTTCGGCATCGGCTGGGACATTATCAAGGAGGGGATCAAGACCCTCTTCGATTTGTTCGGTGTCGCCTCCGGCGGAGCAGGAAGCTTCCTTGATGTAACTGCCAAAATAGGAGACTTTCTTGTAGCCCTGCGTCAAGCGATTCATGACGGAACCGCACTCAGTTCGTTCTTCAAGGGAATTGGCGCAATCTTGGCCGTCCCGATCAAGATCATTCTGATGCTGGCATCCGCAATCGGATCGCTGTTCAGCAAGTTCAACGGTGGAGACGCAGCCAAGTCAGTCACGAATTTCACCAGCAAATTCGAACCACTGGCACGGTTGGCTCAGGCAGTCATCACTGCGTGGAGCAAGGTCCCGGGCATTCTCGACGATGTCTTCCGGAACTTCGCACCGTTTGCCAAGAAGGCGTTCGATTTCTTCTCGAAGCTTGGTTCGGCAATCGCGGACGGACTCCAGTCGATCAACCTCGACAAGGTGCTCGCGGTCATCAACACAGGCATGCTCACTGTCCTCGTGACGTCGATCGTGTCCTTCATCAAGAAGCTCAAGGGTGGCGTCGACGCCGGCACAGGGCTCCTCGACAAGATCACTGAGCCGTTCGAACAGTTGACGAATACGCTCAAGGCAATGCAGACGACTTTGAGGGCGGCGACTCTTCTCGAGATCGCGGCCGCGGTCGGCATCCTGACCCTGGCAGTCATCGGGTTGTCCAAAGTTGATGCGGCGGGTTTGACCCGAGCCTTGTCGGCAATGGCTGTCATGTTCACCGAGCTGTTCAGTTCGCTGATCATCTTCGAGAAATTCGCCAACACAGGCGAGATCGCGAAGATTTCGCTCATTTCAGGCGCTTTGATTCTGCTCGCCATTGCGGTGGACCTCCTCACCATCGCCGTGACAAGATTGTCGAAGCTGGACTGGAATGGCCTCGCCAAGGGCCTGGCCGGCTTGACAGTGATGTTGGCTGAGCTGACGGCCGTCGTCAACTTCATGCCGAGCGAAGCGAAGATATTTGGTACCAGTGCCGCGCTGATCCTACTTGCTGCCGCAGTCAACTTGCTGGTGAAGGCAGTCACGGATCTGTCCGGGCTTAGCTGGGAGCAGTTGGCGAAGGGGTTGACGGGTGTGGCAGCGATCCTTGCTGCGCTCACACTCTTCACCAAGTTCGCCGAAGCCGACAAGATGGGCATCATCCAAGGTGCCGGAATTCTCCTCTTGGCCGCGGGAATCAAGGTCCTCGCAAGTGCCTTGAAGGATATGGCTCAACTGTCCTGGATGGAGATCGCCCGTGGTCTCACAGCCATGGCAGGTGGCCTTGCGCTGATCGCCGGCGCACTGCTCATCATCCCGCCAACGGCGTTGTTCTCCGCCGCGGGCGTCCTAGTGGTGGCAGCATCACTTGGGATGATCGCTGACGCACTCAAGGATATGGGTTCCATGTCCTGGGGTTCGATCGCCAAGGGTCTGGTGGAGCTTGCAGGAGCTCTCGTCCTCATATCCGCGGCGTTGCTCATCCTTCCACCGACATCATTGTTCTCGGCGGCAGCGATATTTGTCGTTGCGGCTTCCTTGGGACTGATGGCGGATGCTCTGCAGGACATGGCGTCGATGTCCTGGGCAGAAATCGGTAAGAGCCTAGTCGAGCTGGCTGGTGCTCTAGGGATCATATCTGTGGCGATGTTGGCCATGGTGGTTGCTCTTCCAGGAGCAGCTGCTCTGACCGTCGTTGTCGCAGCCTTGGCGCTGCTTGCGCCGATCCTGATGCTGTTCGGCAACATGTCCATGGGAGAGATCGGCAAGAGTCTTCTTGAGCTCGCTGGTGTCTTCGTGGTCCTTGGAATCGCGGGTGTCGCACTAGCACCTCTGGTTCCGATTCTCATCGGTCTCGGCGTGGCTGTCACCTTGCTGGGTGTTGGCATGCTTGCAGCCGGCGCAGGCGTATTCCTGTTCGCAACGGGTCTTGCTGCCCTCAGCGTTTCGGGAACTGCGGCAACGCTTGCACTCGTCGCTATGGTTTCGGCATTGGCGGGATTGATTCCGCTCGTGCTCCGCCAGGTGGCCCTGGGTCTCATTGCATTCGCTCAAGTGATCGGTCAGGCTGGTCCTGCCATTACGCAAGCGCTTGTGACGATCCTGAATTCGCTTATCGACGCCATCATCACACTCAGTCCGAAGATCATTCACGCACTGTTTGTGTTGTTGACAGCCCTGTACAACACCATGGCGAACTACGTGCCGCAAATGGTGGCGGCGGGTCTCAAGCTGTTGACAGGTGTGCTCAACGGTATCGCCAATAACATTCATGGAGTTGTCACAGCGGCTACAAACGTGGTCGTCAACTTCATCAATGCGATGGCGGCGAACCAGGGTCGAGTGATCCAAGCCGGCGTCAACTTCATCTTGGCGTTCATCAACGGTCTCGCCAGCGCTATTCGAGCGAATTCGAAGGCAATGGGTGACGCAGGCGCGAATCTTGCTACTGCGATCGTTGAGGGTATGATCCGGGGCCTTGCTGGCGGCGCCGGAAGAATCGCATCTGAAGCCAAGAAGATCGCTAGCAACGCATTGCACGCAGCAATGGGCGTCCTCGGCATTGGTTCACCATCGAAGGAGTTCCACAAGGTAGGCGAATGGTCAGCTGAGGGCCTTGCGAATGGCTTGGACAGCATGTCGCGTATGGTTGAGATCTCGGCTGAGGACATGGGCCATCGTGCAATCAGATCGATGGGGGACGCACTATCAGGCATGTCAGGACTCATCGACGACAAGATGGATGTCCAACCTGTGATTCGACCCGTGTTGGATCTGAGCAACATTCAGAACAACGCTGGTCAGATCAACAAGGTCCTGGCTGGAACACGAAAGATCGATATTCAGCCGGTCTCGTCGAGTGCACAACAAGCCTCTTCGGGATTCCAGAACAACAAGGACCTTATCGCAGAAGTTGACTCCGTTGACTCGTCGAGGCCCACGATACAGTTCGTTCAGAACAACACTTCGCCGAAAGCTATATCCTCGGCGGAGCTCTACCGTCAGACCAAGAACCAACTGTCCCGTGTGAAGGAGGTAGTGTCGCCGTGACGTTGTACAAGATGGATGTAAGCAACGCTGCGGGCGCACTGCTCACTCTCGAACTCGCGGATATTACTGACGGTCTGCTCTTGGCGGATATCGGTGGTCTCGACCCCGTCAAGGCAACGTTGGTGTCTTCGGGGTTCGCGAAGTTGGATGGCGAGCAATTCCACGCTGCCCGTCGCGAACCCCGGAACATCACGCTAAAAATCGAATTGCGACCGGACTACGTCACCACGTCTGCTTCGGCATTGAGAAGTCAGCTGTACAACTTCTTCATGCCGAAGACGCCAGTCACTCTCAAGTTCTATATGGACGACGGATTGACGGTGACGATTTCCGGCTACATCGAGACCTGCGAATCGGATATGTTCACACAGAAGTCCGTGGTTGACGTCTCAATCATGTGCTTCAATCCAGATCTCTTGGATGTCGACACCGTGAGCATTCCGGGATCAACAGTCTCGGATACCACAGAAACCGCTGTCACGTATGATGGAACAGTCGAGACTGGTATCGTTCTAACACTCGATGTGGACCGGGTTCTGACCGAATTCACGGTCTATCATCGGGCTCCGGACGGTACGCTTCGTCAGCTCGACTTCTCATATCCTTTGGTCGCTGGGGACACGGTGTTGATCAGCACTGTTCCCGGCGCCAAGGGTGCGACATTGACGAGAAGCGGATCGGCGACTTCCGTGTTGAACGGGGTGCTTCCTACGTCTAACTGGATTTCGCTGAGCAAAGGTGCCAACACCATCCGCGTGTACGCGACAGGTGCGGCAATCCCCTACACCGTCGAATACATGAACAAGTACGGAGGCTTGTAATGGAGGTGTACGTCCTCGATGATCTCTACCGTCGAATCGCAGTAGTCGACAACCACAATTCGCTGATCTGGACCGAGCGCTTTGCGGATGTGGGTGACTTCAAGCTGGAGATCAATTCGACCCTCGCGAGTCGGAACTTGTTCCGGTCTGGAACTCGCTTGGCCATGAACGAGTCATATCGTCTCATGGTGGTTGAGAACATCGAGGACGGCACCGATGCCGACGGACGGAACATCTTGACGGTCAGCGGGCAGTCTCTCGAGGAGATTCTCGATGATCGCGTGGCGAGAGGAACACTTGGTGACCTCACAGCGACCCCGAAGTGGACCCTCACCGGAACACCCGGCGACATCATGCGTCAGATCTTCCACGACATATGTGTCACGGGTATCCTCGATGCTGGAGACGTTATATCCGGCGTTACGGAGGGGAGCAGTCTTTTCCCCACTGACACAATCGTCGAACCCGCTGATTCGATTACTGTCGAGCTTGATCCGACGACGGTACTCGAGGCCGAAAAGGCTATCGGGGCGCAGTACGGGCTAGGGTTCCGTCTCGTCTGGGACTTCAACACGTCGAACCTATATTTTGACGTGTACGCCGGCAGCGACAGAACAGCGAGTCAAAACACGCTTCCCGCGGTCATATTTAGCCCGGAACTTGACAACCTGCAGAACACCAAGGAATTGGTGTCGATCACGTTGTTCAAGAACGTGGCGTACGTCTTCTCACCAGTGGGGCATGAAGTTGTTTATCCTCTGGATGTGGATCCTGCTGTCGCCGGTTTTGAGCGCCGCGTTCTACTGGTCAAGGCCGACGACATCACCGACACAGTCCCGGCGGACGCCACGGCGAAAATGATCCAGCGGGGACTGGACGAGCTCTCCAAGAATCGCAAGGTGCAGGCGTTCGACGGAGAAATTAGTCAGTTCAGTCAATACGTATACGGACGTGATTATCAGCTTGGTGATTTGCTCGAACAGCGAAACTCCGATGGAGTCGCGAATCAGATGCAGGTGACTGAGCAGATCTTCGTGTCAGACCAAGAGGGCGAGCGATCGTACCCGACCCTCACCTTGACCAAGTTCATCACGCCTGGCTCGTGGTCCGCATGGGACCCGAACGAGCATTGGGCGGAAGTGGACCCGGCTTTGCACTGGGCGGAGGCGTAAATGGCTATTGGAGATGCCGCTGTGGCGGCTGGGCTTCCGATCGTGCCGGACACTGGCGATGCCGGTCTGGTGAAGCTGGGTGCCCAAGAGATCAACCGGACTCGCGACGAGGTTGCCAACACGATGGGCCTCATTCCGACCGGAAAGGCAGGATACCGTACCGCGGCCGGCATCACGTCCGGAACAGGCGACCCCAATCCCGCAACTGGTACTGACGGAGACATCTACTTCAAGATCATCGGGTAGGTGTTGACATGAGCGATGCCCTTCGGTCTACCGGTAGTTCCGGGACCATGATGATTCGAGACTTGGGAAACGGCGTTAGTGCTGCAAACGTCGAATTCTGGTTGAACTCGAATAACTCGTCAACGTGGAGTGACCATCTCCCTTGGGGTTGGACAATCAACGGTAGTACGGGTTCATCAACGTTCTACTATCACCCAGGCTCGGGATGGCAACGACTCGGTGTGTGGTTTGTCAGTGCGCAACAGACGGTTCATTTCCGTCTCGGAGCCACAGGAACAAGCGGTTTCGGTGGACCAACCGACTTCGCAGTAACCATCACTCGAGGTACCGTCCCACCGCAGACGTCGCCCGTTCGATATTTGAGCGTCGCACAAACGTCTGTCGTCGCAGCATTCGACGGCCATGGCACTGGTGGTGCTCCATTCATCCAGTGGCAACTTGCCTGGAGTCGAGACCCTAATGTCATAGCTCAAGACGGCAACATGTCTTCGAGTGGCACATCAACGGTTACTGGTCTACTGCCCAAGACGAAATACTATTTCTGGGCTCGTGGTGAAAACACGCTGGGTTGGGGACCTTGGTCGGCAAGAACAGACGTCACGACGCAAGATGTTCCCGACGCGCCAAGTATTCCGGTGATATCCAACATCCAGCCCACCACGTTGGATGTTTCTTGGACTCCTAACGCTGACAACGGCGCGGCAATCAATGGGTTCCAGCTCGCAACGAATACTGTGAACGATGTCAGTACTGCTTCGTCTGTTTCGGCAACGTCGCCCAAAACAGTTAGTGGTCTGACCCCCGGTACAACCTACTATTTCTGGGTGAGAGCCTCGAATACGTGGGGTTGGGGCCCTTGGTCCGCGCCAGCGACAAACCAAACGATCGCGGGTGCTAGACTGAAAGTGAGTGGCGTGTGGAAGATTGCTGTCCCCTACGTACGTGATGGCGGCGTATGGAAACTAGCAATTCCATTCGTCAAGAACGCCAGTGAGTGGAAGGGGACGACATAATGTTCGAGGGGATTTCCTTTGTCGACCTCACTGCTCCTGGTCTTCTCGGGATCACTGTTCTCTTGTTTCTGTTTGGTCGTATCGTCCCGCGTCAGACGCTCGTGGATCAGACTAAAGAAACGGAGACTTGGCGGCAAGCGTATTTCGTGGAGCGCGATGCTCGCTCCGCCGCCGATGCACAGGTTAAGGAATTACTCGAGTTATCCAAGACCACGAATGACATCGTCGTCGAGGTCCTCGGTCGAGATTATTCGGCGGGAGGAAGGAACTATGTGGTTCCGCACTCGACGCAAAAATAGTAAAGCGAAAGAAGCAGAAAAAGCACTTGAACTCGCTGTGAGAGCGAAAGAAAAAATCGAGGCTCGAAGCGACGAAGTCACCGAGATAGCACAGTCTCTCAGAGATATTCGAAAAGACCATTTCGCGGAGCGATTGGGCCAAATTATCGATCGCGACGGGAGAACCGATGCCTAATGATATCCACACGCTCATGGTGTGGATCCGAATTGCTACATTTATAGCGTCCGGATGCACCACGCTCGTGCCGATCATATATTCATTCTCACCGTGGTATCGCAGTCGTCTGGGGCAGTTGTTCATGCTCCAGGGCGTGGCCTTCGCCCTTGCGATGGATATCACGTGTGTCTTCATCATCTGGCAGCCGAAGAAAGTTCCAGATCTTCGCATTGCGTTGTGGCTGGATGCTTTCCTGCTGACCAACATCGCTGTGTCGACGTTGATGTTGGCGATGTTGATTCTGAGGATGAATGTGCTCACTCCGAAAGGCAGGCACCACAAATGAAACTCAGCAACGGTACGTACGATGTTCTGAAGAACCTGGCACAGATCTGGCTTCCGGCAGCGGGTACGCTCTACGCCGGCCTCGCGGTGATCTGGGGTCTCCCTGCGGCTGAGCAGGTCGGGGGGACTGTGCTCGCCGTGGATACCTTCCTGGGCGTGATCCTGGGGATCAGTTCTTCGTCGTACAAGAACGATCCGAACCGCTTCGATGGTACGTTCCAGTGGGTGCAGAACGAGGGTGACGAAGCTTCGTCTTTGAAGCTGAGCAGTATCAACCCTCAGTCGCTGTACACCCAGAACACCCTGACGTTCAAGCTGGTGCAGCCTCCAAAGTAGTCTCGCAGGCTTTACGAAGCCTATAGTGAGACTCTAAGGAGGCAGGAATGTACACCAGAGAAGAACTCGAAATCACCAAGCTGGACGGCTTGATCGACGAAATTGTCGAACAGTTGTCCGGTCTTGACAGTGCTGAAGACCAGTACGCCAAGATGGCGGAGCAACTGACCAAGCTTTACAAGCTTCGGCAGATCGAAATCGAACTTAAGCTCAAAATCAACGACCAAGACATCAAGGATCGCGAACTCTACGCAAACATCGAAGTCAAGGATCGGGACTCCCACACGAAGGAATCGGAAATACTATCCGGTATCCGCGTGAAGGACCAAGAGGCCGATCTGCGACGCGAAGAGCTGGACGCCAAGATCCGTCAGATGGACGTTGAGATCGAGAGCAAGAAGGACGAAATCGGTCGGCGGAAGCGTGTGAGCCCGGATACAGTGGCCCTCATCGCAGCGAATCTGGCCGGCATCGCCGTCATCATCGGATACGAACGCATCAACGTCATCACGTCGAAGGCTCTGGGTTTCGTAGCTCGAGTCAGGTAACACTAGACCCCTAACGGAATCGAAGATGTAGGGCGCGCGAAAGTAGCGTGCCCTATATTTTTTGCCAGATCGCACGATTTACATGGCCAGTAATGAGACCCCTATGGAAGGACACGCCATGTTTAGAAATCGTTCGATCAACGTCAAGCTCGTCAAAGACGGCATGCCGGACGTCGAACCCAAGGATCCCACTGAGAATCTCCTCACCGTGCAAGGCTACGCAGCCATCGCGGAGGAATTCGTCAAGGGAGTATCTGAGGCCGTCGTCACCGTCATCGTCGTCAAGACAGTCTGTGACGTAGTTAAGATCGGATTGAAGGCCGTTACCAAATAGGCTCAAGCCCAGTCCCCACAAGGGATTTGGGTTTTCTTTCTGCAAAATTTCCCGGGGGAGATTTTCTCAAAAACCTCGCAGGATTTACATGGGTAATAATGAGACCCCTACGAAAGGAAACATCATGCTGAAGAACAAACTTCGCGATGTCATCAACCACCCCGCAGCCGGCCTCGTCACCGTCCTGGTTATCAACACCGGGATCGTCGTGGCGGCGGCCGTCGCAGCGAAGAAGCTGGACAAGAGCATCAAGGAAGAGACCGAAGCCTGAGTATCCCTACTACGCAATCGAACTATTAGGCCGCTAACGCGGTCTTTTAGTTTTGCCCCCGTCGAAAGGATTGATCGTGCTGCTCGCGGAGTTATTCCTCGGTTTTCTCAAGACGATGACTTACCTCCTCATTCTGATCTTCTTCATTGGCGTCGTTCCATACGCCGTGATGCTGATTCGCGAAGAGCTGGGGATTCGATCGAAGGTGCCGACCGCCGATGAGGCCGGTCATCATCGCTGGGGCATGGACGGCGCGAATAACCTCGCGCAAGTCTTCGTGCTGGAGCGTCGCCACAGGGAAACCGAACATTACAAAGTGACGCACCATGCCATTGCCGGAAAGAGAGCTTGATGGACGGTCAAGCGCAGTTTGTTGGCACTACAGGCTTGGCTTTCGGTCTGGTAGGGCTGGCGCTGTTGATCACAATCGGTTTGCATATCTGGATCCTCGTGAAGGTCTACCAGAATGCAAATCTTCTCGTTCGAGTCGTTCGCCGACATTTTGAAACGGAACGGGCTCGACGAGAAATTCAAGAACGGGATCGGATTCGCGTGGCGAAGATGATCCGAAGAAGAGTCACCGAAGACGAGTGGATTCAGTTTCTCGCCGAGCTCGGCGAGAATCCAACCAAACCGAAGGAGCAACAATGAAGCGGCACACCATCCTCTGGCTGACCATCGCTGCTGCAGTGGTGGCAGTCGTCGTCACCGGCGCCATCATCGCGGCGAAGGCCGTGGCCGGCAACCCGCACGACACCGACCAGGTCACGTTCAACGGCCCGTGGCAGGCCCACCTCAACGACGCCACGCTGAACGCCGTGATCAGCGGCGACGGGATCGAGATCCACTGGGTGACCAGTCAGACCGACGCAATCTACTGGAAGGGGACATTCCCGATCCCGCAGCACGTGACGCACGGTTCGGTACTGACCATCACGTCCGTCGCCGACACGGCGGCGCTGGAGAACTCGCTCCTGGCGTCGCAGAACAAGACCAAGGACTTCACGTTCGACAACGGCACGTTGAAGTTCCAGATGACCGTCATGAGCGTGACGCAGGTGGTCACGCTCGAACAGCAGAATCCAGGAGTCTGAATGAACTTTGGTGAATGGGTCAAGCGCCTAGGAAGAATCACTGCCGACAACTCACCGACGATCCTCACCGCGCTGGGCGCCGCGGGAGCCGTCACCACCGCGTTCCTCACGGCGAAAGCCACCTTCAAGGTTGCTCGAATTCTGGAGGAGGACGAGAACGAAGCCAGAGTGCGAACGGGTGATCACGGCTATGAATTCAATCGCATGGCCAAGCTCAAGAAGTCGTGGCCCCACTATATTCCGGCGATTGGTGTGGGATGCATGACTGTCGGCTGCATCATCATGGCCAACGGCATCAGTACACGCCGTGCGGCCGGCCTGGCAACGGCGTTCGCCTTGTCCGAACGGGCATTCGACGAGTACAAGGACAAGGTCGTTGAGAAACTGGGCGACAGTAAAGAACGAGATCTACGTGACGAGATCGCTCAGGACCGGATCACCAAGACATCCAACCTTGGTGACACGATCATTGTTGGTGAAGGAAGTGTTCTCTGCTTCGAAAGCTTCACCGGGCGATATTTCCTCAGTTCCATGGAAGAGCTGAAGAAGGCGCAGAACAACGTCAACTACAAGGTGCTGAACGACAACTATGCATCGCTGACCGACTTCTACAACGAGATCGAGAGTCTCGCCCGGACGTCATATTCGGACGAGGTTGGCTGGAACACCGATCGGCTGCTGGAACTGGTGTTCTCCGCTACGATCACGGAAGGTGGGAAGCCCTGCATCGTGGTCGATTACCACGTTTCACCCATCCGCGAGTATTTTCGACTGCAGTGAGAGGTAATCCGTGCTCAAGAAGGATTTCACGTACAAGAACATCGACGGCGAAGAGGTCACCGAAACCTGGTACTTCAACCTGAGCACGGCTGAGCTCGCCAAGATGCACCTGACGGCCGACGGCGACATTGTGGCGCACCTGAAGAACGTCGTCGCGTCCAAGAACGGCAAGACGATCATCGCGGCGTTCGAGGACGTCATCCGTCGAAGTGTCGGGCGCCGCGGTGGTCCGGACGGCAAGAGCTTCGTCAAGTCGCCGGCTATCGCGGACGAGTTCATGGGGTCGGAGGCATATTCCGACTTCTTCATCACGCTCGTCACCGACGCCCACGCCGCGGCGGAGTTCATCAACGGTGTCATGCCGGGCGACCTCGCCGAGAAGGCTCGGGCGATTCAGGACGCCAACCTTCCGGATCCGCGAGTGGCGATCGAGAACGGTTCGCTGATTCAGGAAGTTCCCCAGCGCCAGCCGTTGACCGTCGACGCCTTCAGTATGGACGAGCTGCTCGAGATGTCTCGCGAGGATCTCGACCTGCTCAACGGGGGCAAGTTGTTCGACAAGCCGGGCGCCGAGCGGCCACTCGAGGATTACGACCGTTCGGAGCTGCTCGGGATGTCTGACGAGAAGTTCACTCGGCTCGTCGGCACCGACTCGAAGAAGTGGCCCAAGGAGGTTCTGGCCATCGCGATGATGCGCCGGACCCGCAAGAAGTAACACCAGCGAGGCGATGGGGAGTCAGCGAAGGGTCCATGTTCTATAGGGGTCCGTGGACCCTTATTCCGGACGCTCGACTTATGGCGCAAGCTTACGACCGCCGAGGCCTGTCTCCCTCCCGAAAAAAAGGTGCCCCCACCCTCGCAGGAATTGCAACGCCTATAATGAGACCCCTATCGGAAGGAACCAAATGGACAAGTCGAAGCTTGCGAAGTTCGCTGTCAAAGGCGCGATTGGGCTCGTGACTTCTGTCGTGATCGGAGCAACGATCAAACAGGAAACGCGAGTGACCAATCTCGTCGAGCAGTACTTCGCCAACAAGACGCCCACGGACTAACGAAGAACTCAAACTTAGAGACCCTAACCCGGTCTTTAAGTTTTGCCTGAACGGAGTGATGTGGACGATTTCCCGTCAAACAGTCACAAATCGAGAGTTCCGGAGACGGTCGTCGAGAAGAAACCGGCACCGGAGCAGGAGAAACGAGTCGAGAAGATCGTCGAAGGGGCGGTCATCCAGCGCAAAAAGCCGCTCGGACGTCGATTCATGGAGACGTTCTTCAGCGGCGATGCGCACGGCGTGGTCTCGTACATCATCGTCGACGTGTTGTTGCCGGCCGCGAAGGACACGGTCGCTGACGCAGTGAGTCAAGGCTTCGAACGATTGCTGTTCGGAGAAGTTCGGTCCACAAGTAGGCGCACTGGAGCCCGTCCGAGTGGTTCCAGCGGCTTCGTGAGTTACAACCGATATTCTCCTTCGAGTGTCGCACGTCGTGAAGAGCCTCGTGGGCCGCGAGACATTAGCCAGCGTGCTCGCGCAACACACGATTTCGACGAGATTATTCTCGCAACTCGCAGCGAAGCTGAAGAGGTCATCGGTCGCCTCTTCGACGTCGTGGCTCGATACGAAGCAGCAACCGTCGCGGATCTCTACGAGCTTCTGGGGCTCACCGCGAAGTTCACCGACGACAAGTGGGGCTGGACGGATCTCCGTGGCGCCGGGGTAACCCGAGTTCGCAACGGATATTTGCTGGACCTGCCCCGACCCGAACCACTGGATTGAGAGAAGGAATCGTGAAACTGCAGAAGCTGAAGAACGCCGTGACGAGCCGAGTCGGTCGTCAGGGTCTGAAGGTCCGGAAGTACTCGCCGCAGATCATGTTCGTCGCCGGCGCCGTGGGGGTCGTGGGCACCGTCGTGCTGGCGGCTCGGGCCACCCTCAAGATCGAGGAGATCCTGGACGACCACGTCGAGCTCAAGGGCAAGATGGAGGTCGTGCACGAGTCCGGCAGCAGCGAGTACACCGAGACGGACTACCGCAAGGACCTGACCAAGCTGTACATCCGGACCACGTACCGGCTCGCGAAGCTGTACGGGCCGGCGATCCTGCTGGGTGCCGCGTCGATCGCCGCGCTCACCGGGGCACACGTGACGCTGAACCGACGCTACGCCGGCGTGGTGGCCGCCTACGGCGCCTTGGACAAGGGCTTCCGGGAGTACCGGGACCGCGTGCTCAAGGAGGTTGGCGCTGACAAAGAGCGCGAATTTCGTTTCGGGATGGAAGAACACACGATCGTCGAGGAAACCGAGGAGGGTCCGGTCACCAAGACGGTGAAGCGGATCAAGAAGGACGGTCTTCCTTCGATCTACGCGCGCATCTGGGACGAGAATAGCTCGACGTCGTGGTCGCGTGAGCCGCACTACAACCAGATGTTCCTGCGGGCCCAGCAGAACTACGCGAACGACCGGCTGCGCGCCATCGGGTATCTGTTCCTGAACGACGTGTACGAGATGCTCGGCATGAACCGATCGCCCGAGGGTCAGCTCGTT
>Ga0079221_10000215_pt1 | contig 14290 bp, 11 predicted proteins | sample GAAS200_FD_75069 | JGI IMG/M metagenome (GOLD analysis project Ga0079221, IMG submission 75069) | Agricultural soil microbial communities from Georgia to study Nitrogen management - GA AS200 | ecosystem: Environmental > Terrestrial > Soil > Agricultural land | place: USA: Georgia | collected... | reverse complement strand
CGCCCGGCGGCATGTTCGCGCCCACCATGTTCATTGGCGCCATGCTCGGCGGCGCCATCGGCGGCATCGAGCACCATTTTGTTCCCGCGCTCACGGGCAGCGTGGGCGCTTACGCGCTGGTGGGCATCGGAACGCTCTTTGCGGGATTCCTGCGCGCGCCAATGACTTCCGTTTTCATGGTTCTCGAGGTCAGCGGTAACTATTCCATCATTCTCCCCGTCATGATCTCGAACACGATCGCGTACCTGATCTCCGTGAAATACCAGAAGGTTCCGGTTTTCGATCTGCTCTCGAAGCAGGACGGATTGGACTTGCCCTCGCTCGAGGAAGTGCGCGAAGAAGACCCGCTGCGCGTGGAAAACGCCATGCGCTCCGCCGGCATCCCGCCCCTGCGAACGGACAAGCCGGCCATTCAGGCGCGTGGCGAACTCGAGAAAGCCACGCAGGAGTGGGTGCTGCTCCACGACAAGCTGAGCGGCTGGCACATCGTCCGGCGAACTGAGCTTGTCGACAAACTGGTCTCGGCCGGGAACGACGCGAAGCTCGCGGACGTCGTGCCTTGGCATCCCGTGCCCGCGGTCTATCCCGACCAAACCCTGGATACACCCCTGCGCAAAATTGACGGGTTGCCGTTTCTGCCGGTCGTGCACCGGGCCAATCCCGCACGGCTCGTCGGCATCGTGTCCCGCGAAGACATTTTGCAGGCGTACACCAAAGAAGGCGAAGAAGAGATCGGTCTCCCCAGCCCCTCCTAGCTCGTTCCAATCGGCCCTTAGCTCGTCCAGCTCTTTCCTCGCTGGCCTCTTACGTGCTCCGCGACTCTGCGCCTTTGCCTCCTGCTTCTTCCAGCCCAGTACTATCCCCAAAATGTACCTTGCCGCCATCACCATCCTGCGATAAAATGTCTTTTGCGCTCCGGAAAGGAGCCTTCTGCCGCCGCCCCTGGCACAATTCGTCCCACCCCACCTTTTTCAAGATTCCTCCGGCCTTCCTCACGCGCTTTTTTCTGGTCCGCTAACCCGCTTTAGAATGAACACTTGCAGATCTGTAACAAAACACTGGACTTCATCTCTTTTAGAATGAACAGTTACGCAAAAATGGGGAGGGGGGCCCCCGCCCCGTCCCAGGATTCTCAATCGGCGCTGCCGCGGCGGAGCTTCCGCGCAGGCGGGTGATAGAATCCAAGCGAAGGAAGCGCGCCCATGCAACCGCGACCCGCAAACCGAGGTGAGCCATGATTGAAGGAACTTACGGAACGGCAACCGCCGAAGGCGCCGTCGGCACGCGCACTGAATCCGATAGCATGGGCAAAATCGAAGTCCCCAACGACCGCTACTGGGGCGCGCAAACCGCCCGCTCGCTGATTCATTTCGCGATCGGCAAAGACACTATGCCGCCGGAACTGATTCGCGCCTTCGGCATCCTCAAAAAAGCCTGCGCGCTGGTGAACCAGGATTTGGGCAAGTTGCCCGCCGAAAAATGCAAGCTGATCGTGCAAGCCGCCGACGAAGTGATTGATGGCAAACTGAACGAGCACTTCCCTCTTCGCATCTGGCAGACCGGCAGCGGCACGCAGACGAACATGAACGTGAACGAAGTGATCTCGAACCGCGCCATCGAGCTGGCCGGCGGGGTGATGGGCAGCAAGAAGCCGATTCATCCGAACGACGATGTAAATATGTCGCAATCGTCGAACGACACGTTTCCGACGGCAATGCACATTGCGGCGGCGGCGGAAACGGCGCGGCGGTTGCTGCCTGCGGTGAAGAAGTTGCGCGACGTGCTGCACGCCAAGAGCAAGGAGTTCGGAGACGTCGTCAAGATCGGCCGCACGCACTTGATGGACGCCACGCCTCTCACGCTCGGCCAGGAATTTTCCGGCTATGTCAGTCTGCTGGATCGCGACGGCGGGCGGATCGCGATGACGCTCGAGGGTTTATATGATTTGGCAATTGGCGGGACGGCAGTGGGCACGGGATTGAACGCGCACCCGGAATTTGCCGACCGCGCCGCGAAGAAAATCAGCGAGCTGGCCGGCCTGCCGTTCCGGTCGCATCCGAACAAGTTTGCGGCGCTATCGGCGCACGACGAAATCGTGTTTGCTTCGGGCGCGCTGAAGACGCTGGCGGCTTCGCTGATGAAGATCGCGAACGACATTCGCTGGATGGCTTCGGGGCCGCGGTGCGGCCTCGGCGAACTGTCGCTGCCCGAAAACGAGCCCGGCTCCTCCATCATGCCCGGAAAAGTGAATCCCACGCAGAGCGAAGCCATCACCATGGTCGCCGTTCAGGTGATGGGCAATGACGCCGCCATCGGCTTCGCCGGCTCGCAGGGAAATTTCGAGCTGAACGTTTTCAAGCCCGTGATGATTTTCAATTATCTGCATTCCGTCGAGCTGCTCGCCGATGCCATGAACAGTTTCGTCGAGCACTGCGTCGCCGGAATCGAAGCCAACCGCGACCGCATAGACTACTACCTCCACAATTCCCTGATGCTCGTCACCGCGCTCGCTCCCAAAATCGGCTATGATGCCGCCGCGCAGGTCGCCAAAGCCGCCCACCACTCCCGCATCAGCCTCCGCGAAGCCGCCCTCAAGCTCGGCTTCCTAACCGCCGACGAATTCGACGCCCTGGTAAAGCCCGAGGACATGACCCACCCTTAAGCAAATATGAAACCGAGCGACGTGATCCGCTTTCTTACGCAGAATGTCGAGCCTTTGAGTCACCCCATTTATGGCGACCAGTACAGAGCCGCCGTACGATTAACTGACGGCACGTATCTGCCTTGTGTTCTTTTTCGCAGCGCACGAGCGGAAGTCGAGCTGGCGGTGCGTCGTTTCAAAGAAGTCCGTTGGAAGAGATCGGAGTACAAGAAAACAGTGAAAATCTTCGTGACAGGTGGATCGCGTGTCGCCGGTTACGATATAAGTACTATCGAAGTCTCTCCATTTGCTTGGCCGATCTCGCTACTGAAGACTATCCGAGGTGAAACGACTATGGGCTGGACTGCGTTCGTCGTCGAGATGGATGACGGAACGATGCACTCGTTTGGTACGGCTTTCCGAATGGAGTTTTTCGATTTGCCGGAGGGCTACACGTATCGAAATATTTCATGAATTCACAGTGGCGTCATCTATTCTGCTGAAAGAGGTCTGGAAGCTTTTTCGCTGCACGCAATGAAAGAAGCTCGTGTCTTGCGTGAACGCCCATTTTTCACCTGTAGTCTTCAAGAGTTTGTTTGAACCGGTCCTGAAGAAAGTGTGGGAGACTTCATGAAACGCGCTGCAGCGTTGCTTGTTCCTGGGATCCTATTGTCGGCTCCATTTATTTTGGCCCGGCGAACCCCTTCAACTAACACGCTCAAGGCGACGCCGAAGACGGTGGCTTGGGGATATTACGATGCGGAGGCGGCGCCCGTGCTCCGCATTAAGTCGGGCGACACCGTCGAAGTCGACACGCTGATCACTTCCACGCCGGAGCGGCTCGAAAAAGCGGGCGTGCCGCCGGATCAGGTCCAGCAATCGCTGCGCGATATCGTCGAGCAGGTGAAAGACAAAGGTCCGGGCGGACACATCCTTACCGGGCCGATCTACATCGAAGGCGCCGAGCCGGGCGACACGCTCGAAGTGAAAATCCTTTCGGCGAAGCTGGCGATTCCCTACGCTTACAACGCGTTCGGGCCGGGGCGCGGATTCCTGCCCGATGATTTTCCTTACGCCAAAATGAAAATCATTCCGCTCGACGAAAAGCGCATGGTGGCGAAATTCGCGGAGGGAATCGAGATCCCGCTGCATCCTTTTTTCGGCAGCATGGGCGTTGCGCCCGCGGAGAGCGTGGGCCGCTGGAACAGCGCTCCGCCGTGGCGCATCGCGGGTAATCTCGACAACAAAGACCTCGTTGCGGGATCGACGCTGTACATTCCGGTGTTCGCCAAGGGCGCGCTGTTTGAAGTGGGCGACGGGCACGTCGGACAAGGCGACGGTGAAGTGGACATCACCGCGCTCGAAACTTCGCTCGCCGGCACGTTCCAGTTCATCGTGCGCAAGGATATGCACCTGAAATGGCCGCGCGCCGAAACGCCCACGCACTACATCACCATGGGCCTGAACGATAACCTGAACGAATGCGCGCTAGCCGCCACGCGCGACATGATCGATTTCCTCGTCGAGGAAAAACATCTCTCCCGCGACGACGCCTACATGCTCGTCAGCGTAGCCGGCGATTTGCACATCACCGAGTTGGTGGATGGGAATAAGGGCGTGCACATGATGCTGCCGAAATCTATTTTTCTGACATCAGGGGCGAAATGAACCCTGCCAAGAATCGACGACCGCGCACAACCGTTGTCATTCCGAGCGAAGCGAGGAATCCGCTTTTTCTTCGGCCCCAACGATAGAGGCAGCTCCCTCGGGAAGAAGGGTCTGCTTCTGAGAAAGGACAATATGGAGAAGCTCTATTATGTGTACATCCTAGCGAGCCGGTCGCGGACGCTTTACACCGGAATCACCAATAATGTGATTCGGCGAACCGGCCAACATCGCGAGGGAACCGTGGCGAGCTTCACAGCGAAGTACCGCATCCACCGGCTCGTGCACTACGAAATCTTTCGCGATGTGCGCGCCGCAATCGCGCGCGAAAAGGCAATCAAGGGATGGACCCGCGCCAAAAAGGTCGTGTTGATTCAGAAAGACAATCCGACATGGGAGGACAAAGCAGGGGATTTGTTTCCAGCGTTTCCAAGAAAGGAAAAAGCGGATTCCTCGCTTCGCTCGGAATGACAAGTTCTCTGCACTTCTCACAAATCCTCCGCGTCCTCTGCGCTCCGGCCTTTGTGCTCTCTGCGTTAAGTCTTTTCCTCTCTTTGCCGGTACTGGCGCAGGACGCAGCGCAGAAACCCGCGTGGTGTCAGGCGCTGCCGCGCCCCGAATACAAGACGCTCGAGCGCGTCCTCCCAAACGAAAACTGGTTCGAGGTTTACAAAGTCGCGCCGGAAACTTTCGCGATCTACGAGCCACATCAGTTCGAGGAAGTGATTTCCTACCTCATTGTGGGCCGCAGGCAGGCGGTGCTCTTCGACACCGGAATGGGCATCGGCAACATCAAGGAAGTCGTGTCGAGGCTGACGAGCCGGCCGGTCGTTGTGGTGAACTCGCACACGCACAATGATCACGTCGGCGACAACTGGGAATTTCCTTTCATCTACGGAATGGATACGCCGTTCACGCGCGCGAACGCGAAAGGCTCCGTCGCGGATGCGCAGGCGGAACTCGCGCCGGAGGAGATTTGCGGGGAACTGCCCAAGGGGTTCGACGCGAAGGCGTATCGCACCAAGCCGTGGCATGTTTCGATTTTCGCGCACGATGGGTTCAAGATTGATCTCGGCGGACGCACGCTCGAAATCGTCGCCACGCCGGGACACACGCCGGATTCGATCAGCCTGTTGGACCGCGAGAACGGGCTGCTCTTTACCGGAGACACGTATTATCCCGCGCCGATCTGGCTGTTCCGGCCGGAGACGAATCTCGATGCGTACGTGGCTTCGGTGAAAAAACTGGCGGCGCTGGCTCCGGAAGTGAAGCTGGTGCTTGGCGCGCACAACGTTCCGGTGGCGCAGCCTTCGGTGTTGCCGGAGCTGCTCGCCGCGATTCAAGCGGTGCGGGCGGCAAAAGTGGCGCCAATTCCCGATTCTCCAGGGAAGGTGATCTACAAGGTTGGCGAGATCACTTTTCTGATGCGCAATCCGAAAGCGCCAGCGCCCTAGCGCGCAAACAATGCCCGCCGATCCATCGCTTGCGCGGCGTTACGGCGGTTGCGGGTATAAGCTCGAATGGCAGAGGACCGCGGAAATGTTGCCGGCGCATGCAGTACGGGCGGCTTTGGGATTGGGGCTATCCCTGGTTCTGGTGCTGGCATGTTCGCTGGCGTCGCAGAGTTCGTCGGCGAGAGCGGGCAAAGACAAAAAGAAAGAGAGCAGGCACTTTTCAGGGCGCACGGTTTGGAATCTCGACGGCGGAGCCTTCTTTGCGACCGACGGCGGGCTGGCGAACGGAGCCTGCTTCCGCCTGGGAGGGCGGGTCGTGGCCCCGGATTTTTTTCGCAACCTGAAGCGCGTGGACGACGCGGACGGAACGACGTACCGGCGCGGGCGTGAAATCATCAAGAATTTTCCGGACGAGCTGCTGGTGGAGTTTGAAATCCGCGACTCGCCGTGTTCGCCGGACCTGAAGGACACCAAGCCGCGGCCGGCGCTGACGCCTGAAATGCTGGCGACGCTGAAGCTGCGGCTGTTCTGGAAAGCGAGCCTGGAGATGCGGCCGGTGCACAACGCGAAGATCACCGAGACGGAAACGCGGCCACTGGAGCCGTACGCCAGCGATGCAAAGAAGGAATTGCCGCAGCGGTATGAGTGGTTCTATGCGATGACCGTGCCGAGCGCGGGCGTGCCGCTGACGGACAGCCTGGTTTTCGTGCTGGAAACTCCGGACGGACATTTCGCGGCGCGGGTGGCGGCAAGATTGTAGAGTCATGATGCTCGAGGGAAGACAATTCGCTTTCAGGTCTGGCGGAATATGAAACGCGGAAACATCATCCTGCTGGCGCTGGTGATTCTTCTCGGCGTGGCGGCGGCGCTCGCCGCGAGCGTGCTTCACGACGGGGTGAGCGCGCGAGCAACGCCGAGCGCTCTGGAGATTTTTCTCGCTCGCAACCTGCGGCACCTGGCGATTCCGGCGGACGCGCGCGCGATGAAGAATCCTGTGGCGGATTCACCGGAAGTGCAGCGCGAGGCGCGGATGCATTTTGCGGATCACTGCGCGATTTGCCACGGCAACGACGGCAGCGGAGACACGCCGATCGGGCACGGACTGTATCCCAAGCCGCCGGACCTGCGGCAGCCGCGGACGCAGCAACTTTCGGATGGAGAAATCTACTGGATCATCGAGAACGGCGTGCGGCTGACGGGCATGCCCGCCTTTGGCGGGAGCGCAGAGCAAGATAGCGGCGGGGACAGTTGGAAACTGGTGCGCTTCATCCGGCATTTGCCGCAACTGACCATGGAAGAGCGCATGGAAATGGAGCAGAACAATCCCAAGGGGCCGGAAGACCGCGAAGAAGAGAAGCAGGAAGAAGAGTTTCTGAAGGGAGGGCAGCCGCAACCTTCCGAAGCGGCGCCGCATCACCATCATTGAGGCTGAGAACGTTACTCCGATTGAGGAGCGCACTATGAAATTTCCGTGGCTGTCGTTGATTCTGGCGCTGGCAGTGGCAGTTCCCGTACTGGCGCACGGCAACAAGAAGCACGTGATGGGCACGCTGGAAAAGGTTTCCGCGGAATCCGTGACGGTGAAAACGGCGAACGGCAAATCGGTGGAAGTCAAGCTGGGACCGAAAACGATGTACGTGACCAAAGACAATAAAGCCGCGAAAGCCGGCGATCTGGCGGTTGGACAGCGCGTGGTGATTCACGCGACGCCGAAAGGACAGGAGTTGATCGCGGACCAGGTAAAGTTTGCGGACGCAACGGCCGCAGCGGCACATCCCTGACCGGCGCAGCAGCCTGCGATTGCGCCGCTGGAGATTGCAAGCCTACTTTCCCTAAAAAGTGAGCCGCCCGCCAAAGTAAATGCTGCGGGCGCCGCCGGCTCCCTTCACCAGGCCGAAGTTGGCATCGCCGAAAGTTACGTCGGGATTGCTGAACTGCGGCGTGTTGGTGGCGCTGAACCAATCCGAGCGGATTTGGAGGCGCATCCCTTCCGTGATGCGAATGGATTTGGCCAAAGAAGCGTCCCAGTTGAAGAAGTTCGGCCCGGAGAGAATGTAGCGGCCAACGTTGCCGAAGGTAATGGCGCCGTTGAAAAGCGTCGGATCCTGGAAAACGGATGTATCGAACCAGGGCTGCGTGTCTACGCCTTTGAGCAGCTTGATGGGACCGGTCACCCACGGAGACTGGCGGTTTCCCGGAGTATTGATGCTCACGCAGTTGCATCCGAAATGGAAGGGCGTGCCGGTCATGAAGGTCATCACGCTGCTGAACTGCCACCCTCCGAAAACGGTATCCAGCGGCCCGCCTTGCAGCCAGCGTTTGCCCTTTCCAAACGGAAGTTCGTAGACGAAGCTTTGCACGAACATGTGCGTGCGATCGAAATCGGTTCGCGCATAGTTCCTGCGGAAATTGATGTAGTAATCGACGCCGTTGGCGTTCTCGCCGTTTTCCTCGACGAATCCGAGAGCCTTGCCGTAGGTATAGGAAGTGGTCAGCAAAAAGCCGTTGGAGAAGCGGCGATCGAATTTTACCTGGAGCGCGTTGTAGTCGGAGGAAGCGCCGCCGTAGCGCAGATTGGTATCCGCGGTGCGGCAAGTCGTTGTGCCGGGAACGCAGAAGCCGATCAGGGGCCGCCCGGCGTTGCCGGCGCCCAGAAAGGCCGGATCGGAAACGTTGTTGAGGTTGTAGATGATCGGAGCACGGACGCCGCGGTTGCCTACGTAGCTGAGGTCGAGAGTGAACTTCTGCGGCAGAGCCCGCTGGTAAGTGAGATTCCAGGACTGAATGTAAGGATCTTTATATTTCAGGTTGACGACGTCGTAGGTCTGATTGATCAGCAGCGGCGTGTTGGCCGGGATGATGCCGTTGGAAGGAATTGTGGCAACGAGCGGAGCCGGAAATCCTTTGGCAAAAGTAGAGGGCGTGCCGTCGGGCAAGATGGCGGGGCCGAAGCCGGACACGTTGTTGAACGCGTTGTTCTGCTTCACCGGGAAGTCGTAAGCGTAGGTGTTGTCGACGAAAGGCTCGTAGCTGATGCCGTAGCCGGCGCGAATGACGTCCTTGGAAGTGAGCTGGTAGGCAAGAGCGACGCGCGGAGCGAAATCCTTGTAGTTTCGTTGCATGCCGAGGTCCAAGGGATTGCCGCCAACGCCGGCGACGACGAGGTTGTTTGTGGCGGGATCGTAATTGGAGAATCCTCCCGGGAAATGCGGCGTGCCGGGAGGATAGAATTCCCAGCGGACGCCGAGATTGAGCGTGAGCTTCGAGGTGGCTTGCCACTTGTCGTTAAAGTAGGTGAAAACCTGCCACTCACGATAAGCGGGGAAAACCAGGGCGAGGTCGCGGCCAACCTGACTCGGCACGCCCAGGAGAAAGCTGGCGAAATTATTGGCGAAACCAACTTTGGGCGAGCCAGCGCAGCCGTTGCATCCGGTCTGGCTCGAACCGAAGTGCCAGGCGCCGCGGGGACTGAAGGTTTGCTCCTGCAGGAGATCGTCGCGCAAGCGGATGAGGTTGCCGCCCCATTTTACGGTGTGGTTGCCGATGACCTTGTTCCAGTTACTGACAATGTCCAAATCAGTTTCGGCGCGCACCCAGGGAAGGCTGGCGGAGTAGCCGACCATTGGATTGGAGATGGTGGCGTCGACGAAGACGCCGGTCAAGCCGCTTTCGAATGCGCCGACGTTGACTCCGGGTATGCCGATAGCGTCGGAGGCATTCGAACCGTAGTCGGTCTGCTGCGCGGTGTTGCGGTAGCGATTGAGGCCGATGCGATTCTGCACGACGAACTTGGGCGAAAAGATATGGTCCCAATTGACCGCGGCTGAGAAGGTTTTGTCGGTGCCGGTGCCCTGGAAACCGCCTCCGACCGGCCCGCCCGCCAGTCCGTAGGCGGGTGCCTGGGTGGTGGTGGGATTCATGTAGCCGAGATGGCCGGAGAGGTGATCGTTCTTGCCCTGATAGTGATCGATTTTGACGTCGAAGGAATTGTTGTTTTGCAAAAAGCCGGTGCTTTCGAGGAAATTCTGGCTGTATTTCGCGGTGCCGGCGGCAGTCTGGTTGTTATTGGGGAGAGGAACAAGCGCCAGGATGTTCGCGGCGACGGGATCGATGCGGTTGATGGGAACCATGTTGGGGCAGCCTGCGGGTTGGGCGCAGGCGGGATTGAAACTGGGATCGGCAGGATTGGACGATGCGACGAATTGCGTGCGACCAGTGCCGCAGAGCTTGGTGTTGCCGCCGGGGAGGCAGTCGGTGGTGTCTCCGGTCGAGGGATCAAAAATTTTGGAGAGCGCCGGGTCGCTAAAGTCGCCGGCGCGCTCGGCGGCGGTCGGGACGCTGAGGCGCTGGAATTGGGCGGAGTGGTTCGTGGTTCTGAGATAGTCGACGAAGAAAAATGTCTTGTCCTTGAAAATCGGGCCGCCGATGTTTCCGCCCCAGTAGTTGTAGACGGAATGGGGCTTCTGGAAAGGAGTTCCGTTGGGTCCGCGATCGAAGAAGCTTTTGGAGTTCAGGGCGCTGCCGTTATAGAAATCGTAGAGCGCTCCGTGAAAGTGATTGGTGCCGGACTTGTAGACGACGTTGACAACGGCGCCGAGGGCAGTTCCCTGCTCCGCGTCGTAGTTGCTGGTGATGACGTTGACCTCCTGGATGGCTTCGATGGGAGGAACGTAGACCTGCAGAAGCCCGGTTCTTTCGTTGTCGTTCACGCCTTCGATCTGGAAATTGTTGCTCAAGCTGGAAGTGCCGTTGACTTCGCTGTTGCGGCTGCCTTGCGGATTGAAGAAAACGGAGTGGTTGGATTCGGCGCGAGTGGCGCCGGGAATGAGGTTCACGAGATTCTGAAAATTCCTCCCGCTAGCCACCGGAAGCTCCTCGGCCTGAGCAGCGGTAACGTCGGCACCGGTTTGCGCGCTGTCTGTTTGGAGGGGAGGGAGAGTGGCTTCGACGTTGACGGTCTCGCTGACGGCGCCGGGTCGAAGGGTCAAATCGACGCGGAGGGTGGCGCTGACGGAGAGCGCCGCACCGCGACGGACAGCGGTGCTGAAGCCCTGCTTCTCGACGGAGATGGCGTAGGTACCGGGCGGGACATCGGGGAATGAATAGAAGCCGGTGTCATTGGTGAGGGCGGTGCGGGCAACGTTCTTGCCTTCCTCGGTAAGGGTGACCTTGGCGCCCGCCACGGAGGCTCCGGTGGCGTCGGTGATTGTGCCAACCACGGTGCCATTGACGGCCTGACCGGAGAGCTGGCTGGAAACCCCCGCCAAGAGGATGGCCAAAGTGGCGGCGAAGGCGAACAGGGAGAATTTGAAGCGGGATTTGGGGACGAGACAAGAAAAATAGCCGAACCACACCGCGAACTTGCGCATAGGACCCCCACTCACATGGAACTGGTTCCACACCGTAGCGATGCGGGCTGTGTATGTCAAGACAAAAAGGCCGCGCTAAAGAGGGAAACTGTCACCGGGCTTCTATAGGCCTCTGGAGGGGCATTGGAGTGGCGCAATCGAGCGCGAGAGGTGTGGTAAACTTTGCGGCAGGAAAATTTGTGAAGTACCGGGCCCGGAGCAGGCCAGGTCCACCGTCGAGGTGCCGGACCTGTGCATTTATGGAATCAGTTCCAAAGAAAGCAACGATCCGCGACGTCGCCGAGGCCGCCGGTGTCGGCGTGGGCACCATCTCGCGCGTACTGAATTCCAGTTCTCAGGTGACCCGGGAAACACGAGCGCGGGTGATGGAGACGATCCGGCGGCTGGGATTCCGGCCCAACGCGCAATCGCGGCGGATTCTGAAGCGGCGGTCGGAAATGGTGTGTTTTCTGCTGAGCAACCGGGACTTCCTGCATCCGTTTCACGCGCGGATTCTGCAAGGCGTGGAGTCCTACGCCAGCGGGCTGAAACAGCACGTGCTCTTCGCGGCTTTGCACTATTCGGCGCGGACGGCTTCGCAGAAGATCGACGTTCCGCCGGTGCTGCAGGAGCATGGGCTGATCGACGGAGTGATTCTGGCGGGGACGGTTTATCCGAATCTGTTGCGAAGAATCGAGGCGATGCACGTGCCGTTCGTGGCCTTCAGCAACAATGTGATCGGGGCGGACGGCGAGCACCAGTTCGACCGAGTGGGTTTTGATGACACTGCCGGGACGCTGACGGCTACACGGTTCCTGATTAACGAGGGGCACCGGCACATTGTGTTTGCCGGAGATGTTTCCTTTCCGTGGATGGCGCGGAGGTATGAAGGATACCGGCAAGCCATGCGGGAGCGGCGTCTGAAAGCGCAGCAGTTGACGGTTCATGATGCGCCCGGTTTTGTGGAGTTCGGGCAAAAGAGCGGGACACAAATCAAGTCGCTGAAGCCGCGCTGCACAGCAGTGGTAGCCGGAAATGACGAGGTGGCGTATGGGCTGTGGCTGACGCTTCGCGCGGCGGGAGTGAAGGTGCCAAAAGAAATCAGCCTGGTGGGATTCGACGACCGCGAAGAAGCCCTGCTGACGGACCCGCCGCTTTCGACGGTTCGAGTGGACAAGGAAGAGCTCGGGCGGACCTGCATGAAGATGCTGCTGGAGAGGCTGCACCATCCAGGGATGGCGTTCAGCCACAGGATCCTGCCGACGGAGTTTGTGGTGCGGGGAACGGTACGGCGGCTGTAGCGGCCGGGCGAAAAAGCGGCCGCATTCCCGACTATTTGAAAGCAGAGAAGCCGGCGATTCGGGTAGAATCCTGCGGGCCTGGTGTTGCCGGAACCCGAAAAGAAGGAGGAATCCATGAGGTGCATTAGACGGATGAGTGTGCGAAGAAACCTGGTTCTTCTGGCTGGTCTTTTGGCGCTATCGATCGGTACGAAGGCGGCAGAGGCGCAATCGGCTTCCGGCAACAAGGGTCCAGTGAATGTTGCGGTGAAGGCGGGACGCGTGCTGGACGTGCGCACGGGAAAGTATGCGGCGAACCAGATCATCTGGATCGAGGATGGACGAATCAAGGAAGTGGGCGAAGCGAGCGCGGAAACGGCAAAGCTGCCCAAAGGCACGCGGGTGATCGACTTGTCGCAAGACACGGTGCTGCCTGGACTGATCGACTGCCACACGCACCTGACGGGGTCGCCGTGGACGCTGGGCGCGGCGCGCTTGCACATGTCCATTCCACGCGAGGCACTTCTGGGAGCGCGGAACGCACGGGTGACACTCGAAGCGGGATTCACGACGGTCAGGAACCTGGGGGCAGGAGGTTACTCGGATATCGCTTTGCGTGATGCGATCAATGCGGGCGACGTGCCGGGGCCGCGGATGCTGGCATCTGGACCGCCGCTGAGCATCACCGGAGGACACGCGGATGAAAATTTTCTGGCGCCGCAATTCGAAGCGTCAGCCGATGGCGTGGCGGACGGGCAGGACGCCGTGATCCACAAGGTGCGGGAAGACATCAAGTACGGAGCGGATGTGATCAAGTTCATGGCGACGGGAGGCGTGCTTTCCGAAGGAGACAATCCAGCGCTGGAGCAGTATTCGCCGGAGGAGATGCGCGCGATCGTGGAAACGGCGCACGGATTAGGCCGAAAGGTGGCAGCGCACGCGCACGGAGCGCTGGGAATCAAGAACGCGGTGCTGGCCGGAGTGGATTCGATCGAGCACGGGAGCTACATCAATGAAGAGGACATCCAGTTGATGAAGCAGCATGGAACGTACCTGGTGCCGACACTGTATCTGATGGACTGGTTCATGGAGAACTACAAAGCGCTGGGATTGAGCGAAGGGGTAGTGGCGAAGGCAAAGCAGGTGATGCCAGCGGCGCGGGAAAACGTGGGGCGGGCGTTTAAGGAAGGCGTGAAAGTGGCGTTTGGGACGGATGCGGCTGTGTATCCGCACGGACTGAACGCGCACGAATTCCCGGTGATGGTGAGTCTGGGGCTGACGAACCTGCAGGCGATCCAGGCGGCGACGGTGAACGCCGCGGATTTGCTGGGATGGCAGGACAAGGTGGGAACAGTGGAGGCGGGGAAGTTCGGCGACCTGATTGCGGTGAAGGGCGATCCGCTGGCGGATACCAGCGTACTGGAAGACGTTACGTTCGTGATGAAGGGCGGAGAGGTCGTGAAGCAATAGGCCGCGGCGGATGTAAGGCGGGATCGGCCTAGGGTGGATTCCTTACGTTCCCTACCTGAAGAATATGCTTTCGGCGCGTAGTACGAAAACGTGCTGGACGGCACATATCCAAGAGCTTAGCATCGCGTCCTCGCAATTCGGCCGCCCGGTGCGGCTTGTCTTACAGCATGGAGGTCTCCGATGAGTGTGTTTCCCTTGAAGATTCGGCGGGTGTGCGGCATTTGCGCGGGAGCGTGTCTGGTGATTGGCGCGTTAGCGTTGAAGGCTATTGAGAATCCAGAGGCAGTCTACGCGCAATCGAACGGAAACAGCACGATTGCGAAAAATACGCCGGGGTTCGTCAAGAACGCGAAAGATCTGGGCGAAGCGGACTTGAGCACGGCGATTACGGCGACGGTGTGGCTGAAACTGCGAAACGAGAACCTGCTGGAT
>Ga0079221_10000214_pt1 | contig 14361 bp, 14 predicted proteins | sample GAAS200_FD_75069 | JGI IMG/M metagenome (GOLD analysis project Ga0079221, IMG submission 75069) | Agricultural soil microbial communities from Georgia to study Nitrogen management - GA AS200 | ecosystem: Environmental > Terrestrial > Soil > Agricultural land | place: USA: Georgia | collected... | reverse complement strand
TACGACTATTGGCACAGCAATCCGGATTTCTTGCTGATGCGCTGCGGCATCCTGCTACTCATTCTCTTTCTGGTTTACGCGTGGTGCCGCTGGGGATTTGCGCAAAAAGGTTTCAGCCCGATCATTCAACTGGGAAACACTTCGCTGCTTGTTTACTGGGTGCACATCGAGTTTGTCTATGGGAGATTTTCGATTTTGCCCAAGGGGCAGTGCAGCGCGCTAAAAGCGACCGCGGGATTACTTACGATTTTCGTAGCGATGGTCGTGCTTTCGGTGGCGCGCACCACCTGGAAAAAACGCAAACCTAAGGGTGTGAGGCCGGGTCTGCAGGCAACTGCTGCGACTGCGGAATCTTGATGATGACTTCGCCCGGCTTGGCCAGGCCAAGTTCGTCGCGGGCAATCTTTTCAATCTTGCGAGGGTCGCTCTTCAAGTCTTTCACTTCGTCTGCGAGCTGTCCATTTTCTTTGTTGAGCTGCTCGATGTTGGCTTTTACTTTGTGGATTTCCAACTGCGTGCGCCGCATCGCCAGATATCCGTGCGTTCCGAAAATGTCATGGACAATCAAGGCAAAAAGCAGCAAGCCCAGTAGCGTGGCGCCGTACTGGCGCAAAAAGGCTCGCGCGCCTTCGGCCACGTCCGGTTTTTTCAACTTTGCAGAACCCATTTTGTCGCTTCGCTTGCCAACTTTACCGATGCCGCCGAGCTTTCCGCCTCTACATAGAGCCGCAGCAGCGGTTCCGTGCCCGACAAGCGCAACAGCATCCACGATCCATCTTCAAAAACGAATTTTGCGCCATCGGTGCGGTCGATGGATACGACTTTCCGGCCCAGTAGTGTCGAACTGTCTACGGCCACTTTTCGCACGGCATTTGCCTTTTGTTCGTCGCTCAGGTGCAGATTCTCGCGTACGGGCCAGAATTCTCGCCCGAGCTTTTTGTACATCGCGCGAATCTGTTCGCCGATGGATACTCCGCGCGCGGCGATCATTTCCGCTACCAGCAGGCACGCGAGGATGCCGTCTTTTTCCGGGATGTGCCCGCGAATGGTCAGGCCCGCGCTTTCTTCTCCGCCAAGAGCAATCTTGTCCTCGCGAATGAGCTGGCCGATGTACTTGAAGCCCACCGGTGTCTGATGAACGCTTTGCCCATGCGATTTGGCAGCCGCGTCGATCATCTGCGTCGTCGCCACGCTGCGCGCCGCGGGCAGTTTCCATCCGCGCGTTTCCACGAGGTAGTCGTAAACGAGCGCCAGAATCAGATTTGGCTGGACCCACGTGCCATCGCGATCCACGATTCCAAAGCGGTCGGCGTCGCCGTCGGTGGCCAGGCCGGCAGTTGCTTTCGAGTCAGTCACGGACCTACGAAGTGGCGCGAGATTTTCGTCGGAGACGTCCGGCCCGGTTCCATCGAACAGGCAATCGCGCTCCGTTCGAATCGCTTCCACGACGACGCCATGATCCTTTAGCGTGCGGTCCAGGTAGCCCGCACCACATCCGTGGAGCGCGTCCACAGCGAACTTCATATTCGCTTTTTTCAGCGTATCGAATCGAACCAGTTCCTCGAGCCGCTTCAAGTAGCTCTCGCGCAAGTTCACAATTTCGCTGGGCTTCACCTTTGTCGCGCTATGCGGCAGCGGTGGCACGTCGCCCTGTGCGGCAATTTGGGCCGCGCGGGCTTCGATATCTTTGGTAATTTCTGGAAGCGCGGGCCCGGCGTCCGACGAAGAAAACTTCAACCCGTGGTACTGCGCCGGATTGTGGCTAGCCGTGAAGTTGATCGCACCGTCGAGCTTGCGCCGCATGATTTCGTAAGCCACGGCCGGCGTCGGCGTGAATGTCTCGCACAGCAGCGCACGAATGCCGTGATGCTGCAGGATATCCACCGCGAGCTGGGAGAACTCCTCCGAATAAAAACGCGTGTCGTATCCAACCAGAATCGAAGGCTGCGGGGACTTCGCCTTCACGTGCTCGGCGATGGCCGTCAACGCCAACCGTACGTTGGCAAACGTGAAGTCCTCGGCAATCACGCCGCGCCAGCCCGAAGTGCCAAATTTGATGGGGGAAGTGGTGCTTAATCCAGCGCTTGTGCTCATAGCCGGGCTATTTTAGCCGTTCACGCTACACCGAGAAAGCCGTTATTATTGTGGCCCTCATGAGTCAAGAAAAGAAGGATGGGAAAAAGACTCGCGCAAATGCAAGAAACATGCGGGTCGTGCTCGTCACTTGTCCAACTCTGGCGCTTGCCCGGAAGATTGCTCGCGCCGTCGTGCAAAAGCGCATCGCTGCCTGCGTTAACGTCTTTCGCGGCCCGTTCGAATCTTTTTACACTTGGAAGGGCAAACTCGAAACCGCCCGCGAGCATCTGCTGCTCATCAAGACCACCACCGCTCGCCTCCCGCAATTGGAAAAGGAAGTGAAGCGCCTGCACACCTATGAAGTCCCCGAATTCATTGCCCTTCCCATCACTGAAGGGTCGGCCGAATATTTATCCTGGTTGGAACTAAGCGTCGCGGACGTATAGCCAGCGGATGGGCTCTCACCAGTCACCAGTCACGTGCAACTGTTCTGGCAAGATCAAATTGTGAACTACACGTACAGCAAAGCTTGATCCAGATCCGCGATAATATCTTCAACGTCTTCGATTCCCACCGACAGCCGCACCAATCCTTCGGTGATTCCCACGCGCTCGCGCACTTCTTTGGGCATCGAAGCATGCGTCATCAGCGCGGGGAGCGAAACCAGCGTTTCCACTCCCCCGAGGCTCTCTGCCAGCGAACAGAGCTGCAAATGATTTAGGAATCTCCGTGCCGCATCCAAGGAGCCCAAATCAAACGAGAGCATTGCGCCCGGCCCTTTTTGCTGGCGCCGCGCCACTTCGTGCTGCGGATGCGTGGGCAGCCCCGGGTAAAAAACTTTGCGTACTTTGGGGTGTGCGTCCAGATGCCGCGCTACGGTTATACCGTTGGCGTTGTGCTGCAGCATACGCACCGTAAGGGTCTTGATTCCCCGCGAAACCAAAAAGCAATCCATCGGCGCGAGTCCGCTGCCCGCCGAGCGCTGAATGAAATAAATCTTCTCCGCATCTTCCGGTCGCGTCAGCACCACCGCTCCGCCCGTCGCATCGCTGTGCCCGTTCAAATACTTCGTCATCGAGTGCACCACGATGTGCGCGCCAAGCTCAATGGGCCGCTGCAGGTACGGGCTCAAGAACGTGTTGTCCACCGCAACCGTAATGTTTCGTTCCCCGGCCAGCTTGGAGATCGCCGCGATATCCGTCACGTTCATTGTCGGATTTGTAGGCGTCTCGACATAAATCATCTTGGTATTTGGCCGCAGCGCCATGCGCACCGCTTCCGGCATCGACGTGTCCACGAAACTAAATTCCAGCCCAAAGTGCACCAGCAATTGCGTGGAAAGCCGGAAAACTCCGCCGTACACCGCCTCCGAAACAACTACGTGGTCTCCAGGGCGCAGCAACCGGAAAACCGCATCGATTCCCGCCATCCCCGAAGTGAAAACATAAGCGCTGTGTCCGCCTTCCAGCTTCGCCACCGTGCGCTCGAGCGCCTTGCGGTTCGGATGATTCGTCCGCGCGTAATCGTAGCCTTTGTTTTTTCCAAGCTCCTCGTTGACGTAAGTCGAAGTTTGATAAATCGGCGCGACAATCGCGCCTGTGGCCGGATCCGGCTCTTGGCCCACATGAATGGCATTGGTGGCAAAACCCATGATGCTCTCCTTGCTTCTTCCCAAATCCTGTTGAAGTAGGCAGCTTGCGGTAGGCTGCTGACTGCCCGCGGGCACTTCCAGGGTTCAACTGTCCCAGTATTTCATTTCGGAGCAGGTTCTTGAAAACTTACAGGAGCCTCACAAATCCGTCAAATAGGCTAACACGGAAGTTTCCACGGCACGCGGAAGCAAACGTGGTTTGGACCGAGGGCGGAGCAGCAATTCTCGCTCTCCAGGCATCCAAGTTTCTTGGGAGTAAGGCTTGACCTCGGCCCATCCTTCCGTAGAGGATGGTGTTCACGCAAAATGACGACCTTCTCTCGAATCCTTCTTGTCGGTTCTTGGGCGGCAGCGGCATTGTTTTTGACGGCTCAGGTCTCCGCTCGGAATCCCCAGGCTTCTTCTCCTGAACCGAAGCAGGAGGCTCCCCGGCCCGATCCCCAGTCGCGCATCACCATCGAAGTCACGGGCGGCGAAAAAGAAGCACCCGTTGAAAACGCCAGCGTCTACTTCAAATACGTTGAAGAGCACAAGATCAAGAAAAACAAAACGATGGAATTGAATGTGAAGACTAATCGCGAGGGAGTCGCGCATGTTCCCGACGCACCTTTGGGCCGCGTGCTCATTCAAGTTCTTGCTGAAGGTTGGAAGAGTTACGGCCGCTGGTTCGACATCACCGATCCGAAACAAATCATCAAGATTCGCCTCGAGCGTCCACCAAAGTGGTACTGAACGGGGGCCGCTCTTTCTGCCTCACGCGCAACTCTTGCTCTTAAAACAGTCTCCCGGACAGGAAGGCGACATTGTCGGCTTTGGATCCATTGGTGATGGAAATGACGAAGTTCGCTCTCGCGGATTCTCCCCGAAGTTTCATCGGAAAAGGAATGTTCAGCGATCTCATGTCCGCAAGGGCCACGTGAGCATCCGGAGCTTGTGCGCGAATCCGCGAAGAGCTACCCGAAGACGAGGAGGTGAGAAGGGGCCGCAGACGCTTCATCTCTTCGCTTATCTTCTGACGAACCGCGGCGCCGGGAGGGGGCGCAGTGGCTCCCAGGGCAACTTCCAGATATTTCTCCGCTGCTGCGGTGTCCCCTTTCCGGAACGCGATCCAGCCTAAGGTGTCCCAATCGGCAGCAGGTTTGGGCATCAAACCAAAGTCAGATGGTCTAGCCTCATCCGGTGAGAAATCCATTGTCTGCGTGGCGAGCCGAGCAAGCATTGCACGTGGCCCATTGAGGAACATCTCGACGGGAATCACTCCGCTTCAGGCGCTCCTGATTCCAAGTTGCCATACCTCGTTCCAAGTTGCCAAAGAGCGATAAACCCGAGAGCCATAAGATTCGGGAACAATAGGGGCGCCAAGGGCGGAGCGCCGTAAATAAAATTGTCAAATGCGTGAATCGAAGGTCCCCGCAAATTCGCGCCCACGTGCAGCGCAAAACCCCACAGCCCCACGCCCCCTTCCAGCAGAAGGACTGCCGCACAGAGCCGGATGTACCGGCGCAAGACTCGCATTACTAACGGCACGACGAGGAAACCTACGGCGAAAGCACTCGCGATGACAGGCACCCACTCCAGGGACCTAAAGAAGCCATTTTCTGCGTGATCGGTCAGGCTAAAGATGAAATTCCCGACGAAGCCACCTAGAACCAGAAGCAATACCCATTGGGCCCATTCGAGTGTTTCCGCGTCCACCATGCGGTTCAACAGGAGCAGGAACCCGAGGCCGGTATACGCCAGCGGCGCGGCGAACGGCGCCGAGTACGTAAGACTGCGAAGAGTTCGCTCATAAAAGAAATGGCTTTGGAGATGGAAAATTACGCCGCTGAGCCCAACGAGCACGGCAGCCCAGCCGACCAAATGTCCCGCGTACTTCCACACCGCCGGCCAGCGATGCCGCACCGATAAGGCAAGAATCAAGAGCAGCGGCGCGCTGGCGGAGAAAATCAACGGGATAAACTCCGCGGGATTGCGAAACTGATTTACGGAGTGAGCCAGATAGATATCGAAGGTGAGAAATCCCAGGTTCGTGATGGCGAAGAGTTCGACCAGAATCTCCGGGCTTGCCCACCAGAATTGTTCCAACCCGCGCCAGCGCTCACTTGCCCCGGCCATGCTCCCTCCTGAGCGCCGCAGCCATGGATTGCAGTTCGACCATCTTTTGCATCATAGGGTAGTTTCCATGCCATTGCACAAAATCCGCTCCGCCCATAAATGCGCCATGTTTGCTGGTGCGCCCGTCGTAGTGCCACAAATCGAAATAAACAAAATCAATGGGCTGGGTAAAAGGCTTTCCAGTGAGTGCCCCATCCTTCCGTAATCCATTCATCAGATCTTGCGCGGCGCGAACGCGGTCGTTCGTGGCCTGGACCACTTGTTCGGCCTGGCTGTAAACCCGGTCGATTAGCGCAGGGGTGTGGCACTGCGAACAAACCTGCTTCATTTTGGCCTGGTTCGCCGCATAGTTCGGGCGTTTCTCGCTAATGGCGTTCGCAAGATAGTACGAGAGCCGCTCGGAGGGATCGTGTGTGACGCCCACGCCATTGATGCCGCTCATGTGACAGGTGGCGCAGGTAGGCACGAACATGTCGCGGGTGGTGAGCGTCTTAGGCGGAGCGTCGAGGTTCAACAAACGCTCTTGCGCCTGAAACATGACGCCATGTCTCGATTCTTCGTAGATTTCAATCTGCGAGTGGTCGGGACCCATGTGGCACTGCGCGCAAGTGGTGGGGAGCCGCGCGATGCGCACGGATGTGGTGTGGCGAGTGTGGCAAACGGTGCAGTTGCCGATGGTTCCGTCGGCATTTGGCTTTCCGACGCTGTGGCACTGCTCGCATCCGCTGGTCATCGCCGAACTCCCTTCCAGCAGCACAAAAGGATGCGGCGGGCGGCGCGTTCCGCCCGGCTGGCAGGTTTCCGAAAAGTTTACCTGTTCGGGGGAGAGGCCCTTCTCGCCGTAGACCGCAGCCCACGCGGGGGCCGCGTGACGGCTGCGGAGGAATTGCTGATAAATATTTTCATGACAGCTTCGGCAATTCCCTGCGGTGAGTTTTGTGGAAATAACAAAGCCGTGATGGTCTTTCTTTTCCTGGCCGGTGGCCGGCTGATGGCAGTCCAGGCAGTTCACGCCCTTTTGGGCATGCCGGCTCATTTCGTATTCGTGGACCACGGAATACTGTGTTCGTGCGTGACATTCAGCGCATTTTCCGGTGGCTCGCACGAACTCGGCGCTGGGTTGCTCCGTTTCAACTGTCGGCCTCGCCCGGTTAATCAAGAAGGCTCCCAGAACCAGGGCGAATGCAATCACCACAGCCAGGAAAACGGATCGAAAGGACATCGAGGCTCCTCAAAGCAAGAATTTAAGCGCCGCGGAGCGAGTAAATCGAATTCCGCATATTGTAAACGGAAGAAAGGCAAAAGTGGCGACGTGCAGCGGGCAGATCAGGACGCAGGCACGGTCAGGCCGACGATCCCTCGCCGTGTGGCCGTTTGGCGTGGGGATGGCGGGGGGACCAGTCTTTGGGCGGGAAGGCTACGTGCCAAAAGGTGGGATTGGGGAGCAGGAACTCCACGCCAACTTTGACTTGTTCGTCGGGAAAGCGGTCAATGTGCGCGACGACGCACTCGAGCGAGTCTTTGGTCTGCGGATTTAGCAGTGTGAGGCGCTGGCCGCGGTACAGCGGCGCGGAAACGGCAAGCAGCGCGCCGTGAGCGCTGACCGCCAATGTGTGAGTCTCCTCCTCGGAGAGTGCTGTGTTGCCGGCATGCACGGAAACGCGCACGGGGATTTTCATCAAGACGCGCTGGCTCCTGCGGCGGTTGTTCGCGAGCCAGGAAGTTTCGCGGGACTCGTTGATCCAGACGTCGAGAGTGCCGCCGTGTTCCGGCTTGACGGCGGTGAACATCAAGCCCATGCCCTTGCGTGGCTGGACATAAACGACGCGACCCTGGACTTCGAGCGATTTGGGGCCCTTGGTCATGCGCACATTGGCGGCAGTTCCCAATGGGAGCGGACTCTCCGTGTCCAGGTAGCAGCCTTGCTGGCTTAGGTCGCGCACGCGCGTTTTGGCTTTTGCGTTGGAGTCAATAGCAACGACTTCAGCCGTGGCGCTGAAGGCGTAGCGAGGATTCGCGCGGCGGTCGGCGGCGGTCGGCGGCGCAGTTGAGGCGGAGGCGCCACGGAGCGCAGGTTCGATTGCAGCATGCGCCTTGGGAGAAGCGGGCGGTGTTCCTGGGTGTCTTTGCACGTGGAAAGAGTTGTTGAAATTCTCGATTTCCTGCTGCAGTTCGCCGGAGATCTCGAAGCTTTCGAGGCCGGCTTGTTCTTCAGTCAGATTCGGAGCTTCTTGCGTTTCAACTTGGATGGGCGCCTCGCTAGCTGGGTTTGCATCCAACTCGAGTGGCTCCGCATGGTTCTCCACCGGCTTTGCGGTGGACTCACGCTTCGGTTTGGGCTTTCGGCGTTTCACGGCCAGACAATTTTACTGCAAGCCGGTCAAGCCGAAACAGCGACAATTCAGGCATGAAAACTAAAAGGAAATAGCAACGCAGTAACGAACCCGGTGTCCGGCACACTCAAAATTATTGCGAAGCTGGGATCGCTTGTCGGGGGGATAAGGAAAAATGCTTTACGTTTGACGTAACGCGTAATTACTGATATTTTGGGCAAGTGATTGTCAGCTACCGCGACAAGCGGACGCGAGACTTCGCCGCCGGGAGGCGCGTCAGAGCCTTTGCCGGATTTGAACGCTCTGCTCGCCTCAGGCTGGACCGTATGGAGGCCGCCACGTCGCTGGGAGACCTTGCGGCCTTGCCCGGTAATCGCTTCGAAGCATTAGCCGGCGACCGCAAGGGCCAGTACAGCATTCGCGTCAACGACCAGTGGCGGATTTGCTTCGAGTGGCCCGATCAAGCGCTGGGCCCATCAAAAGTTGAAATTGTTGACTATCATTAGGAGAGCCACTATGGCAGTAACCGCGATTCATCCGGGAGAGCACCTAGCGGAAGAATTGGATGTGCTCCAAATGAGCGCAGCCGAATTGGCGCGAAAACTCGGCGTTCCGACCAATCGTGTGACACAGATTTTGAATGGGACGCGTTCGATTACGGGCGATACTGCCCTGCGTCTCGGTCATTTCTTTGGGACCAGCGCGCAGTTCTGGCTGAACCTTCAAAGCCTCTATGACCTGCGCCGGGCGCAGGAAAAGGCGGGAAAATCAATCAAGCGGCTTCCCAGGCTCAAACGGCGCGAGCCTGTGTATGATGAGGCTGTGCGTTAGTATGGGCAGCGAAGAAGGAAATTCATGAAAGCAACGGTATCGGAAGCGGCGGAGGCGGGGTTGTCGAAGGGGCCTTATCGCGCGCCACGGGGGACCCAGATTTCGTGCAAAGGTTGGCAGCAGGAAGCCGCGCTGCGGATGCTGCTGAACAATTTGGATCCCGATGTGGCAGAGAAGCCGGAAGAGTTGGTGGTTTACGGCGGAACGGGGAAAGCGGCGCGGAATTGGGAATGTTTTCAGGCGATTGTGCGTTCGCTGAAGGCGTTGGAGGCGGACGAGACCCTGCTCGTTCAGTCGGGGAAGCCGGTGGCGGTTTTCAGGACGCACGAGTACGCGCCGCGGGTGCTGCTGTGCAACTCAAACCTGGTGGGACATTGGAGCAATTGGGACAAGTTACATGAACTGGACCGCGCGGGATTGATGATGTACGGGCAGATGACCGCGGGAAGCTGGATTTACATTGGGACGCAAGGGATTTTGCAGGGGACGTACGAAACGTTTGCGACGGCAGCGAAAAAGCATTTTGGCGGCGATTTGAAGGGCAAGCTGGTGGTCACCGGCGGCATGGGCGGGATGGGTGGAGCGCAGCCGTTGGCCGCGACGATGAATGGCGCGGCGTTTTTGGGGATTGACGTTGATCCGGAGCGCATCAAGAAGCGGCTGAAGACCGGTTATTGTGACGTAATGGTGACTTCGCTGGACGAGGCGCTGCGGATTTTGAAAAACGCGGTGCGCAAGGGCGAAGCGACTTCGGTGGGATTGGTGGGGAATTGCGCGGACTTGATTCCGGAACTGGCGAAGCGCGGCGTGGTGCCGGATTTGCTGACGGATCAGACGAGCGCGCACGATCCGTTGGGCGGATACGTGCCGAACGGGATGACGCTGGCGGCGGCGCTGGAGTTGAGGGCGAAGAATCCGGACGAGTATCAGAAGCGCTCGCTGGCGGCGATTGCGGCGCACGTGCAGGGCATGCTGGATTTGCAGAAGCTGGGCGCGGTGACGTTTGACTATGGGAACAACATTCGCACGTTTGCGTTTCAACAAGGCGTGAAGAACGCGTACGACTTTCCGGGATTTGTGCCGGCGTACATTCGGCCGCTGTTCTGCGAGGGGAAAGGGCCGTTCCGGTGGGCGGCGCTTTCGGGCGAGGCGGCGGACATTGCGCGGACGGACCAGTTGGTGCTGGAGATGTTTCCGCACGACGAGCACTTAAACCGGTGGATCAAGCTGGCGCAGAAGCGCGTGAAATTTCAAGGGCTGCCGTCGCGAATTTGCTGGCTGGGCTATGGCGAGCGCGACAAGTTTGGGCTGGCGCTGAATGATTTAGTGGCGCGCGGAGAGATCAAGGCGCCGGTGGTGATGGGGCGCGATCATTTGGATTGCGGGTCGGTGGCGTCACCGTACCGCGAGACGGAAGCGATGCGCGATGGCTCGGACGCGGTGGCGGACTGGCCGCTGCTGAATGCTCTGATTAATACGGCGAGTGGGGCGTCCTGGGTGTCGATTCACAATGGCGGTGGCGTGGGAATTGGCTATTCGCAGCACGCGGGGCAGGTGACCGTGGCGGATGGGACGAAAGAAATGGCGAAGCGCATCGAGCGTGTGCTGTCGAATGATCCGGGGATGGGCGTGGCGCGGCACGTGGACGCTGGGTATCCCGAGGCGATTGCCTTCGCGAAGAAGACGGACGTGAAGGTGCCGATGGGGTAGCTCCAGGTTTAGCGATTATGACAACCAGAGCGTTGTACGTCGCTGACGTAACGTTGGTGCTGGGGTGGGCTATGTTTCGCACGGTTGCTGGCCCGCTTGGCCCGTCTTTTCCGTGGTTGGGCATCCCGCTGCTCCTCGGTTTAATCCTTCTCGCAAAATACTCCGTGAGTAAGCGAAGCTACGAGAAATACCGCAGAAAATGGCCTCCCGTTGTCGGCACTGGCCTGCTGGCTTCGTATTTTGTTTTTGCTGCGATCATGACTGTGCGCGGCTATGTTCGAGGTACGGTCATCGCCAGCGTTGCTCAACTTGGATTTGTTCTTGGTCTCATCGTATTCGTGGTTGTTTGCTTTGCGGCCGCTCTTTGGGATCTCAGTCACGCAGGCTGAAGCCTGTGCTACCGAAAGTCTTTCCGGCATAATACGAGGGCTTTGGTTAATTCCCTGCTCATCACGGGTGCGTCGCAGTTGCTGACGCTGCGCGGAATTGGCCCGCGGCGCGGCAGTTCCCTTTCGAATTTGGACTTGATCGAAAACGGAGCACTAATGGTGCGCGACGGAGTGATCGTTGCCGTCGGGACACGGGCGCAAGTCGAATCTACGCCGACAGGACGCGGGGCAGAAAAACTGGATTTGGGCGGGCGCGTGGCGTTGCCGGGATTTGTGGATTCGCACACGCACCTTGTTCATGCGGCGAGCCGGGCGGAAGAATATGAGCTGAAAATTCAGGGAGCGAGCTATGAGGAGATTGCGCGGAAAGGCGGGGGGATTCTCAATTCGGTGAAGAAGCTGCGGGCAGCGACGGCGGAGGAATTGAAAAAACGCGCGCTGGCCGCGCTGCAACAGTTTGCGGCTTACGGAACGACGACGATTGAGGCGAAGAGCGGGTACGGACTGGACGTTGCCAGCGAATTGAAGATTTTGAAACTGCACAAGGAGCTGGTGGCGGAGCAGCCGCTGGAGATTGCGTCTACCTTTCTCGGGGCGCACGTGGTGCCGGAGGAGTTTCGCAAAAAGGCAGGCGGCGCTAAGAAGTACATTCAGCTACTTGAAGAAAATCTTCTGCCGCAAGTTGCGGAGCGCAAGCTGGCCGAGTTTTGTGACGTGTTTTGTGACCGCGGAGCGTTTACGGTGGAAGAGTCGAAGCGCGTGCTGCAAGGGGGACGCCAATGGGGGCTGGCTCCGCGAATGCACGCGGAGCAGCTTTCGCGGAGCGGCGCAACGCGGCTGGCGATTCTCTTGCGCGCGGCGAGCTGCGATCATCTCGAGCACGTGAACAAAAGCGACATTCGCGCGCTGGGAAAATCGGAAACCGTGGCGACTTTGCTTCCGGGCTGCGACTTTCATCTCGGATTGCACAAGTATGCGCCGGCGCGGGAATTGATTGACGCGGGCGCCATCGTCGCGCTGGCCACGGACTACAATCCCGGGACGAGCCCGACATTGAGCATGCCGATGATTTTGTCGCTGGCGTGCACGCAACTGCGCATGACGCCTGCAGAGGCAATTACCGCCGCGACCATCAACGCGGCTTACGCGTTGCGGCGCGAGAAGCAGGTTGGCTCGCTGGAGGTTGGCAAACAAGCGGACATCGCCGTATTCGAGGTAGCCGACTACCGCGAAATTCCTTATTATTTTGGAGTGAACCACTGCTGGATGACGATCAAGCGCGGTCGCGTGATCCATGCCGCAAAGAACTTCAGGAACTAGCTATACCGGCAAGCCCGTCCGGAGACTGAAACTTCCGAAAATCGGGCCATCGAAGACGATAAGCTTCTTCGAGGAGTATTTGTACGTTCTGCTTGGGGTCGTTTTTGTAGCGGTGACGATTCTGGGGAGGGCTGGAGGCTTCAGCACTTACAATGCCTTGGTTATCGGCGCCTGGGTGACGGCGATTCTTTGGTGCGCGCATCAACTGAAGGACTATTTCGCGGAGAAAGCGAAGACGGAGAATGGGAAAGCTCTCGAGCCCCAGCCCCACACGCAAGCCGAGGCGCCAAAAGGGCCTTTGCCGCTTTCACCCAACATGAAACCCATGATCGGACCGCAATGGCCTGTAAAAACAGGAGCGCAGCCTTCGTGGCCCAAATTGCCAAAGGAACAGACAAAGCCAACGCAGCCTCAAGCGATTCCGACGCCTGTGTGGACAACCTCTCAGACGTCACAACCAAATTCCAATGAAAAGAAGCGCGGCTTCGTTTACGAGCGGCCAACGCTGCCGGACCGCAAGCCAAAGATGCCCAACAACTGGGTCGACGTGAACGACAAGAATCAAAAAGACAAGAAACGAGACCACAAAAAACCAAAACGATGAAAAGACTGATTGAGTGTGTGCCCAACTTTTCCGAAGGCCGGGATCCCGCGAAGGTGGAGGCCATCGTGGCGGCCATGAGCGGCGTGCCCGGTGTGTACGTGCTGGACCGCGAGATGGACGCGGACCACAACCGCTCGGTGATTACCCTGGCGGGCGAGCCAGACGCCGTGGCGGAGGCGGCGTTGTTGGGTGTTGGCAAGGCCATGGAGCTGATCGACCTGACAAAACATACGGGCGCGCATCCGCGTGTCGGCGCGACGGACGTAGTGCCTTTCATTCCAATTGGTGGCGTAACGATTGAAGACTGCGTGGCGCTGGCACGGCGCGTGGGCAATGAAATCTGGAACCGCTACCGTATTCCCGTTTTCTTCTACGAGGCAGCCGCGACTCGGCCGGAGCGCGTGAACCTGGAAAACGTGCGGCGGGGGCAATTCGAAGGATTGCGCGAGGAGATGAAGAAGAATATTGACCGGCAACCAGACGTCGGGGAGCCAAAAGTTCATCCGACTGCCGGTGTGACGGTTGTGGGCGCGCGGAAGTTTTTGATCGCCTACAATGTGAATCTGAACACGTCGGACGTGAGCATCGCCAATAAAATTGCCAAAGCCATTCGGTTTTCTTCAGGCGGGCTGCGTCACGTGAAGTCCATGGGCGTGGAATTGAAAGCACGCAATCTGGCTCAGGTTTCGATCAACCTGACGGATTTTGAGCAAACGCCCATGCATCGTGTGTACGAAATGGTGAAGCGCGAAGCAGAACGCTACGGCGCGATGCCGGTGGGGAGCGAGATTGTCGGGCTGGTGCCGAAAAAGGCGCTGGAAATGGCGGCGGACTTTTTCCTGCAACTGGAGAATTTTTCTCCGGCGCAGGTGCTCGAAAACAGGCTGGCCGATGCGCTCAGCGGAGCGCCTCTGGCGGCGAAAGACGGAAAGTTGGCGGGACTCGCGCGACCGTTCTTGGATGCAGTAGCGGCGCCGAGTGCGACGCCGGGGGGCGGAAGTGCTTCAGCGTTTGCGGCAGCGATGGCCGCGTCGCTCGGGCAGATGGTGGCGGGGCTCTCGCGGAAGAAGAAATCACAGGCGGCCTACGTGGACCAGCTATCCACGGCGCTGGATGAAATGCGGAAAGCCGCGGACAATCTTTCCGAAGCAATTGATCGGGACGCGGAATCGTATGACGCAGTGATGGCGGCGTTCAAATTGCCGCAATCCAACGCGGAAGAGACCGCCCAGCGCGAAGCCGCGATTCAGAAAGCAACCAAGGGCGCGGCGGAAGTTCCCCTGCAAGTGGCCGAACGCACGGTTGCCCTTTTCGAACGGCTGGGACAACTGG
>Ga0079221_10000212_pt1 | contig 14381 bp, 12 predicted proteins | sample GAAS200_FD_75069 | JGI IMG/M metagenome (GOLD analysis project Ga0079221, IMG submission 75069) | Agricultural soil microbial communities from Georgia to study Nitrogen management - GA AS200 | ecosystem: Environmental > Terrestrial > Soil > Agricultural land | place: USA: Georgia | collected... | reverse complement strand
GGTTCGCGGCGGTCCGCCACCGCGCGCAGGCCCTCGAGATAGGGCTTTTCGTAGCCGACCACGCTGACGAGATCGAGTTGCCCCACTTCTTTTTCGCAAGCGGCCAGCGCCGCCGGAGAAATTTCAATCGGGTAGTAATACAGATGGTTGCCGTCCGCCAGAGCTTGCAGAATCAAGCGCGTTTTCTTGCCGCTTCCGCTACCGAGCTCGGCCACATGCAACGGAGCCGGCGTCATTTCCACAATCTCGCGCGCATGCGCGTGGATCAGCCGCGTGCCGGCGCGGGACAGGCCATATTCCGGCAACAGGCAGATCGTCTCGAACAGCGCGGAGCCCACCTCGTCGTACAAATATTTGCTCGGCAACTCGCGCTGGCCCGGACGGGTGAGGAAATCGCGGACGTCGCCGGCAAACGTCGACACCTCGGAATACGGAAGGGGTTGCGTCAACATGTCAGCTCCCAAGCTGAAAGGAATCAGTCCTCCACGCAGCGAAACGTTGCGTAGACGTACGGGTAATGCGGTTGGAACCAGTTGCGGAAGGACCGCCGCAGCATGCAAGCAGCCGTGCGCGGTGACCCTCCCTTCATCACATAGTGCTTGCCGTCGAAGAAATTCGCGGAGTAACCGGGGTAGAAGGGCATAGGGGAAAATCCGTCAAAGGGAGCGAAGACCGTGCGCGTCCATTCCCAGCCGTTGCCCACCAGGTCGTGCACGCCGAACGCGCTTGCTCCCGCGGGATGGGAACCTGCCGCCACGGGATCCCAATTGTAGAAATCGAAATTGCCGTATTTCTCCGCGGGCGCCGCATCGCCCCACGGATAGCTGTTTTCCCTGGTGCTTTTGGGAATGCCGTAAGCGGCGCGATGAAATTGCGTTTCGGTGGGCAGCTTGCGCCCCAGCCAGTTTGCGTACGCTGTGGCCTCGGCGTGGCTCACGTAAACCGGCCATTCCTGCGGGAGCCGGATGGCTCCGAACATCCCGATGTGCATCCAGATGTTGCCTTCGCGCCTCCAGAACGCCGGGTGTTCAACGCTTTCGTTTTGCTTCCAGGCCCAGCCTTCCTCGCTCCACAGCGAACGATGCTGGTAGCCACCGGCCTGCACGAAGCGCAAAAAATCGCCGTTGGTAATGTTGTGATTGTCGATCGCAAATGCCGGCACATTCGCTTGATGGCACACGCGCTCGTTGTCCCAGCCGAAGGTGTCCTCCTCGGCATCGCACTGGCCGAGAGTCGTGCGGCCTGCGGGGATTTCCACCAGGCGGCGGTGAACGTTGGCCAGCTCCGGGCGCGAGCGGACCTGTCCCGGAATCTTTCTCTCCGCGGGAAGCCGGTGGAGCATGTACGCCAGAGTCTCCGCGTGCATCAGCCGGTGTTCGATGGCCGTCTCCAGCATGATCTGCAGCTGGGGATGGCCTTCATTCGGATGCTCCAGCGCATCCTCGATCGCGCGGTCCAGCAGTTCGCGAACCTTGCGGTTGTATTGCTCGACTTCACCGCGCCGCGGCCAGTCCTCCGGGGCGTCGTTGGGCAGGGAAGCTCCCGTAGGATCAATGCCGAAAGCAAACAGTCGATCGAATTGCGGATGGAATGCCTTCAGTCCGAATGCCCGCTGCGCCAGCAGATTCCAGTCGAACGCCTCGACGTGCCCCAAATAGAAAACGACCCGGTGCCGCTCCGGAATCGGCCGATCATACAAGGCCTCCTGCCGAACGATCCCGAACAACTCATCCGTTCGCGAACGCGCCTGCAGGATTCTCGAATGCAGGCTATGGCGGGTGCGGACAGCGGCGGCGAGAGCTCCCATAGTTGATCCCCTTCCACGGTTGGATGCGGCGGCCGAATAGAGGATGCGCCGAATTTTGGCGCTCGGGGCGGCTTGGCGTAGCATGGTGACGCCCTGCAAAGGGGCTGTCAACCGAAATGAATGCGAAATCCGCCCGCGAAAGCGACGTTAGCATCGAGTTCGAGGCAGTGGAATACTCTGTTTCGGGTAGCCTGCGGCCCCCTCTAAGAATTCTGCAATCTGTTTCGCTGCAAATCCGGCGTGGTGAAGCGGTGGTACTGCTTGGCCAAAGTGGCAGCGGCAAGACCACGCTTCTCAAGCTTGTGAACCGCATGTTACAGCCGACGGGAGGCGAAGTTCGCGTCGAGGGAATTTCCACAGGGCAGTGGGACGCCATCCGGCTGCGCCGGAGCATCGGCTACGTCATTCAAGATGCTGGACTTTTTCCGCACTGGACGGTGCAGCAGAACGTGTTGCTGGTGCCACGGCTGGAAAACTGGCAGGCGGACCGCCAAGCCAGGCGCTTCGGTGAAATGATGTCCATCGTGGGACTCGACCCGACTAGCGTAGCCGGCAGGCGGCCTCGGGAACTCTCCGGCGGACAGAAGCAGCGCGTGGGGGTGGCCCGCGCGTTGGCCGCCGACCCGCCCATTTTGTTGATGGACGAGCCCTTTGGAGCCCTCGATCCCGTCACCCGCGCCGAGTTGCAGCGCGAATTCGCGTCCCTGGCCCGGCGTCTATCGAAGACCATCGTGTTTGTCACCCATGATTTGCGGGAAGCTCTGCTTCTTGGCTCGCGGATTGTTCTTTTACAGGCGGGAAAGGTGGTGGCCGATGCTCCGTCGGCGGAGTTTCTCCGCCTCGATCATCCCGAAGTCAAAGCGTTTGCCTCTTCGCTGCATCCTGATGGAGATGCTTTGGCATGAGCGCCTGGCAATTCTTCCTCGGGCATCAACGGGAGATTGCACACGCCACCGCGGAGCATCTCGTTCTAGTGTTGGTGTCCATGGCCATCGCCATTGCTATCGGCGTGCCGACGGGCATGCTCATCGTAAGGCATCGCAGGCTGCAGGTTCTCGCCTTGGGCGTTGCCAGCGTCCTGCAGACGATCCCCAGTCTGGCGCTGTTCGGGTTGCTGATTCCCCTGCCTTTTCTTGGCGGCATCGGAAAGCGCACCGCCATCATCGCCCTTGTCTTGTACGCGCTGCTGCCGATTCTGCGCAACACCTTCGTCGGCCTTACGGGAATCGATCCCGCGGTGCTCGAAGCGGCGGAAGCCATGGGCATGACCGAATCGCAAATCCTCTGGCGCGTGCGCCTGCCGCTTTCTCTTAGCGTGATGATGGCCGGGATTCGCACCGCCACGGTCATCACCATCGGCGTCGCTACGATCGCGGCGGCCATCGGAGCCGGCGGGCTCGGAACATTTATTTTTCGTGGCGTCGCTATGGTCAGCAATGCCGCCATCCTCGCTGGAGCCATCCCCGCGGCGATTCTCGCCTTGCTCGCCGACGGGTTGCTGGCGCTCGTCGAGCGGCGCTTGCGCGTGACCTGACATGCGGCGCGCTATTTGCCTGCTTCTCTCGCTGACGGCTCTTTCGCTCTGCGGTTGTGGCGTGCGGCGGCACGAAAAGCTCGTCATCGGGTCGAAATTTTTCACCGAACAGGTCGTGCTTGGCGAATTGCTCGCGCAACATATCGAAGCGAAAACGGGCATTCGCGTCGAGCGCAAGTCAAACCTCGGCGGGACATTGCTCGTTCAGAAAGCGCTTCTTTCCGGCGACTTGGATTTGTACGTTGAATACACCGGAACCGCTTTGACCGCCGTCCTTGGCGAAAAACCTGAAGGCGATTCCGAAGCGGTCTACCAGCGCGTCAAGCAGGAGTACGAAAAGCGCTTCGGCCTCGAAGTCACCGAGCCTCTCGGCTTCGAAAACACCTTTGCTATGGTCATTCGCGGCCAAGATGCCCGCCGCTTTCACCTGCAGAAGACGTCCGATATCACGTCGCTGGCGCCTCGCTGGAAGATCGGCGTGGGCTACGAATTCGTCGAGCGACCCGACGGTTTCTCCGGTTGGAGCCGCCGCTACGGCCTGCACTTTGCCGAAGCTCCCAAGGAAATGGACCTTGGCCTTCTCTATCGGGCTCTGACGGAAAAGCAAGTTGACATCGTTGCCGGCAATTCCACCGATGGCGTCATCGCCGCCCGCGACCTGGTGATTCTTGAAGATGACCTCCACTATTTTCCGCCGTACGATGCCGTTCCCATTGTCCGCCAGGATGCCTTGGCAAGATTTCCGGGGCTTCGCGCCGCGCTGGCCGATCTCGCCGGCAAAATCACCGCGGATGAGATGCGCCGCATGAATTACGCCGTGGACGGTGAGCAACGCGACGTCGCCGCCGTTGTTCGCGCCTTCCGCCGGCAAAAGGGACTGTAGCGGTCAGTGCTACGAAAGCCCTCGCCGCGCCGGGTTCGCCTCGCCGCATTCGACTCCTCGCCCGCCGTTTTGGTAGAGTCAGACTTTGCCAAATTCGGAGAAGCTATGGCTATCGCTCAGGAACTGCTCGATATTCTCGTTTGCCCCGTGTGCAAGACTCCGGTGCAGTTGCTCCCGGACGGCAGTGGCCTCAAGTGCCCGCAATGCCGGGTGGTTTATCCCGTGCGCGACGACATTCCCGTGATGATGCCGGAAGAAGCCACTCCCGCTGCCGAATAGGAAATTTCGCGGCCGAAAATGCCTAGCGCCACCTCCGATTCCATTCCCCGACTGAAGCGCCTCCTGCCGCGCATGAAAGGAAAACGCATCGGCGTGCTCGGCGACGTCATGCTCGATCGTTACCTCTGGGGCACCGCGAACCGGCTCTCCCCGGAGGCCGCCGTCCCCGTCGTCGATTTCGCCGAGCAGAATGAATGCCCGGGCGGAGCGGGAAACGTCGCCGTCAACATTGCCGCGCTCGGCGGCCGCGTCCAGATGTTCGGCGTCACCGGCGAAGACGAGCCGGGCCGCGCCCTGCGCGCCTCCGTTCGCGGCGTCTCGGTGGACGGCTCCGGCATTCTTGCCGAAAAATCCCGCGTCACCACGGTCAAGACCCGTGTCATCGCCCGCCATCAGCAAATTGTCCGAATCGATCGCGAACGGCGCGACCCGCTGCGGCCGGAAACCGAGGAGAAACTTCTTCGCCTGCTTTTTTCCGCGCTCAAGCGTCTCGACGCTCTGGTCCTTTCGGATTACGACAAAGGGCTCATTACGGATTCCTTCGCGGATCGCGTGCTCAGCGCTTGTCACCAGCTGAAGGTGCCGGTTTTCGTGAAGCCGAAAACGTCCCGCCTGTATGCCTATCGAGGCGCGCGCGCGATTGTTTGCAATGCCAAGGAAGCCGGTTTCTTTGTCACTCGCTCGCTCGCCGACGAGAAATCCCTGGAAGACGCCGGCCGCCAGCTTCTCGCGCACTTCGGATGCGGCGCCGTGCTCATCACGCGCGGCGAAAAGGGTATGAGTCTTTTCGAAGAAAGCGCGCCCCGGCACATCACCATTCCCGCCACCAGTTTTGAAGTCACCTATGCGCGCGTGGGGCAGTCCGGCGTCGATCGTGGCAGCGCCGGCCGCCAGGTTTTTGACGTAACGGGCGCCGGCGATACCGTTCTCGCCGTTCTTGCTCTGGCTGCGGCGGCAGGGGCGCCGCTCCTGGACGCCGCCGTCCTGGCAAATATCGCCGCCGGCGTCGTCGTCGGCAAACTCGGCACCGCCAGCGTCAGCCCGCGCGAACTCGCCGCCGCCTTCGGCGAAATCCGCTAAAACGGGGGAAAGCTGAATCCCTTGGTGGTCTTATCCACCCACACGTTCACAAACCGCGTTTTGCTGCTCTTCTCCACGTCGTTTATGTCCGGCATTGGCGAATACGGGCTGACCGCAACCACCAAAACGACGCCGCTCGCGTCCCTGGGCGAAGAAGCGCTCACAATTCTGTAGCTCTTCACCGGTCCGTAGTACCCGTTCGGTCCCCAGTCGGCCACAAAGTCGTTCATCTTGTAACTCGGCGACGGTTTCCACAGGTCGTACGCCTTGTTCATGTCGCCCGCCACCACCGCTTCGAAAAAATGGTCCGCGGTTTCTTTCTCCGGAAAATAGCGGAACGCGAAATACAGCACGATCGCGGAAACGATCAACACTCCCACGCTTGCGTAAAGCACGGCGCGCGGTTTGCTCTGTAGTTCGGGAGGCGGTTCGAGAAGTGTCATTCCAAGGGCTCCTGCCCTGCGAGCAGAATCAGCCGCTGGCGGCTGTGTGCGGTTGCTTCATCAGGCCGTCTCGTCCCCTGCGGACCGAAACGCCCTGGAATTCATCCCAGAAAAGTATAACCCACACCGCGCGCCTTTACCCTTCCAGCGCGCCGCCCGCCCCTGCCGGCAATTCGATCTGGTATTTAGTCCGCGCCTTCTCGCAATGCACTTCCAGCGCCAGTTCGATGAGTTTATCGATCAGCTCGCGAAACGGAATCCCGCTCGCCTCCCACATCTTCGGGTACATGCTGATGGACGTGAAACCCGGAATTGTGTTCACCTCGTTCAAGAAAAGCCGCGCGCCTTTTTTCTCCACGAAGAAATCCACGCGCGCCATGCCGCTCAGTTCCAGCGTCCGGAACGCCGCCACCGCCAGCTCCTGAATCTTTTTCGTCTGCGAAGCCGCCAGCTTCGCCGGAATAATCAGCTGCGTCCCCTCTTCCAGATATTTCGCCTGGTAATCGTAGAACTCGCGGTGCGGCACAATCTCCCCAGGCACCGACGCCTTCGGATCATGATTCCCCAGCACCGACACTTCAATCTCCCGCGCCGTCACCGCGCGCTCCACCAGAATCTTCATCGCGAATTCCGCCGCCAGGGTAATCGCCGGCCCCAGTTCTTCCCGCGAATGCACCTTTGTCATTCCGACAGAAGATCCCAGCGTCGCCGGCTTCACGAACACCGGATACTTGAATTTTTTCTCGATTGCCTGCCGGATTTTTTCCGGCTCGCGCTCCCAGTCCGCTCGATACACCGTAATCCACGGCACCACCGGAATTTTCGCCGCCTGCAGCAGGCGCTTCGAAACATCCTTGTCCATCCCGATCGCCGAGCCCAGTACCCCTGCCCCGACAAACGGCAACCCCGCCAGGTCCAGCAGTCCTTGAATCGTTCCGTCTTCGCCGAACGTTCCGTGCATCACCGGAAACACCACGTCCAGCCTCTGCCCGCCCCCGCTGCGGTCCAGCGGAATCAGCGCCGCATCCGTCGGGTCCGCCGCCATCACCACGCGTTGCCCCGCCTTCAGCACTTCCGGCAGCATCTTCTGCGCCGCTCCGCCGATCAGCCAGTGTCCTTCCTTGCTGATCCCGATCGGCACGGCCTCGTATTTGTCGGGATCGAGCCCGCGAATCACCGAAGCCGCCGACGCCAGCGACACCTCGTGCTCGCCGCTCCGTCCTCCAAACAGCACACCTACTCGCAATCGTTTTTTGTCAGGAGTCATGGCCCTCTTGCATCCAGTTTTCAGTTATATGTCAAAACGAGGAGAGAACGCCCGGTTCAATCTTCCGTTTGTTTCTTACTGGCCACTGATTCTCCGGACAGGCTCACAAAATCTTCTTCCCCAGCGCCGAAAGCACCAGCTCCACTCCCAGCAGCGCCGTCCGGTTGTGCTCATCAATAATCGGATTAATCTCCACTATTTCCAGCGACGCCATCGCTTCGCTGTCCGCGATCATTTCCATCGCCAGGTGCGCCTCGCGGTAAGTCACCCCGCCCCGCACCGCTGTCCCCACGCCGGGTGCATCCGCCGGATCCACAAAATCCATATCCAGGCTCACCGCCACACCTTCCGTATCATCCATCGCGTACTTCAGCGCTTCGCTCATCACTTCGCGCATCCCGCGCTCATCGATATCCCGCATCGTGAACACGTGAATCCCCGATTTCTTCACGATCTTGCGTTCCTGCGCATCCAGATCCCGCGCACCGACGATCACAATATTCCCCGGCTCTGCTTTCGGCTTGAAGCCACCCAAATCCACCAGCTCCGGCGCGCCGTATCCCATGATCGCCGCCAATGGCATCCCATGAATGTTCCCCGAGGGCGAAGATTCCGGCGTGTTCATGTCACCGTGCGCGTCCAGCCACAGATACCCGATCTGCTTTTTCTCTTTGCGGAAATGCGTCGCAACTCCCGCCGCCACTCCCACCGCAATCGAGTGATCTCCGCCCAGCACCAGCGGCAAGAATCCTTCTTCCAGCGATTTCGTCACCGTCTTCGAAATATCCTGGCAAGTCTCCGCGATTTCCTGCAGATACTTCGCGCGCTTTTCCCCGACCTGCATTTCCTCCGGCTGCTTCACTTCCAGGTTGCCGATATCTTCCACGCTCAAGCCCAGTTGCTTGATGCGCGCCTGCAATCCCGCTCCGCGCAGCGCCGAAGGTCCCATGTCCACCCCGCGGCGGCTCTGCCCCAAATCCATGGGCACACCAATGATTCTGATTTTCTGCGGCATTCGCATTCCCGTTTTCGGTGACGAGCCTGCCTTGTGAAACCGAAACCGCTCCGGTCGCTACCCACGCCCGTTGCCGTTTCAGGCCGCCACTCCTGACTGCGGTGGAGTCCTAAGGATAAACCCGGTAAATCATCCGCGGGAAGGGAATGACCTCGCGGATGTGCTCGGTCCCGCAAATCCACGCCACCGTGCGCTCCAGCCCCAAACCGAATCCCGCGTGCGGCACGCTTCCGTACCGGCGCAGGTCCAGGTACCACTGGAACGCCTCTTCCGGTAAGCCATGCTCTTTCAATCGTTTAACCAGCAAATCGTAGTCGTGGATGCGCTGGCTCCCGCCGATAATCTCCCCGTATCCCTCGGGCGCCAGCATATCGAACGCCAGCGCCTGCTCCGGATGTTCCGCGTCCGGCTGCATGTAGAACGCCTTGATCGCCGCCGGGTAGTGATGCACCATCACCGGTCGGTCGAACTCGCTCGAAATAATCGTCTCCTCGTCGCCCCCAAAATCGTCGCCAAACTTCGCCGGATTCCCATGCTTGTTCAGCACGTTCACGGCTTCTTCGTACGTAATCCGCGGAAACGGCGCCTTCACCCGCTCGAGTGGCTTCGTGTCCCGCTTCAGCATCTCCAATTCCCGCGACTTGTTCCGCAGCACGGACTGCACCATTGCGCTCACTAGTCCTTCGCCGAGCGCCATCATGTCGTCGAGTCCCGCGTACGCCGCTTCCGGCTCCAGCATCCAGAATTCCGTCAGGTGCCGTCGCGTCTTCGATTTTTCCGCGCGGAACGTCGGACCGAACGTGTACACCTTACCCAACGCCATCGCCGTCGCTTCGATGTACAGTTGCCCCGACTGCGTCAGGTATGCTTTTTCGTCATCAATGTAATTCACTTCGAAGAGCGTGGTCGTCCCTTCGCACGCCGCCGGCGTGAACATCGGCGCGTCCGTCAGCGTGTAGCCCTGGCTGTCCATGTAATTTCGCGCCGCGCGGATCGCCTCCGCGCGAATCCGCAGGATCGCTGCCTGCCGCGGCGTGCGGATCCACAAATGCCGGTGGTCCAGCAGAAAATCAACGCCGTGCTCTTTCAATTGAATCGGAAACGGCGTCGCCTCCGGCACCTTCTGCACCACTTGCACCGCCGTCACGCCAATCTCGAATCCTCCCGGCGCGCGCTGCTCCGCCCGAATCTTCCCCGTCACCATCACGCTCGATTCCTGCGTCAGCCCCTTCAGCGCCGCGAACGCCTCCGGATTCTCCTTCAAGGACACCACTCCCTGGATGATTCCCGTCCCGTCGCGAAAAATCGGAAACAGCAATTTCCCCGATTCCCGCAGGTTATAAAGCCATCCGCGGATCGTCGCTTCCTGCCCGTCGTACTTTCCTGCCTGCTCGATCGTTATTGTCGTCATGGTGAGCGGATTCGCGCCCTCGCGAATCCATCAGTCTAGCAGACTTCAGCGCGTCATTTCGCGGCGCTGCTGCGGCCGCGCCCAATGGACAGCCCACAAATCTCGATCCGGGTAATCGGAAATTTACTGATCCGTTCGACAGAAGCAATTGAGGGTCCTGAACTCGGATATTCCGGCTTCTTTCATAGCCAACATTCTCTAACAGAGCTTCGGGGCATGCCATCCACTTAGCGCCGAGGACCGCTGGCGTTTCCCAACTGCTTCCTCAACTCCTTCCTTAGCTCCTTGAAATCCACCGGTTTCGCCAGGCTCGCATCGCATCCCGCTTCCAGCACCCGCTTCTGATCTGTCACCATCGCATGGGCCGTCACCGCTATCAGCAGCAACTCTTTTCCCTCCGGCTGATTTCGCACCCACTGCGCCAATTGCAATCCGTCTTCCTCTCCCAACTGCACGTCGAGCAGCACCGCTGCCGGGCGCAACTTCCGCAAAGCCTCGAATCCCTGTTCCAGATTCTCCGCCCCCACCGCTTCGAATCCTTCCGCTTCCAGCCAGTCGCACAGCAACTCCCGGCTGGCGTCGTTGTCTTCAACCACCAGCACGCGGCGTTTCATCGCAGATTCGCAACCTTGGGCCGCACCACCCGCTGCAAGTGCCTCATCAACTCTTCCTGCCACGGCTTCTGCTTCTGGAACAGCGCCCCTTTGTGCGCCCGGATGTGCTCCATCTCTTCCGCCGTCAAGTCTTTGCTCGTTAGCACGAAAATCGGCAGATCCGCCGTGCGCGTGCTGGCACGCCACTCCGTCAGCAGTTCAAAGCCGCTCACTCCCGGCAGCACCAGGTCCAGAATCACCAGCTCCGGCAGCGCCGACGCCACCTGCGCCCGCGCCTCCGCTCCGTCGCGCGCCGTCGACACTCGGTACGAATTCTTCGTCAGCAGGTCCGCGATGAATTCACGGGTCGGCGCGTCGTCCTCCACCACCAGGATTTCGCTGGCTTTTGCCTCTCTCCCCCGGCGATTCAGGCACCGCTCCACCGCCGCCAGCAGCGCGGTCCTCTGCACCGGCTTCACGATGTACTCGTCCGCCCCCAGCAGCGTGCCGGTGTTCGGTTGGTCCACTATCGTCACCACGATCACCGGAATGGCCGCCGTCCGCGCGTCGTTTTTCAATTTCGGCAGCAACTCCCAGCCGCTGAGCGGCTTCATGATGATGTCCAGCGTGATCGCGCTCGGCTGAAGTTCCGCCGCCACCCGCAAAGCTTCCTCCGCGTGTTCGCACAGCGCCACTTCATAGCCCGCCGAAGTCAGTTGCGATTGCAGCAGGTGCGCCGCTTTCGCGTCGTCCTCGATCACCAGGATCGTCGGCGTCCCGCCGTTCTCGCGCCTCTTTCTGTCGCTTTCCCCTGCCGCCTCTTTCCGTCGCGCCGCAAGCGGCAGCGTGAAGAAAAAGCATGACCCTTCCCCGGGCCTGCTTTCTATGCCCAGGTGCCCTCCGTGCAGCTCCACCAGCCGCCGCGTTATCGCCAGCCCCAGGCCCGTTCCCTCGATCGCTTTCTCGCTGCGCCCCAAACGGTAAAACGCTTCGAAAATCCGTTCTTGTTCCTCCGCCGGAATTCCTGGCCCGTTGTCGCGTACGTCCACGCGCACGCTTTCGCCCATCGCGCGCGCCGCAACTTCGATCCTTCCTCCTTCCGGTGTGAACTTGACCGCGTTTCCCAGCAGATTCATCAGCATTTGCCGGAATCGCGTGGGATCGGCGTGCACGCACAATTCTTCCGCGCCGCTTTCCACCAGCGCCTGCGACTTCTTATCCGCCAGCGGCCGCATCGTGTCCAGAACCTCGGCCAAAGCAGTACGCACCGGCACATCTTCCATTGCCAGTTGCAACCGTCCCGCTTCGATCTTCGAAAGGTCCAGGATGTCGTTGATCAGCCGCAGCAGGTGCCTTCCTCCCGCGTGGATGTGACTTACATAACGCTTCTGTCGCTCGTTCAGCGGTCCGTAGTGCTCTTCCGCCAGCAGGTCGGAAAAGCCCACTACCGCGTTCAGCGGCGTGCGCAGTTCGTGGCTCATCGTCGAAAGAAACTGGTCCTTGAACCGGTTCGAGCGCTCCGCCTCTTCCTTGGCCAGAATCAGCGCTTCCTGCGTCTTCTTGCGCTCGCTGACGTCCCTGGTGATCTTCGAAAACCCGATCAGGGTTCCACTATCGTCGCGCAGCGCCGTAATCACCGCGTTTGCCCAGAATCGCGAACCGTCCTTGCGCACCCTCCATCCTTCGTCGCTGGCGTGCCCTTTCGTTTCCGCTTCCTTCAGTTTCCTCGCCGGCAATTCCCTCAGCAGGTCCTCCGCCGTGAAAAATCTCGAAAACGAACGTCCCAAAATCTCCGCCGATCGGTATCCCTTGATTCTTTCCGCGCCCGCGTTCCAGCTCGCCACCCGCCCTTCCGGATCCAGCAGAAAGATGGCGTAATCCTGTACTCCGGAAACCAGCGACCGGAACAATGCTTCGCTCTGCCGCAGCGCCGTTTGCGCCTGCATCCGCCGGGTAATATCCGTCGCTACCACGAGCCTTGCTTCTTTTCCCAAAAAAAACAGCGGATGCGAGGTGATCTCCACATCGATCAGCGTTCCGTCTTTCTTCCGGTGCCGCCATTCCCCCAGGTTCACCATCTCGCCCCGGGACTTCACCACGCTCTCCATCACCGCCGGCACATCCTCGGCCGGCCGAATGTCCCGGATCGTCCGCGTCACGAATTCTTCGCGGGAGTATCCGTAGTTCTGAATCGCCGCCGCATTCACATCCAGAATCGCCAGGCTCTCCAGGTCGTATACCCACATCGGATGAGGATTGCTCTCGAACAGCAGGCGGTAATGTTCTTCGGAGCGCCGCAGAGCCTGCTCCGCGTCGCGCAATTCCGTTACGTCCCGCGCCACCGCGTAAATCATCCCCTCTTCCGTAACCGCCGTTGCCGCCCACGAAAGCCACCGGTACGTCCCGTCTTTGCGCATATAGCGGTTCACGAACGATGTCACATCACTTCCTTCTACTTGCTGCGTCGCTTGCTGCTTGGTGGCTGGGCGGTCCTCCGGATGAACGAACTCCAGGTATGGCTTCGAGAGCAACTCTTCGACGCTGTAACCCAAAACCTTCTCCCAGGCGGGATTCAACCGTTTGAAATAGCCGTCCTTGCCCGCGATGCAGAAGAGATCCAGTCCCAGTTCGAAGTACTTGTCGAATTCGCCCCGGATTTTTTGCGTCTCGGCGATCTGTCGTTTCAATTTGTCGTTGAGCGCCTGGTTCGCCGCCAGCAGCAGCGCCTGCCGCCGCATCAGCGCACCCGCGATCGTCACCGCCGCCAGATACAACACAATCAGCGATGCCGCCAGCCATTGGCCTGTTGCGGAGGCAGACCTCGCCGCACTCCCATCGCTCTCATGCAGGAAAATCCAATACGTCGCCCCCGCCGCCGGCAGCAGAAAGAAAAATAACAGCAGCGCCGCTAACCGCGGCTCTATTCCCGCTCGGCGCGGTCGGCCACGGTTCTGGTCGCCGTCTGTGCGCTGCGTTGTCGAATCGCCCTCGTGCTTTGTTTCCGCCACGCTCATCGAAAGCACCAATTCGCGCTCTGTCGATTCACTCGTTCCTTGCCGCAGCGTTTCGAACCGTCTCTGCGGGTGCGGCCTCTATCGCCGTAGGCACGGATTCGGCCGGGCTCCAGCCGCCGGGACACTCCGGGGGACAGGGCGGTGCGGCCCCGAACGGTACCCTCGCCCTAATTGTAAAGAGGAATTTCAGTGCACCAGAAATTGCCAAAACTTAAGACGTTCCCAAACGTTAACCCGCACAAAACATTCAAGATCGCCAGCTTTCTGCCGCGCCTCGAGCACGGACTTACTGCACCATTCGAGAAACCGTGAAAAATCTCACTCTTTGTTGCTCCTCCGCCGTCAGCATCGGCGAGTAGTAGTAATACAGATTTACTTCCGCCTTGGCCCGTTTTCCCCGCTCCAGCGCGAAGGAAAAAGCCTCCGTTCGCGTCTCCTGCGGCGCGATGCGCGTGTCGGCCACCGCTTTCGCGGCCTTCAGGAAAGCGGCCGGCTCCCTTCGCACGGGCTGGCCTTTCTCGTCCACGACGCTGCGCGCGTACACCCGCTCTTGCCGCTGCGTTTGCCCTCCATCGTAAGGCGACAGAAGAACCTCCAGAATGAGCTGCCTCATCGGCGATCCCGTCGGCACGTAGTGCCCGGCTCCCGCGTTCGTCAATTTCACCGTCACCTTCACCTGCTCGCCTTCGTGCTCCGTCGAAAACTGCGTCTTGATCGCCCGGTTCAGTTGCTGCGCCGAATGGCTTCCCGGCATTTCATGAAGGTTTACCTCGTCCGAGCGTTCCTTTGTTCTCACCGCGCGCGCGTCCACGATTTCGCCGTGCACCGTGAACATGTGGCAGGACTGGCACTGCTTGCCTTCTTTCTGGTACGAGCTGTTCTTCCACTCCGAATACGTGGTCAGCACCGCGAATCCCGTGGCGTTGTGATATTCGTGGCAGGTCGCGCAAATCGCCGAGGAAACGTGCACCGCTGAAAATACCGTTCCGTGCGCCGGAGACACCGCCTCTTTCGAAGGACCGCTTTTCACGTTGGTGAATTCGACGCGCGCCGCC
>Ga0079221_10000211_pt1 | contig 14404 bp, 9 predicted proteins | sample GAAS200_FD_75069 | JGI IMG/M metagenome (GOLD analysis project Ga0079221, IMG submission 75069) | Agricultural soil microbial communities from Georgia to study Nitrogen management - GA AS200 | ecosystem: Environmental > Terrestrial > Soil > Agricultural land | place: USA: Georgia | collected... | reverse complement strand
GCCCCTGGCAGATCATCGAACGGCTCGCTCCCCGCTCGCCGCTCCAACTCTGCTTGCTTCCACCCGTGTTCCTGGATTACTACCTCAACGACTCAGGGGGATACGATGTGGGTAGGCTTCCCTCTCCCGGCGGAATCTGGCCGCTGTTATTTCATGCAGGACAGCCAACCCATGCAACCTTGCTGCACTTCTAAAGCGAGTGTTAGACTTCAAGGTAGATCTTCCCGGCTTCGGAGAGAGTATGCATCAAAAGTGGGGAACCCTAATTCTTTGTGTGAGTTTCGGCCTGTTCGCTGCCGGATGTCCAAGAGGCGGCGGCGAGTATTCCGAGGGAGTAAAAGCGGAAAACCTCCAGGACTACGACGCGGCTGTTGCTTACTACCAAAAAGCGGTCAAGACCGAGCCAAACAACGCCAGCTACAAAATCAAGTTGCATCAAGCACGATTTGAGGCCGGTGAATTCCACATAAAGCGCGGCCTGGAAATGCGAAAAAGAGGCGAATTGGACGGCGCCGGAATCGAATTCCAGAAGGCGCTGGTTGTGGATCCTTCCAGCTCCATCGCCGAACAGGAATTGAAGCGCACCGCGGAAATGATCGGGGAAAGGAATCACGCCAGCGAACCCGAGGCCCCTACCGACCACAACCAGCAGCCGCTCGCCTCCATGCCCCCGGAAATCAAGCCGCTTACCCGGGCCCCCATCAGCATGAAGATGTTCAACGACGCCAAGATCGTCTTTGACACCATTGGGAAGTATGCGGGCCTGACCATGATCTATGACCCCGACTTCCCTGCCCGCAAAATCACCTTCGAAGTCAACGGTGTCACGCTGGAGCAGGCTCTGGAAATCGCGGCGCTGGAAAGCAAGGCCGTGGTCAAGCCGGTGACGGAGAATACTCTTTTCGTGTATCCGGACCAGACGCAAAAGCGTCACGAGTATGAAGAAGAGGTCGTCAAGACTTTTTATCTTTCCAACGTTACGCAGCCGCAGGACCTAACGGAAATTCAGACCGGGTTGCGGCAATTACTTGATATAAAGCGCATTCAGCAAGTGAACTCGCAAAACGCCCTCATCATCCGCGACACACCGGACAAACTGATGCTGGTCCAAAAACTGATTGACGACATTGATAAAGCCAAACCAGAAGTCATCGTTCAAGTCGAAGTCCTCCAGGCCAGCAAGGACCGGCTCCGCGAACTTGGCATTCAACCCGGTTCGCAAGCCTCTATCGCGCTCACGAACGGCACGACCTCCAGCACCAATTCGGGTGGTACTTCCACAACCACAAGCAATCCGATTACGTTCGATACTTTTCGCCGCCTCAACCCCGGCAGCTTCAGCGTCACCCTTCCCAGCCTCACCGCCAACCTGGTGGAAAGTGACTCGGACACGAAAATCATTCAGAACCCGGAAATTCGCTCGGTGGATGGTCAAACGGCCAAACTCAAAATCGGCCAGCGGATTCCTGTGGCGACAGGGAGCTTCCAGGCCGGCGTGGGTGTTGGCGGCACGGGCGCTGCTGGTTTCGTCAACCCGCTGGTTAATACGCAGTTCACATACCTGGACGTCGGAGTCAACGTGGACATGACTCCTCGCGTGCACCCCAACCATGAAGTCAGCTTGAAGCTGCGTATCGAGATCTCCTCCCAGCTGAACACCGTGAACATCGGGGGCATTTCACAGCCGGTTATCGGGTCGAAGACCATCGAGCACGACATTCGGCTCAAAGAGGGCGAGACCAATATTCTCGGCGGCTTGATTGAACGCACAGACACGAAAACTATCAGTGGATGGCCCGGCCTTGCACGAGTCCCGATTCTTGGCCGCTTTTTCTCCGACAACAAGGTGGATCATCAGGAGGACGAGACGCTAATCGTTTTGACTCCGCATATCGTTCGCATGCCCGATTGGACGAAAGCGAATCTGCGCTCCATGCTGTCCGGCACGGAGACCAGCGTGCAAGCCAGGCGCGAGAGCGAACTTCGCGCGCCGCAACCGGAGCCAGCGCAAGCCCCATCGCCCACGCAGCAACAGCCGCAACAACCGCCAGCAACTCCTACAGCCACGGCTCCGAACACGTCTGCGGCGCAGCCTCCGTCAGGAAATGCCGTCGCCAAGATTCGCTTCGAGCCACAAACCCTGACTCTCAAGGCAGGCCAAACCGCTACTCTGGGCGTGGTTGTCGAAAATGTGAACGATCTTTACTCGATCCCGCTGCTTCTTCAGTACGACCCCAAAGTGATCAGCGTCGAAGAAGTGCAGCATGGCGGCTTCCTCTCCGGCGGCGGCTCTCAGGTTATCGCCATTCCCTGGCAAGTTCTCAAGGACAAAGGCCAGGCTATTATTTCGGCCACGCGCCCGCCCAGCACTCCGGGAGTGAGCGGAAGCGGCACATTGATTGGCGTGGTGGTAAAAGCTTTGGCGCCCGGCTCCACAAACTTGTCCATCGTGCAGGTGAACGCCAAGGACTCGCAGCAGAAGTCCATCCCGTTGGTCACCAGCGAAGCAACTTTACAAGTTCAGCAGTAGTCCGATTTAGAGGAGCCCAATTCAGAATCGTTCGATTTACGCTAGAGAGAAATGCTGTCTGATTCCCAAATTCGAATGCGCCTGCGTCAGCTGCGAGGCGGCTCGCAAGCGGGCCTGACTCTTCTTGAATTGATCCTGACCTGTGCCATTCTGCTGATTCTGTCTTCCGCGGCCCTGCCGATTGCCAGATACGCTGTAGTCCGCGAGAAAGAAGCGATTCTTCGTCACAATCTCGATGAAATCCGCGACGCCATCGACCGCTACAAGGACGCGGCGGACCACAACCAAATCCGCGTTGAAATGGGCACCGAAGGCTACCCGCCGGATCTCCAAACCCTCGTCACGGGCGTCAAGCTGGGAACCAACGGCGACAAGAAGATTGTTTTTTTGCGAAAGGTTCCCATTGATCCCATGACCGGCCAGGCCGACTGGGGCTTGCGGGCTGTCCAGGACGATCCCGACTCAAGGCATTGGAGCGGCAAGGACGTTTTTGATGTGTATTCCCAATCCACTGGAACGGCGATGGACGGAACGAAGTATTCGGATTGGTGATAGGAGGTTGAATTCAACGTGAAGATTCAACTGCACAATCGAACTGCTGCGCGGCAGTTGCGGACGGTTCGCCGCGGACGAAGCAGTCTCGGGTTCACCCTGATTGAGTTGATGATCGTCATGAGCATCATCTTGATTCTCATAGGCATGGCCGTGATTCGCTATGACCACGTAATACAACACTCCAAGGAAGCGGTATTGAAAACCGACCTTCGCACCATCCGAGACGCCATTGATAATTACACGCTGGACAAGCAAGCTGCCCCGCAATCTGTCGACGACCTACAGCAGGCCGGCTACCTCCGCTCCGTACCCACCGACCCCATGACCAACGCCAAGGATTGGGTGCCGGAGTTCGATAGCGTGGTCCTGAGCCCCGATCAGACCACCACAGGAATGGTCAACGTGCATTCGAATTCGGGCAGGACGTCGCTCGACGGCACTCCTTACAACGAGTGGTAGTCCCAGAGTGATGTTCAATACTTCCTACGAATCGTCTTCACACATTCAGACGTGAGTCGTCCCTGAAGGGTTTTTCGGCGAACTTCGCAAGACAACAGGATACGTGCGGCTCGAACTATTTTCCTACTCAAGGATTCTCCGATAGCTCCGCAGTTCGCTAAGATGTGTCGTTGCTGTGTTTTTTGCGCTCTTCTGATTTGAAAGCGACGCGCCAAGAGAGTACGGGCGTAATTCCTCGGCGATTTGACGCGAACGGACTCGTCCGCTATAGTGACTATGCGGGGTGGAGCAGCCTGGTAGCTCGTCGGGCTCATAACCCGAAGGTCGTCAGTTCAAATCTGACCCCCGCAACCAATTCAAGAAGTTGATTCACCAAGGGTTGCTCGCTCCAGAGCAACCCTTTAGTTTTCTCTGTAAGGGTCGATTGTCCGGGTTTTGTCCGTGTTCTCGAAAAACTTAGGAGGTAATAGGTCAATGGAAACCAAGAAAGATTCAGAACAGGAAGGCGCGAGACTCGAACTGCTCGGCGCACAGCGCACAGCCCTCAGAGAAACTCAGAAATACGGTTACTGTAGAAGTGAACAGAAGGTCACGGACCTCGAACCGCTGAGGCAAGGTCAAGCTTAAGTTTGCTCGGAGTAAGGCAAAGGACAGTCTACGAATGTTATGCGTTGATGGTGTAGCCGCTGGCGCGGATTACGTCAACCGCTTCACTGCGGCTTTCGGCGTCCACCTGCTTCAGAATTCGATGGATGTGATTCCTCACAGTAAACTCAGACAGATTAAGGCGCGAGGCGATTTCCTTATTCGTGAGACCCTTGGCAACAAGAGAAACCAATTGCTGTTGACGCAAAGTAAGTTCGGGCTTCGGAACCTGACCTTGTACTGGCATTCCCTTGGCCATTTCAGCCACGAAACGGAACAAAGTGTTACAAAGCTGAGGCGGACAAACGGCTTCTCCGCGAAACACAGCGCGAACGGCATTCAGTACATCCGAAGCGGACGCATCTTTTAGCAAATAACCTGTCACTCCGCCGCGGACAGTTGCCAGGAACTGTTCTTCATCACAATCCATTCCGATCAAAACAACCTTGAAACCAAGTTGTCCAATACACTCGAGTGCAAAGCCTGCCGGGAGCCAATTTCTTTGAAAGGAAGCGATGACCAGCACATCGCAATTTGAATCCACAATTTGTACAACATTCAAATCAGCCTGGCCGCTTTGTCCAACAACGGAAAGGTCGGAGCGCTTGCGAAAAAGGCGAACCAATGCTTCACGTAGCAGGCGATTTTCTATCAGCAAGAATACGCGGATGGTTTCACTGGGGACTGTAGAACTCATGGGGACCCTTTTGACTGATTACAACGGGCATCGTCCACGAAATCTAGTTGTTTTTCCAGGACGAGAACGTCACAAGACAAAATGCAGAACACCCGTTCATCAATCGCGCATAAGGCTAAGTTTGTTTATCTAAACTGTCAAGTCCTATTCGCGCTACTTAATAGTGCGCCATATTCATATCATTTATTGGAGACCCGGATAGCGATACTGATGCTTTGAACCGAACGCAGAGTTGCCACGTTGAAACTTAGAATGATGAAATTTCCTGAGCCACTGTCGCCATTCTCCGACAGTTAAACGGTTGGGTCATCGCACGACGTTGGTTAGGTCAAACTTGGTATTCACCAACCCCCCCCTTAGTTCTTAGGCTTATTCCAACTCAATCTATGCCGATAGATCTGCTTTGATTCTTACACTCGCTGCCTGCGACCGGGATACTGAACTGGCAGGGAGTGTGCCATGGACAAACCTATCCGGGTCCTCGTGGCGAATCGTCCACGACTTATGCGGGAAACAATTCTCGCCACCTTCGCAGATCAACCCGACATTGAAATTGTCGGCGAGGTCGCGGATGAGTCGGAGATCTTTGAGAGCGTGAAGAAAACGCTGCCCGATTTTGTAGTCGTCGCCCTCGACCGCCCGGGAGAACGGCCGCGCATCTGCGACGTTTTGCTCCACGAGCATCCGGAAGTGCGGGTGATCGCTGTCGCCCCAGCGAAAAACTACGTCGTTTATTACTGGGCCTCGCTCGATATCCATTCGAGCAACATCGAAGCTTCGGAAGAAGGAGTGTTAGGGGCATTGAGAAATAAATTGGCCGCCACAGGAACGACGAATTGAAGGGCTCTCGCTTGGTCCAACGCTAAGAGCATTTTTTCAATTGAGCAGTCACGTTTCAAGCACTGATGGGAGCAGTTCTGGAGAGTCAATCATGGGGTTGACGCGCGACAGGGAGCGACAAGGAACGACACGAAGAGATTGTCGTCTGCTGTCGCTTGCGGTTGTGAATGGATTGCGGATGATGAGGCAATCAGTCGCAAGCAAGGCGAACTCAAAGATTCTTGCCCGGTCCAGGAGTGAAAGTATGTTTGCAAAAAAGGGACTAATACGATGGACCACTTGCTTTAGCTCGGTACTGGCGTTCTGCGTGCCTCTGTGCGCCCAACAACAGGATGACCGGCGACCAATGCGCGAACAAACCGCTGGCAATTATCGTGCGCAGGCTCCCTTGGATTTAGCCCAAGAGAATCTTAGCCGCGTGGCCGCTTCGGCCGGTCAGATTCGTGCCGTGCTCGCCAAGGATGAGGGTCTGCTAGTTGAATTAAAACGCTGGGTTGCGAAAGAAGCCACGGACAACGGTCAGGTCGTCGATGACGCAAATCTTACAGAGCAATCGATCTTCGACCGGTTGGAACAGGACATCGTGTTTCGATCCGTGGCGACGCGTCTCCTGCAGCGATACGGCTATCTGCTTCCGACTTCGAATCCGGACTCCGATCTTGCAAAAGAAAAAGAGTTGGTCCTCAAAGAGCGGGCACGTCGCCTAGTTCAGATTGAGTCGCAGGAAGACACAGAGTCAGTTCGACCGCAAGGGAGCGGTCAAAACGTCGAACAGACGGACGCTTGCGACCCTCGCCGCGACGAAGATTGTCCGCAGCCCTTGCCCACACGGCGGGGGCAACGCTCCCGTACTCCGGCGGACACGGCTTCCCCGCAGGCAAATTCTCAGGCTGTGCCCGAGCAACTGCAGCAGCAGAAGGCCGCCCGCATCTTGCAGGCCGACGGTTTGCCGCAGATTCCGGACTTGAGGGACGATTCTATTTCCTCCCCAAGCTACCAATTGACGTCCAACCCACTGTCTCGTAATGCAAGTCCACTCGACCTGTCGCCATCTCAGGGCCCAGGCGCCATCGATGGATTGCCGCTTCCGCAAAACCTGCCTTCGATGAATTACGAACGCCCGGCGGCGAATGAAGCTCCGGGGCAACCGAACGACACGCGGCAACTGCACTCTGCCGGAACTTATAGGACCAGAGCCGCCGAGGAAGATTTCACTCCCGTAAAAATGACCCACCGCCCCAATCCTTACGCTGATATTCCTTCCCTCTACGATATGTATGTTCAGGCGTCGGTACGCCAGAAGCCGGCGGAGCGCTTTGGCTTGGATGTGTTTCGCAACACCGCCAATGATCCCGCTGCTCTCCCAATGGATCTTCCCGTGGGTCCCGATTACGTCGTAGGACCCGGGGATAGCCTGGAAATCGATATTTGGGGAGGCGTTTCGCAACGCGTGTTCCGCGTAGTCGATCGAGAGGGGCGCGTCTCGCTGCCAGAGGCCGGCCCGCTGCTCGTCAGCGGGCGCAACTTGGGCGACGTCCAGCAAGCGGTTCAGCACGCCCTGCGCACCGAGTTCAGGGACATTTCCGCGGACGTTTCCGTTTCGAAACTGCGAACAGTGCGCGTCTACGTGGTTGGCGACGTCGCGCAGCCCGGCGCCTACGACATTAGTTCCCTCTCCACGCCCCTGAATGCTCTCTTTGCTGCAGGGGGCATTACTCCTCGCGGTTCTTTGCGTTCGCTCAAACACCTTCGCGGGAAACAGCTTGTTGAAGAAGTGGACGCTTACGACCTGCTCCTTCATGGCGTACGTTCCGATCTGCGCCGCCTCGAGAACGGCGACACGCTCTTGGTCCCTCCCCTCGGACCCCAGGTCACCGTTGACGGAATGGTTCGCCGGCCTGCCGTTTATGAATTGCACGACGAAAAAAGTCTTGCAGAAGTGCTGGAGCTCGCCGGTGGAATCTTGCCCGCCGCCACGCTTCGGCATATCGAGGTTCAACGTCTCGAAGCCCATGAAAAGCGCAGCATGCTGGCCCTCAACCTTTCGCCCAACGGCGATTCCGACGATGTCAAAAAACAATTGGATTCTTTCGCCATCCACGACGGCGACGAAGTCCATATTTTCCCGATCGCTCCCTATAACGAAGACGCGATCTACGTACAGGGGCACGTCCTGCGCCCGGGCCGGTATTCCTATAAGTCAGGGATGAAGCTCTCCGACCTGATTACATCGTACAAAGATTTACTGCCCGAACCGGCGGCACACTATGCGGAGATCGTCCGACTAAACGCTCCGGACTTCCGCCCCAGTGTCGAGAGCTTCGATCTCTCCGCCGCTTTGGCCGATCCTGCCTCGGCGCCGAAACTCCAGCCACTCGATACGGTGCGAATTTTCAGCCGTTATGACTTCGAGCCTGCTCCCGAAGTCTGGATAGGCGGAGAAGTTCGCGTTCCTGGAAAGTACCGTACTTCGGGCCATGTGCGCTTGAAGGACGCAGTGTTTCTTGCCGGCGGCGTCACTCAAGATGCTTCACTCGACACAGCCCAACTCTTCCGCACCGAGCCTGACGGCACGCTGAAGATTCTAAGCGTGAACTTGGCCGGCGCTTTGGCTGGAAATTCCACGGACAATATCGCGCTCGAACCTCGCGACCGGCTCATCGTTCATCGCAACGCGGCCAAAGTTGACCCGCCCACTGTCTACGTGAAGGGCGAGGTGGCCAAACCCGGCCGCTATCCGCTGACGACAAACATGCGCGTCGAAGACCTGGTTCATGTCGCCGGGGGTCTCAAGAAAAGCGCGGACCCCGAGACCGCCGACCTGACCAGCTATGCAGAGAGTCATGGCTCGAGACCCATTGCTGAGAACATGGACATTAAGCTTTCCGCAGCCATGCAGGGCGAACCGTCCGCAGATTTGCCGCTGCACGATGGCGATGTCCTGACCGTTCGCCAGAACCCGGGCTGGAACGACATCGGCGCCATGATCACCCTCAAAGGCGAAGTGCAGCATCCCGGAACCTATGGCATTCGCCCTGGCGAGCGGCTTAGCTCGGTCTTGGGAAGAGCGGGCGGGTTTAATGCGCAAGCCTATCCCTATGGGGCCGTTCTAATGAGGCGCGACGTCCGCGAACTCGAGATGCAATCTCGGCTGGAACTCGTGCAGCGCATCAAGGCGGAGCAAGTTTCTTTAAGAGCCTTGCCGGAAGCGGATGCCGACCAGAAGAACTCTAAGTTGACGGCCATCGCCGAAACGGAAACCACTCTCCAGCAACTGCAAGCCAATCCGCCTATTGGCCGCGTGGTCGTACACGTACAGCCGGATCTCAAGGAATGGCGCGACACCGCACGAGACGTTGCTGTGCGCGACGGCGACATTCTTTTTGTTCCCAAGAAAACTGGCTACGTCATGGTCAATGGCCAGGTATTCAACGCTACTGCGATTAGCTACCAGCCGGGGAGAAGCGCCAAGTGGTATCTCAGCCAGGCTGGCGGCTTGACCCCACTCGCCGACAAGAAAGCTGTCTTTGTGATTCGTGCCGACGGCTCCGTCATCGCTGCGAAGAACAATACCAGTGGATGGTGGATGGGTGATCCGCTAGGTACAACGCTGAGAGCCGGCGATTCCGTCATCGTGCCGGAGAAGGCTCCAAAGATTGGCGGCCATAGTTGGCAAACGACCTTGCAAGCAGCCCAAGTGGCTTCTTCGGTGGCTTTGGCAGTTGCTTACATCCATCCGTAACGGGCGGTGATGGGGGAGATTTGAGAGTGTTGAAGAACACCGTAGTTCTCATGGCTTGGCTCGTTGGCGCTTGGCTAATGAGCACGGCGGCTTTTGCCGCTCCGTGTCCTCAGGACTCGGGCAAGCAAAACGAAACTGCGCCTCCGAAAAACAATGCGCAAGCAACAGAGGAAGAAAGCTCCAAGGAAACAAGCAACGTCGTTGCCGGGACCTACGAATTCACTCCTACCTCAAATCATCGCCTGTCCAGGCTGCCGTCCGATTTCATGCGGGATCAAAAAGAAATCTGGGCCAGCCCCGCGAAGCTCAGGCTTTCAGACACAGAGTGGCTGGTACCGCTGAGCGGCGTGACAGCCGGACTTTTCATCACCGACAGCGATTTCAGCAAGCATTTGTCGCAGAACCCAACGACGATCAGTCATTACAAAACTCTTTCGAATGCCGGCGTGGGAGCCCTCATTGGCGGAGCCGGCGGCATGTGGCTCCTCGGCCACGTCGCGCACAATGACCATTGGAGCGAAACAGGATTTCTCGCGGGCGAAGCCGCCATCAACAGTCTTGTGATGGTCGAGGGATTCAAATATTCCTTGCAGCGCCAGCGCCCCTTCCAAGGCGATGGCAGCGGCTCATTCTTTCAAGGCGGCACCTCGTTTCCTTCCGAACATGCTGCCGCGGCCTGGGCCGTCGCTGGTGTAGTCGCGCACGAGTATCCCGGTCCACTGACGAAGATCCTCGCGTACGGGCTAGCCTCCCTTGTGGATGTATCGCGCATTAGAGCGCGTCAACATTTTCCGTCTGACGTGCTAGTCGGCAGCATGATCGGCAATCTCGTCGCCCAGAATATTTATAGCCGTCACCATGATCCGGAGCTGGGTGGAGAGGCTTGGAGATCCATTAGCCAGATCTTCCGCGGCGATGAAGCGCATTCACCAGCGAATCAGGGTTCCCCCTATGTCCCACTCGATAGTTGGATTTATCCGGCGCTCGATCGTTTAGCGGCCATGGGTTTGATTGAGAGTGGATTTGCCGGTATGCGTCCTTGGACACGCAGAGAGTGTGCACGGCTCCTTGGTGAAGCTGAGGATGCGGTTGGTAAGAGCGGAGTTGAGAACACCGAAACGGCAAAGCTGGTTGCATCCTTAGAACATGAGTTACACCCCGAGGTCGAAGTGTCAAATGGTGCTGGCAACTCCGCCTTTCGAGTCGAGTCCATATATTCCCGTACAGAACACATCGCGGGAGTGCCGCTTACAGATGGCTATGATTTCGGGCAAACCCAGTTTAACGATTTCGGGCGTCCCTATGGAGAGGGTTGGAATACCGTAAATGGCTTCTCAACCTATGCCACATCCGGCCGGTGGGTTCTCTATGCGCGCGGTGAGGTTCAGACCGCTCCGAGCATTCCCGCGCTTCCCTTGTCAACGCGCCAGGTAATTTCGGGATTGGATCTCTTACCGCTCCCGCCTGGCACTTCCCAGGCGCCCATAAGGCAGCCCGCACTGCTCGATGCTTATTTCGGCCTGATGTTCTCTGATTGGCAGATTTCTTTCGGTAGGCAAAGCTTGTGGTGGGGGACAGGCGAGGGCACGTTAAACGAAGGCACGTCGTTAGATCTAAGCAATAATGCACAGCCTATCGACATGCTTCGGATCACACGCACAACACCTTTGAAACTCCCAAGTGTCCTCGGATGGTTGGGACCGATGAAAACCGAGTTTTTCCTTGGTCGACTGTCGGGATACGAATTTATTTTTAGTTCTCTTGGACTAATCGGACAATGGGACCAGGCCTTGCCAAACCAGCCGTTTATTCACGGTCAGAACATCAGCTTCAAGCCCACACCAAACTTCGAATTTGGTTTTTATCGTACAACGATTTTCGGCGGCGAGGGTTACGGTTTCACCACCCATCGGTTCATTGCCAGCCTGTTTGATATCGGAAACTCGGTAGCCGGCACGGCCAACAAACCAGGAAAACGAACCTCGGGACTAGACGTCAATTATCGGCTTCCTGGGTTACGCAATTGGGCGACTATCTATGCTGATGGGCTCGCCTATGACGAGTTCTCACCTATAGCCTATCCAACGTGGTCAGCATGGCACTCCGGTCTGTATTTTTCGCATTTCCCGGGGTTGCCTAAGCTAGACCTTAGAGTGGAGGGTGTTTATACCGATGTCCCTAAGAGGGGCGGCACAAACGAGCCCGGAACCTACTACTTTAACGGTACGTGGCGAAGCGGGTACACGAATAACGGCAACATAATAGGAAGCTGGATTGGGCGCGGTGGGCAGGGAGCACAGGCTTGGACCAATTACTGGTTCAGCGGGCGCAACCGCGTGCAACTTAATTTTCGACATCAGAAGGTCAGCCAAGAGTTTATTCCCGGCGGTGGCACCCTTACTGACTTCGGCGCTCGAAGCGACTATTCAGTGCGTCCAGATCTCAGTTTGGGGATCTCAGTGCAGTGTGAGCGCTGGCTGTTTCCGGTGATCCAACCGAATGCTTCCAGAAACGTGTCGGCCTCGCTACAGATTTTGTTTGAACCTCAAAAGTTGTTTTCACGCTCCGCTAACAACTCACCAGGAGACCTGCCATGAACTTCAGCGGCAGCGCTCCTGTTCGCCAGCCCTTAACTGAACTGCCGGAACATGATCTGCCGGAATCGGCGGAACACGCTCCCCCTGTCAGGTCCGAACGCGGCGAAATTTTACAGGGGACCGGCGAAAACTCCGTGAAGAACCTGCGGCTCCTCTGGGAACACCGTCGCCTTCTCAGCCTCGCTGCACTATGCGGAGTGCTCGCCAGCACATTGTTGGCGTTTCTCATTCCGGTGCGATTCGAATCTACTGCGCGTCTGATGCCTCCCGATAGCAACCAGTCCGGCGGACTCGCAATGGCCGCAGCTGCGCTTAGTGGTAGCGCTGGCGGATTGGGAAGCTTCGCCAGCGATATGCTCGGACTCAAGAGCACCAGCGACATATTTGTAGGTATTTTGTCCAGTCGTACCGTGCAAGACAAACTGGTTCAGCAGTTCGATCTCAGAAAGCTCTACAAGGCTTCGCGTATGGAAGATGCACGAAAGAGCTTGGCTTCCCACACCTCCATATCCGTTGACCGGAAGAGCCAAATAATTACCATCGGCGTGACGGACCACGATCCGAAACGTGCTGCTGCTATGGGTCAGGCTTATGTGGAAGAGCTCAACCGCATGGTCGCTGAATTGAGCACCTCATCTGCCCGCCGGGAAAGAGTTTTTCTCGAAGAGCGGTTGCAAGCGGTAAGCAAAGATTTGGAATCGGCAGAAAAAGAATTCAGCCATTTCGCAAGTAAGAACGCGGCCATCGATATTAAGGAACAGGGCAAGGCCATGGTCGAAGCGGCGGCTACGTTGCAGGGCCAGCTCATCGCCGCGGAGTCCGAGCTCGAAGGCCTCAAGCAGATTTACACAGACAATAACGTACGTGTCCGGTCCGTGCGAGCTCGAATTAACGAGCTTAAACATCAACTCGAGAAAATCGGAGGCAAGAGTGAGACTGCCTCCTCGGATTCCGGACAACAACAGAATTCTCCCGCGCAGCAACAGGACTCTCTCTACCCATCGATTCGCAAGCTTCCCTTACTCGGCGTTACTTATGCCGACCTGTATCGCAGGACAAGGGTCCAGGAAGCGGTTTTCGAATCCTTGACCAAGGAATACGAGCTGGCAAAAGTTCAGGAGGTCAAAGAGATTCCTGTCGTTAAGCTTCTCGACGCTCCAAACATTCCGGACAAAAAGTCGTTTCCGCCTAGACTGCTGATCATGCTTTTGGGGACAGCATTTGCGTTCACGATTGCAACTGCGTTGGTATTTGCGAGGACAAGCTGGGAGCAAACCGATTCGGCGGATCCTCGAAAAGCATTCGCAAACGAAGTGTTCGCCACAATCAAGGCCAGCCTTCCGAAGTTTGCGCAGAACGGTTCGGGAACTCATAACGGCAAACGCGACTCTGCGCGCTCGGCAGAATCGTTGCGCGGCAGTGAGGGCAGGCCATGAATGGCACCGCAACACGCCGAGCTGCAATTCCGGCCCTTGGCGATGTGGCCGCGGCGAGCGAATTTACTCCCGAGACTTGGCTGGATGTCTCAGATGGTCCTTTCGAGCGCGCGAGGTCGGACCGTCGACGCGTCGGACTGGTTCGTCAGGCGTCCTATGTGGCGATCGACGTTACTTTGGTTTGCATTGGGGCCATTGTCATTTACGGAATGCGGTTTGGTTTTACTCATTATCTGGGTGTCCGTACCACTCCGGTGCGCGAGTTACTCCATCACGCCTATACGCATACCTACCCTGCCTTCTTGCTGCTTTACGTGACGCTGATTGTAATGGCCTGCATGAGCCAACACCTGTATCAAACGTCTCGAGAACTCAGTGCACCCCAAGAGAGCCTCACAGTTGCCAAGGCCGTAGGATTCGCCACTACGTTGCTGGCTCTCTTCATATTCGTTTCTGGGAACAAAGAAATCTCTCGTTTGGTGGTTGCCTCTTCAGGGGTCGCGAATATCGCCACGCTTACAGGGTGGCGCTATGCCAAGAGGCGATATGTTCTCCGGCGAGCTCGGCGCGGCGAGGGAGTCTCACGAGCGTTGGTCATCGGAGCAGGAAAACTAGGGAGGACTTTTGCCAACTGGCTCGAGAACAACAGGCAATTTGGTTACGTAGTGTGTGGCTTTCTTGACCCGCACCCGAACGGCGATGCGCGCGTACTGGGCTCCATCCAGAATCTGAAGAAAGTTGCACTCGAACAGTTCGTTGACCACTTGTTTGTGACGCTGCCCGCTGATCAAGAAGTCGTCAAAGAGATTTGGCTGGAAGCCTGCCGGTTACGGCTCAGCTTGAACATCGTGCCGGATATCTACGACGGCCTGGGATGGCGAGCGCCGATCCGTTCGATCGCGG
>Ga0079221_10000209_pt1 | contig 14427 bp, 16 predicted proteins | sample GAAS200_FD_75069 | JGI IMG/M metagenome (GOLD analysis project Ga0079221, IMG submission 75069) | Agricultural soil microbial communities from Georgia to study Nitrogen management - GA AS200 | ecosystem: Environmental > Terrestrial > Soil > Agricultural land | place: USA: Georgia | collected... | reverse complement strand
AGCAGGACGGGCGAGCCTTTCCCGCCGTGGACGACGTTGATCGTGGCGCCGGAGGTCTTGATCTGCTCACGCTGGAAACCGGGGAAGAAGCCCGTGGCTGCAGCTTGGGGTTCGGGCGGCGTTTTTGCTTCAGCGGGCGACGAGGGCAGCGCGGCGGAGAGAGGCGAAGAGAGCAGACCGCTTTCGGCGGCAACCGGACCCAGGGCCAGCAGTAAGGATTTTTTGGCGAATTCGCGGCGGCTAGGATTTGACATTTGGCCTCCGGAGAAATACCCGGCCATGATAACTCCACGGCGAGGATTGAGAAACGATTGGAGTGACGTGCTGAGCGACGACAGGCGCTGCAAAGTAACCGTTGCGAAACGATTCCTTCAGGTTTGATTAAGGTTTTGTGGTTAGACTCGCGCGCTCGGACGCTCTCCCATTACAATCGCAGCCTTGTCTTTATGGAGGACAACATGAAACTGCGCGGCATCGGCTACGTCGTGGCCCTGGCGATGAGCCTTACGGCGTGTCAGAGCAAGCAGAGTGCTAGCCGCACGGGCTCTGGAGGAACGGGCCCTGGGCAGGCGGCGTCAGCAACGGAGAGCACGCCGCCGATGATTCTCACCGGGTCGATTCCACTGGAGGGCGTAAAGGGGCGCTTCGACCACTTCGCTTCGGGCAAAGGCAAGGTGTTTGTTTCCGGGCTGGGGAACAACACCGTCGAAGTGATGGATATTTTCCAGGGAACGCGTGTTCATGAAATCACCGGTGTGCCTAATCCGCAGGGCGTGGCTTTTTCTCCCGAGGCAAACAAGCTTTTCGTGGCCAGCGAAAAAGGCAAGGTTTACATCTACGACGGCGATTCTTTCAAGCTGATCACAACGGTCGATTTTGACGGGGGCGCGGATAACCTGCGTTATGACGCGGGAAACAAGCGCATCTACGTGGCGTGCGGGGACGACGAGAAGAATTCGGCGATCGCGGCGGTGGATGCGATGACTAACAAGCGGCTGGACGAGGTGTACAAACTGGGAGCCGAGCCGGAATCGTTCCAACTGGAAAAGTCCGGGCCGAACATTTACGTGAATCTGCCGGAACCGAAGCAGATCGCGGTGATCAATCGCAACACCAAGGAAATTTCGCGATGGAATTTGACCGTGGGACAGAACTTCCCGATGGCGCTGGACGAAGCCGATCATCGGCTCTTTGTCGCGTCACGCGAGCCGGCGACGCTTTCCGTCTTTGACACGAGCAACGGTCATCTGGTGACTTCGCTGCCGAGCGTGCAGGATTCGGACGATCTCTACTACAGCGCGGAGCACAAACGCATCTACATGCCGGGCGGGGAAGGATTCATTTACGTCTTTCAGCAGCACGATCCCGATCATTATTCCCTGCTCGGCAAAGTACCCACGGCGCTGGGAGCGCGAACGGCGGGTTACTTTGGGAGGCAAGGAAAAGGATTCGACCGCTTCTATCTGGCCATTCCGTCGAGCAGCAGCGGGAGCGCCGAGGTCAAGATTTATACCGTGCAGGACTGAGACCGAGGAATGCCACAGCGAAAGAGGCTCGTACTTTCATTGTTCGCGGTCGCGATGTGGCTGCACGGCAGCCCCCGCTGTTTCGCTCAGGCCGCCGCGCCGCTGAAATTGGTTCAGACCATCCCGATGCCGCAGGTGAAATGTCACAACCCGGCTCTGACCGAGGAGCAGTTGTCCCAATCCGTGAATACGGAATTCATGCCCAGCATGACGTGCCACTTTGACCGGTTCGGGCTTGACCTGAAGGGCGGGCGGCTCTTCGCCGTCGCGGAAAACGACGGGACGATCGAGGTCTATGCGGTCCCCTCCGGCAAATTCCTTCACAGCATCGGCGGATTTGGGATGTCGCATAACGTGATCTATCGCGCGGACGTGAACCGGATTTATGCCACCGACGGCAATCACACCGACGGGCTGCTTCGAATTTTTGATGGAACGACATATCAACTGATCAAAACGATCAAACTGCTGCCGGATGCCGACTCGATGGATTACGACCCTGTGACCCACAATCTTTACATCACCAACGGCGGGGACTTCGCGAACCTCGATTACACCTTGTTAAGCATCGTGAATACGGACAAGAACGAGCACGTGGGCGATATCAAATTCAATACGGGGCGCCTGGAGCACATGGTGGTGGAGAAATCCGGGACGAGACTCTTCATCACCAGCCCCAATAAGCGGGAAGTGGATGTGATTGACAGGAACCGTCGTACCTTCCTGGCGACTTGGCCCGTTAACGAAGGCCAGCTTTGCGTGGCCGCAGATTTCGACGAAGCTCACCGGCGGTTTTTTGTCACCTGCCGCAGCGGGACGCTAAATGTGCTCGACTCAAATACGGGCAAAGCCGTGGCGGCGTTGCCGATCGCCAAGGGCACAGACGATGTGGTTTACGATGCCGAACGGAAACGCATTTATATCGCCTCGGCGGAGGGCTTTCTGGAGGTGTACCGGCAGATCGACCCCGATCACTACGAACTGATGGGCAGGGTGAAAACCGGGCCTATGGGCAAGAACCTGATGCTGGTCAACTCGTTGAACCGGCTTTATGTGGCTGTGCCCCGGAACGGGAATGCGGAGGCGAAGATTCTGGCGTACGCAGTTCAGTGACGCGCTGTGTCGCCTGCGAAGTAATCATTAGGCCGCGAGGCTCAAACTTGACACTGCCGCTCGGGCGATGATTCAATGTGTTTCATACGCCGCACGCACTCAGCCCTGCAGCAAAGGGAGTTGTTGCGCGGGCGGCCGAAGAGGTGCGCATGGCAGCAAATAAATTCCGGATCGCTCTGGTTGTGGGCGTTTTTTCAGTTTGTGCGCCGCTGTTTGCCCATCACGGAAGCGCGACTTATGAGACACAAAAGGTCGTCGTGCTGAAAGATGCGACGATAACGAAATTCATCTGGGCCAATCCACACTCCATCACGATGTTCGATGTGAAGGACGATAAGGGGAACGTGGTGCATTGGGCGGCGGAAGCCGGCAGCCCGTCGGCGCTGAGCCTGATCGGCTGGACCAAGAATTCGCTGCGGCCCGGGGACGTGGTGACGGTCTATACGTTTCAATCCAAGACCGGCAACCCGGTGGGGCGCTTGAATAAAATCGTTCTTTCCGACGGGACGACGCTGAAAGACAGCCAACTCGGCGACGCCGACAGCAAGGATAAATCAGAGAAGCCAGCTTACTAAAAATCGCCTGACTGGCGGCGGGAAGCGGGAGTTCTTTGAGCGGCAGGGCAAAGGCCCTGCCGTTTTTTATTGGCGTGGCGCAGAAGTCCCAGGGACACAGCAAACTCCGACCACGGAAGACGCCTGTGCCCTAAAATGGAGCTACTTGGTTGGCGGGACGCCCTTGCCGGCGGGATCTCCGATGAGATCCAAATATTGCAGCATCTCTGAGGGAATGCAGAGCTGTTCGGCGAGTTGCTGATCGGGCTTCCATTTGAAATTGATTTCGCCGAGTACGAATGGTTTGGTGTAAATCTTCGGATCGTCGACGGTAATGGTAAGGTGCAGATCGTTGTGGTCGGGGCGGGTGTAGCGCTCCCGCACATGGGCGTCCATGCTATGGGGATAGCCCAGGCGAGTTAACCAGGTCTTGTCGTCCAAGCCCGTGGTTTCCACGACAAGAGTGTTGTCGTCTTCCCAACGGCCGACGGAATATCCGTAATATCGCGGATCGGGGGCATCCTTTGCAGTGCCGCCCACGTCTTTGGGGAGTTCGCGGCCATCCATCCAGATTTCGCGCCAAGCCCGCTGGTATTGATTGAGAACGAGAATCCTGTCGGGCATGGTCGCGAAGGCGATTCCTCTTAGCTCAAAAACCATATGTCGCGGAAAGCCCAGCGGATCGCAAACCCGGGCGTAGTTATCATTCGTGCCGGCGATATGAAATTGCGGTTCAGGCTTATTTTCGCTCAGGAGTTTTTGGCCCAAGGGCGTGAGCGCCGGTGGGACTGCGTTCGTATCTATGGCTATGGGCCCCACCCACGAGCCACCGAGGTCGCGTTTGGGAGCAGGCCCGCCGGGGCCGATATTCAGTTTGTCGAATTCGGTATTCCGATATCCACCCTGGGACCAAGCCACTGAAGAGGAAAGCAGGAAGGACAAGAAAATCAGTATCACTCCGGTGAACCGATGTTGCATTTCTGAGTTCATTGGGGCGGAGCTCGCCTGCAGGACCCGAGCTATTTTTTCTTGCCGGCGTTTTTTTCGGCGATGGCCTGTTCGGCGATGGTCTTATTGTATTCCTGCGCCTCGGATGCGGAGCAGATCATCTCGCGAATATCGAACCACTCCGGCTGCAATCTCATGCGGAATTTATTCAGGGGATTCCAAGGCTTGGTGTACATCTTCGGGTCGTCAATCGTCATGGTGAGCTCGAGGATGTCGTGATTCACGCGATGCCAGGTTTCCGTAACCTTCAATGCATCGCTGTGCGGACGCCCGACGTTATCAATCCACGTTCTTTCATCCAGGCCAACCGTCTCAACGACGAAGGTGTAGTCGTCGGTCCATTTACCCACCGAGTAGCCGTACCAGCGAGGCTCCAAGATCTCTTTGGGGAGTTCCCGGCCATCCATCCAGATATTGCGCCAGACCTGATCATTCTGATAGATGACGGCGACCTGGCTTTTCGTCTGAAAGATCTGAATGGCTCTCAGATTAAAAAGCTGGAGACGCGGGAAACCGATGGGGTCGCAAATGTCGAAGGGATCGTTATTTTGCGCGATGGGCACGGCCGTGGTTCCAAATCCGGGCTTATGCTCCTTCCAGGTCTTGAGGCCCAGAGGGGTGAAGGGAAGCTCATGTTCGGGCTTACCATCGGACGGATATTCTTTCGGGCCAGTGGCAAAGACGCCGTCCCGATATCCCGGCGTGGGCTCCCAAATACCCGTGAGGTCACGGACGGGCGCGGGCTCGGACTTCTGATCTTTTGGAGCCGCGGGGACGACTCGATCCCAGCCGTCACGATGTATATTTTTGCCGGACTCCCTGCGTTCGGTGGTCTGAGCATGGGTGACCGGTGAGAAAGCAATGAGTGCGACCAAAACCGCCGCGCTCTTATAGCCCTTAAACATTGCTGAGTCTTCTCCGTAATGCAAATGCTGGTTTTCGGAAACCTTAGCGCTCACTACCCATGCTGAGTTCCTGACCATCAGGAAGTACGACCTTGGTTACGCGGCCGACGGGCTGGCCCGTCTTGGACATGCCGGTCATGGTGACGGTGACGTCCTCACCGGCTTTGAACGACTTGGCGGTGATACCGAAATTGACCAGCGTAGAAGGAGCATTCCACTCACCGAGCCAATGTACGACGTTGCCCTTTTCGTCCTTGGCGTCAAACTTCAGGAAGGTATGAGGATTGGTCCAAACCCAAGCGGTCACAGTTCCCTTCACCGTCACCGTCCTGCCGTCGTAGGCGGCGTTGCCGTGATGTGCAGACAGCGAACTTGAAACGAATAAGAACGCAGCAGCAACGAGCAAACTCGCCGGCAGCCTCTTTCTCATACTGGCCTCCCAATTCTTCCGCAGACGGATCGGTAGCCTCAGCTTCACACTGGCGGGATTCTATCAGGGATTTCTCACGCGTCGCAACCGGCGCACGGGAACCGGCGGGCGAAACGCCGCGCCGTGAAGTGGATCAAGACCGCCGATTAGCGGGCAGCGCTGGTGGATTTGGGGACCGCCGGTGCCGGCTTGGCGAAACGGGCCGCGTCGATGGGCACATTGGCCTGCACCGAGGTCAGATCGGTGGTGGACTGGCCATCCACCCAGGTCGTGGTCCAGTGGAAGGGCACCTTGACTCCGTTCACGGCCCGATAATCCGAATATTCCACGTGAGTAGGCGTGAGTCCGATGATCGTGTTGTTGTAGCGCACCTGCCGAACGAGGAGACCGCTGTCCTTATCGAAGTAGAGCTTCACGGCGGAACCGCCCGGAGTGGTGCCCTCGATCACCTGTACGGGCTTATCGTTGATGGTGATCGCCGGGAACCCGCCGCGCCAATTGGTAAATCGCTGCTTGATCTGCGCGGGAAAGGCGAGGTTCGCATCCGCCCGGGCGCCTTCCAAATCTCCGCCGGTGAGCGGCATCAACGGCACCGGCTTATCCACAGCGGCGACCCAGGCGTCCTTGCCGTCATAGGTGGTGGTATTGTCGCCAGCAAGGGTATGCACCACGGTGGTGCGCAGCCCGGGCTTGGCGTACAGGTCTATGGGCACCTTGGCGAAATCGGTATCAAACCCGGTGTAGGTTCCTTTGCCCACAAGGCTGGTCAGCTTGGCGACTTGCGCGGCTCCACCAAGCGCCTGGATGTACTTATCCAGAATCTGATCCGCGGTCGGCTGGTTGGAGGCACCGGCATTGAGGATTTCCACCTTGTCGGGATCTTCCGGCGGGGGCGTGCCGTACTGCTCGGCGAGACTCGGCGTCACCTCGGGCCGCTGGCTGCCACGGTGGCAGGTATAGCAGGTGATTTTGCGATCCCCGCCGAAGTCGGCTTTGTTGATGGAGTTCACCATCACTACCATGCGCCGCGCCGTATTCTTCAACGGCGTGTCGTCGGCATACCGCGCCCAACTTCCACCGCTCTCCGAGGTATGGCAATCCGTGCAGTTCAAGCTCAGCGAGGCGGCAAAGAAACCCATGGTGCCCAGGAATTGGTCCACGGAGATGCCTCGTAAAACCTGAATATTCTTGAAGGCGTCCTCCGCCATCTGCGGCTTCTGGTCGGTAACGGCCTGCCCGCGCGCCCATCCGGCGGCCCACAGACACACCAGCAAGGCAGCCACCGAACAACGGATTGCTTCCCCCGATCGGAATTTCATGTAGCCTCCCTCGTCTCCCCTTTCTTTCACCAACTTGCTGCCGAAGTAGTGGGTCGGATGAGCAATTCTTGCCGCAGCCGGTCCGGCCGTACTCGTATATCGCAGATTTTCGATTCGTCACTATACACTCGGCCGCCCTCGACGCGCAATCCGCAGTCTGAAATGGCGTAATCGCAGCAGAGGTGCGAACCTTGATCGGCAAAATAATCGAGCGTATGCTACGCCCCGCCCAGAGAAGTATCGATTCCAAGCCGCATCATAGGCGGAGTGTTTCGGCGGCGAGGGCGCCAACCATCAGGAGACCGGCCCATGCGAGATCCGCGCAACACCCTAATTGCGAGCCTTGCGGCAGTGCTTGCCTTTGGATTGGCCGCGATGGCGCAGATGCCGAAGACTCAGCCACAGGCCAATGGGGAAAATTCGAAGTGGATGTACAACGGCCGCAATCGCGTGGAAGGCTCCGGAGGGCCCGCACCCGTTCGCGATTTGAGCGGCACCTGGGCGGGGCCGCGTTCCGGCGCCGGAGTGCCTGACTTCAGAAACGGAGACACCCCTTCGCTAACGCCTGCGGGACAAAAGCTCTTCGGTGCAAATAAGAGCCTTAGTAAATTCAGCCCGGCGGGCACCAATGATCCCTTTGTAAGAACCTGCGATCCTTTGGGTTTTCCGCGCGCGGAAGTTGATGAGATCAGAGGAATTTCGTTCGCAACGATGCCAAACCGGATCGTTGTGCTCTATCAATTTCAGCAGGCGTGGCGCGAAATCTGGATGGACGGCCGCGAACTTCCCAAAAACATCGGCGGTTCGGAAAAGGGGGCGCCTGATCCCCGGTACTTCGGATATTCGGTGGGGCGTTGGGAAAACGACAACACGCTCGTCGTTGATACGACGGGGCTCGACGACAGAAGCTGGCTCGACCGGGACGGGCATCCGCACACGGTTCAGGGCCACGTACAGGAACGCTTCACGCGCACCGACCACAACGATTTGCAAGTGACGATTACAGTGAACGATCCGCAGATTTATAACCAGCCGTTTTCGCTGGGAACGGTCTATTTCAAATGGATACCCAATCAGCTTTTCGATGAGAAGCTGTGCATACCGTCGGAGACGATCGAATACTTGAAATCAGTCGGCGATCCGGCGGGCGAAAATAGATCGGGCAAATAGCGAACCATATGCAGCTTGCCGGTAGACTCGTATGGCTGGCGCGGTTGACCGAGGCGATTGGCTTTTATATTCTGTGTGGCAGTTGATGCTGAAAATCCGGCTTCCGAGGTGGCGCATGCGAAGTAAGGTTGTGTCTTTCGCTTTGATTGTTGGTTTTCTTACGATCTGCACTCCTACCTTTGCGCATCACGGGGCGGCGGCTTACGACATGAGCAAGCCGCTGGTATTGAAGGAAGCCGTGGTATCGAGATACGTGTGGGCGAATCCCCACACGCTTGTATTCTTCGACTCCAAGGACGACAAGGGCAACACCACGCACTGGTCGGTGGAGCTCGGCAGCCCTTCGGCGATCGCACTTTTGGGCTGGAACCGAAGCACGCTGAAGGCGGGCGATGTGATTACGGTATACATGTTCCCGGCGAAAAACGGTAATCCGGTGGGGCGCATCAACAAGATTGTTCTTGCCGACGGCACGTTGATGAGAGACAGCCAGACCGGCGCAGACAACGGCGGGCGGGCCGACAGCGACGTCAAGTAATCCCTTCAACTGGCGCTGATTTCATCTTTTTCGGAAAACAAACGGGCTTCGAGAGACGAAGGGCGGCATTCCCGGTCCTTTTTTGCGTTTTAGAGCTGCCGAATTTGCCCACTGGCTGAATCAACGCGCCAAAACGACCGGGCTGCCTTATGCTGTAGTCAGAACTTATTTTTCCCTGGGCGCAGGAAAATGGCAGCAATGCATCCCTGGCACGACCTTAGTCCTGGTGAGCGCGTACCGCAGGAGTTCAATGCCGTCATCGAAATTCCGCTCGGCTCGAATGTAAAGTACGAATTGGATAAGAACAGCGGGTTGATGAAAGTGGACCGCGTTCTTTATTCCGCGGTCTATTACCCGGCGAATTATGGATTCATCCCGCAGACCTTGGCGGAAGACAACGATCCTCTCGACGTGCTGGTTCTGTGCCAAGAACCGGTGGCTCCTCTAACGATCATGCAGGCGCGGGCCATCGGATCGATGACCATGATTGACGCCGGAGCCAAAGACCACAAGATTATTGCCGTCGCCACGGGCGATCCCGAGTTCAATGGGTATCACGAAACGGGTGAATTGCCGCGGCACAGGCTTTTGATGGTTCGACGTTTTTTCCAGGAATACAAACAGCTGGAAGGAAAAGCGGTCGAGGTGGACCAAATCGAATCCGCGGTGAGCGCGTACCCGATTATCGAAGCTGCGCTGCAGAGTTACAGAAAAATGCGCCGGGGCCATTCGCAAGCGCGATGAGCGGGGTGCGGGCAGGCAGGAGCCTACTTCAGTTTGTCCGCGACCTTAGCGAGGCCGGCGGCAGCGCAGGCTTCGTCTTTATCGCTGCCGGGAGCGCCGCCCACACCGATGGCGCCGATGGTGTCGTTTCCAACTTTGACGGGCAGCCCTCCGCCGACCATAAACGTATCCGGGATGATTCGGCCGGCGGACATATTGGCCATGGCTTTTTCCATCTCGCTGGAAGGCCGTTTGTAGGTGAGCGCGGTGTAAGCCTTGCGGCGGCTCACTTCGTAATTGACTTCGCTGCTTCCGTCATCGCGGACGGAGGCCTTTACCTGGCCATCGACGTCGAGCACGTGCACGCTGATGCGATAATTATCGGCGCGGCACTTCTCCAATGCGCCACGAACCATGGTGAGCGCCATGTCGGCAGAGATCGCTTTTTGGGTCAACAAACCCTGGTCCTGCGGAAGCATCGAGAGCGCGCCCGCGCCGAGTAAAAAGCCGAACGCAACCGTACCCACCAAGAATCGGTTCACCATGTAATCCTCCGAATGACGCTGCGTTTTTCTACTTGCCGCGACCTTTATAGCCGGTCGGCTCCGTGCGAATGCGATAGACGACGCCGCGTCCCACGACATACAGATAGTGCTTATCGGGACCGGCGAAGCCGCAGTTCTGCGGCGGCATATCGTAGGGAGCTTCCAGATTTCCGAGGTGCTGGCCTTTGGAGTTGAACACCTGAACGCCAGCCGGCGTGGTCGCATAAAGATGGCTCTGGCTATCAATGCAGAGGCCGTCAGCACCGCTGACCAAGCCGTGATCGGTCTCTTGCTTCAGGTCGTACTTGCCGAAATTCTTGCGGTTCTTCAGGCTTCCGTCAGTCTGGACATCGTAGGTCAGCAAGTAGGAGCCATCCCAATCGTTGACGTAGAGGATTTTTTCGTCAGGACTCAGCGTGATTCCGTTCGGCCGACCGACATCGTCGGCGACACGCGTAACCTTCTTGCTGCCGGGCGCGATGTAGTAAACGGCCTGCGGCAAATCGTTCGGTGAACGCTTTGCGCCAACCTGATAGCAATCGGTGAAATAGATACCACCCTTCTTATCCACGGCCAGATCGTTGGGCCGGATGTATGGCTTGCCGTCGAAGCTGTCGGTCAGGGTTTCGGCGCTATCCTTGGGATAAACGATGCTGACTTTCCTGCTGTATTGCGCCGCGAAAATACGCCCTTTCGAATCCACAGCAAGGCCCGCAGCCTGCTCGGAGTTGTCCACCAGAGTGGTCACGTTGCCATTCGCATCAACCTTGGCGACGCCGCCGTTGGCGGCGATCAGCAGACTGCCGTCGGGCATTCCGACGCCGCCGTCGGCTCCCCGCAGTCCATTCTTCACGATTTCGATTTTCGTTCCGGCTTTTACGACACCGGGAATTGCGGGTGTGACCTTATCGGTGGCCACAACGGTCTCGCGTTGCTGCCCGCCTTCACGGCCTTCGCCACGACCTTGCCCCCGGTCGCCGCCTTGTCCGGCAGCCTGGCCGCCCTGCTGAGCGAATGCGGTCATGGAACAAGACAGCAAAACGGCCAGCGTCAAAACGACTTTCGATTTCATGGGTTTTTCTCCCCGGCAGATATCTGCCGCATTCCAACCAGACAAGTTCTCGAGGCGGGTTCTCGAGGCGGAAACGCACCTCCGCCTTCCGCTGCATGCAAAAACCTAGAGGATCTATTTTTCTACAACCGCCGCGAACCGACTCGAGACTCCACCGGCTTTAGCGGTGCGCGCTGGAGACTTCCTTCTTGTCCGCGTTCACTGGGCGCGACGAAACGTAGGCCACAATGGCCAGCATGTCGTCGGGAGTCAATTTGGCGACGACCGGCTTCATCAATTCGGTCCAAATGCCGTGACGATCGCCCTGCTGCATGTCATAGAGCTGACGCGCGAGATAACTGGGCGAGCGGCCGGCGATACCGGGCACTGGGCCGAGACCGAGCAGGTCGGAGCCATGGCAATTCGCGCAGGCGATGGTCTTGCCGCCGCCACCGTTGACCAGCGCTTCGCCCTTCTTCACGCTTCCCGAGGGAACATAAGCAGTGAAGCCAGAATGCGAGTCGCGCAGCAGTTCCGTACCCTCGGTGTTATCCGGGGCTTCGATGATGCGCTTGCCGATGGGCTCTTTCTCATTGCCTTCCAGGCGCAAGAACATGCCACCCTGGATGCGCGTTTTCGAGACTGTGTTTGTCTCGACAACTTTGATCCAAGGCGTCCACTTCATGGAGCTGAAGTAGCCGGCGGCGGCTTTGATCTCGTCGTCAGTCATGTTCTTGGCAAAACCAATCATCAGATTGGTATTCGCTTTTCGGGAATCGGCGCTCTTGCGCGCGCCATTCTTGAAGTCTTCCATGGTTTGAATGAAATAACTGTAAGGCAGCCCGGCGACGCCGGCATTCTCAGGACGGCCCTTGCCATTGGGGTAATGGCACAGGCTGCAAGCGTAAATCATGGCCTCTTTGCGGCCGTGCGCCACAATGGGCGGCATCGGAGGATGATCGTTGGGATACCAATCCGCGGGCCCGGCGTTATCACGAATCTGCGTGAGGGTGAACGACAGATTGCTGCCCGTCAGATGTTTCTGGGTACCGTCGTCCTTCACCGGCGCCGCACCGGGAGGAGCAGTGGGCTGCTCACTGGGCGGAGCCGCGAAACCATAAGCCCATGGCGGAGGGGGCTCGGTTGCAGCGATGAGCACGCCTATGGTAACGACGCAGGCCAGAGCCAAGCCCAAACCCAAGTTCATAGCACCGCGAAAAATTCTCATCATCGCCTCCGGATTGCTTAGCACGCGGCGGCTCGGGAGTAAGCACGGTGCCGCCGTTCATTGCCGCACATGCTAGCACGTCTGGGATTGGCGCGTCACGGTTCAAGAAAGGCGGGTAAGAGGCGGGCCTGGCTGAGCGCAAACAATATCGTGGGGTGGTGCGTCGGTTTCGTTGAGAACTTCGAACGTCGTTCTGACCACGGCCGTATGTCTGAGCATGGCTTCGACGGCGCAGTATTTCTCTTCCGAAATCCGGATGGCTTCGCTCACGGCAGCGGCATCCAGCTCGTAACCCCTCACGATGTGATGAATTCTGACGGCAACAAAAACCTGAGGCGGGCGTTCGGCTTGTTCGGCCTCAACTTGAACCTCGTACGATGTCACGCGCTGGTGCTTCTTGCCACGGAGAATCGTAATCACGTCAAACGCCGTGCAGCCAGCCAACGCGGCGGCGACGAGTTCAATCGGCTTCGGGCCCGTGCCTCCTGCGGGATCATCAACCAGGAAGTTGTGGCCGCTACCCGTTTTCACGGAGAATTGCCGGCTCGCAGGCAGCTCGGGGTGGGCGAGCACGACGCGAGCCCGGACACCAGACACGTTCGTGCGGGCTTCGCCCACTTTCCAAAACTCATTCCAAATTGTCTTGGCGTCCATCGGTCATTTCTGCTCCGTCTCGTCGTTCGGCAAAATCAATCCTCAATTTATCGCTCTGGTGGCGAGCGGCAGTTCCGAGCGGCAAAAGGAGACCGCCTGGCATACCTTCACAGGATCACGCTTACTGACTAGCTCCGAAACTCCCAGGGACTCGTAGCACCGCAGGTCGTCCGGCCGGGGCATCTCGTTGTGCATCACCACAATCGACGGCTGAATTGGCAAGCGATTCACCCGTTCCAGGAAATTGTGAGAATGCAGGTCAGGGAGGTAATCGTCTACGAGCAAAACGTCGAAAACACCCGACCTGAGCAGCCCCAGCGCTTCGTGTCCACTCCAAGTGGTCGTGGTGTTAAAGCCGGCGTTCTCCAGAAGCTGCTGAAATTTCCAAAGGATCCGATCGTCGTTATCCACGATCAGAACATTGACCTTAGCCTCGCGTTTCATCGTAGCTTCTCCTATCCATCCAATTCTTCCTTCGACTGCGCTCAAGGCCTGATCGCGACCTTGAGCACGCCGTCCTTTCGGTTCGCGAAAAGCTCGTAGGCTTTCGTGATGTCGTCGAGGGCGAATGTGTGGGTCAACAAGGGCCGCAGATCCACTCGGCCACGCCGTGCCAACTCCATCAAACGACGCATGCGCTCCTTGCCACCCGGACAGAGTGTGGTGACAATCTTGTGATCGCCGAGCCCAGCCGCAAAAGGTCCAAGCGGGATGGAAAGCTTACCGGAATAAACGCCCAGGCTTGAAAGCGTGCCACCTGGACGAGTAACCGCGAGGGCGGTTTCAAAAGTTTGCGCGGTGCCGAGGGCTTCGATGGCGACGTCGACACCGCGTCCTCCAGTCAATTTGAAGATCGACCGGACTACATCCTCCTTTTGATAATCGATAACGACGTCCGCACCCATCCGTTTCGACATGGCGATCCGCACCGGATCGGATTCAACGGCAATCACCAAGCCGGCACCCTTGAGGCGCGCGCCGACGGTGGCGCACAAACCGATTGGTCCTTGGGCAAATATCGCCGCTGAATCGCCAAACCGTAAGTCGGCCGACTCGGAAGCGGAAAATCCGGTGGAGGCAATATCAGCGAGAAGCACGACCTGCTCTTCGGTCAACTCGTCGGGGATCTTCGCAAGGTTGGCTTGGGCGTTCGGCACCAACAGATACTCCGCCTGTGCGCCGTTGATGGTATTGCCGAACTTCCAGCCGCCGATGGGACCGCCACATTGCGACAGCTTGCCGCCGAGGCAAAATTCGCATTGGCCGCAAGGTGTAATCGCGCCTACGAGGACCCTCTCGCCGACCGTATAGCCGTTTACGCCCGGGCCAATTTCCTGAATCACGCCGACAGGCTCATGGCCGATCACCAATCCCGGCTTGACCGGATATTCGCCTTTCAATATGTGGACATCGGTGCCACAAATGGTGGTAAGCGTCACGCGTATAAGCGCTTCGCCATAGCCTGGTCTCGGAATCGGCAGATGCTCAATTCCAATCCGGTTGGGGCCGCGAAAAACGAGCGCCTTCATGGTTTCAACTTGTGCTTTGGAGCGGCTCGCGATCCTGGGTACCGTTGTGGTTAGCGTGGCCATATCCTCTCCCCTCGTTTGAAACTTATTCCTGCGGCGTTTCAGGTTCCGTGACGCCGATCACTTTGGCATGT
>Ga0079221_10000207_pt1 | contig 14452 bp, 12 predicted proteins | sample GAAS200_FD_75069 | JGI IMG/M metagenome (GOLD analysis project Ga0079221, IMG submission 75069) | Agricultural soil microbial communities from Georgia to study Nitrogen management - GA AS200 | ecosystem: Environmental > Terrestrial > Soil > Agricultural land | place: USA: Georgia | collected... | reverse complement strand
GCTTAGTGTAACCAGTGGTTTGTGCATTCTAGTGTTGGCGTGCGCGGGGAGTCTCTCGGCCCATCATTCCGTTCAGTCGGTGTTTGACATTCACAAGACCATCACCGTCTCGGGCACCATCGCCAAAGTGGAATGGATCAATCCCCATTCCTACATCACGGTGAACGTCAAGGACGCCAGCGGCAACATTCAGAAATGGGGTTTCGAATTGGGCGCGCAAAGCTCTCTTCGCAGAGCGGGGCTGAGCAGAGCCGACCGTGGCGGCATCAAGCCGGGGGACGAAGTCACCATCATCGCGCAGCCGGCACGAGACGGTTCCACCAACGGAATCATGCGGGAAATGAAGATGGCCGATGGCCGCGACTTCAGGTTCGCCTATGATCCCAACGGTAATCCTGGCGACAGCAATTAACCGGCGCGACTGGGCCGAGAGGAGTTCCCACACATGAGCTACCTCCAATTGAAATGGTTCGTCGTTCTGGCCGCCTGCATGGGCTTGATTTCATCGGCGGCGCTGGCCCAAGAAGAGGCACCGCGCATGGATCATTCCGTCACAGTGAGGCCAAAGCCCACCGGTGTCACGCCGCGAACCGCGGACGGGCACCCGGATTTCACGGGCGTCTGGAATGGCATGGCGGACAATTTGCTGGGCATCCCTAACCAGATGCACAACGAGGGTATCGCCGTGGAGAACAACCACTCCACCTACGACGTGCTCAGCGGCGCAAAGATTGCCACTTGGCCGCTGGCACGGCCAAGACGGCAGAATGGCGAGCAGAATGAACGCGCGGCAACGCTGCTGCGTAGGATGGGTTCCAGCCGTCCCATCTACAAGCCTGAGTATTGGGATATGGTTAGAGAGTTCGACGCCAACGCAAACGAAGAAGATCCTTCGAACAATTGCATGCCGGCCGGCGTTCCCCGCGTTGGCAGCCCCTCTTACATCGGCCAATTCCCGAACTACTTCATCTTTATCTATCCCGGCCAGGGTGGTTTGATCGCGACGCAAACCTCCTACCGGATGATTCCCATTGATGGCCGCAAACACACCGCATTGCAGGATCTGGATGGCACCTATAACGGCGAAGGAATCGCGCACTGGGAAGGGGATACGCTGGTCGTGGATTCCTGGGGATTCAATTCCTCGACCTGGTTTGACCAGCTGGGCGGGTACTTCCATAGCGAAAATATGCACATCATCGAGCGCTTCCAACGCGACGGAAATACACTGACCTGGACCGCCACCGTGGACGATCCGGACGTTTTGCTCGAGCCATGGACAACCACGCCTCGGATCCAACTTCTCAATCCGAATCCGAAGGCAATGCTGCCGGAATCCTTGCCCTGCAGCGAAAGAGATCTGGCTCACGCCGTTACGAAGGAGCATCACTAAACAACTTTGCCGGAGAATGAGTACCCCGGCGGGTTTGATTGTTCGGGAGGCGTCATGCCCACAAGATCCGAGATAGTTCGAGCATGGATGCTGGTCGCGGTTGCAGCTCTCGCCGTCCAGGGCGGCGCAGCGCAAAATGGACAGCCGAAGACTACGAGTGACGTGCCCGCCATGTCGGATGCCGCCAAGGCCATCAAGGCTGCGGCAGACGCGATGGGCATGCCTCGAACGGGTGGGCCAGGAGGCGCCGGACTTCCCGAAGTGGACGTGGTGAATCGCATGGAGTTTTGGGGCAGCGGAACGTTTTACGCCGCGGACCCCGCCAAACCGGGCGATCCCAGGTCAGCCGTGCCGACCGAGTATCACGCGGCGCTTGGGTACAATCCTCCCGCCATGCGCGTGGAGATGACGCGCACCACTCCCGACGGCCACACAATCCAAACCGTGCGCGAAAACTATGCCTGGAACGAATCGCAGGTTGGCGCGGGTCTCGAGCCGGGCAAAGGCACCGCCACTCCGGAAATGAACGCAGTGAAAAACCGGCTCCTGCAGCTCTGGATGCTCCCCTATGGCGTCGTAAAGGCCGCATTCGCTGCCGGCGAAAAGACGAAATTATCCATCGAGAACGGGAGCAGAGTGCTCGCGTTTCCCCTGAGTGGCGAACTTGCCGGCGTCACGGTAAAAGCGACTCTGGACGACAAGAACTTTATCACCAAGGTCGAAACGCAGAGCGATAATCCAGCCCTGAACCGCGAGGCGAATTATTCCGATTACGCGGATCACGGGGAAATCCTGACCGACATCAAGTCCCCCGCTCACATTGTTGTGAAGCAGGGTGGCGCGACGGTGCTCGACATTCAGATCAAGATGTGGGACGCCAATAATCCGTACCTGGTGTTTCCTGTTCCCCAAAATGTGAAGGCCGCGGCCGCCCAGGAAACATCCAAGGTCGCCGCGAAATAGGATCCTGGAATTTTTTCCTAAAAACTTGGAACGAAGGAGTGCTCCAATGGCAGCTAAACGAATTGCCTTTGCTTCGGCGATTGCCGTTGCCGTAATCGCAATTACCAGCTTCGCGAACGCGCAGCAGCAACCCCCGCCGCTCTCTGTAAAGCAGCTGAAGCCTGACGTGTATTGGACGCAGGGAGGCGCGGGAGGAAATACGGGCATCATCATCGGTAAGGACGGCGTAATCGTCGTTGACGCGAAGACCACACCTGCCTCCGCCAAAGACATGCTCGCGGAAATCGCCAAAATCACGCCTAAGCCTGTAACCACCGTCATCCTCACGCATAGTGACGGCGATCATGTAAATGGTCTGGCCGCGTTTCCGGCCGGCTTGACCATCATTTCCCAGGAGAATTGCAAAAAAGAAATGGAAGCTTCCGTGAGCTCGCGGAATCCCGCCCCGCAAGACCGTTTGCCCACGAAGACGGTGGCCACCAAAGAAAATGTCACCATAAACGGCGTGAAACTCGCGCTTCTGCACTACACGAACGCGCACACCAGCGGCGACCTGATGGTTTACCTGCCGGAACAAAAGATTGTGTTCACCGGCGACATCATCGCCACCAACCAGCCCTATACGCTGATTCACGCGGAAAAGAATGGCTCATCGGAGGGCTGGATTCAGACGGTTAAGGGATTGAGCGGGCTGAACGCGGATACCTACGTCCCCGGTCATGGCGAGCTGCAAACCAAGGCCGAAGTGCAGCAAAGGCTCGCCAAAGTGCAGGCCCGACGCGAGGAGATCAAGAAGCTAGTCGCGCAGGGCAAATCGCTGGACCAGGTAAAGCAGGCACTCGGCGAAACCGATACGCCCGCGGCACCCGGCGCGCCGCAATTCGCCTCGTTCACGACGGTCGTCTACAACGAGCTGACGAAAAAGAGCTAGCGCAGCTTCCGAATGCTACAGCCGGTCTGCGGCTTCACACCGTAAGACCGGCTGTCGAGCGTTCGCCTATCGAGATCGTGCGACTGATCACCTTCCGCAAAAATCCCCGCGAGCAGGCTCAGGACAATTCCCGCGAAGAGATCGGCGCTCTCACTGACGGCAACACGAAGGTAGTTCGTCTACAAGCAGCCCACAAGCTTCGCCGAGGCGAAGTAGATCCCTACTTAGCCAGCATGCTCGGCTTCCTTGAAGGCGGCGCCGCGGCCCGCGAGACCGCACAAGCGGCGCTCGAATTCGCGCTCGCGCGCCAGCCGTCGGGCGTGATTCTGGACCGCAGTGGCATCGAGCTGCTTTCGCCCGTGCCGCGTCCCGAGTCGATTCGCGATTTCATGAGCTTCGAGCAGCATGCCATTAACTGCCTGCGCCGCCTTTCCATGCCGCGCTGGCGCGGCACGCTCGATGAATGGATCGAGCGCGCCTTGGGGCGCAAGGCCACATTGGCCTACCGAATGAACCGCGCTTGGTACGAGCGCCCCCTCTATTACAAGGGTAATCGTCATACCGTCGTGGGCGACGGCGCAGCCGTAGGCATTCCTTCGTTCACCAAACGACTTGATTGGGAGCTCGAGTGGGGAATTTTCCTGTGCAAGAAGGGCCGAGATATTCAGGCCGACAAAGCGCGCGGCTATATCGGAGGCTACACCATCTTCAACGATTTCTCCGCGCGCGATATTCAGGCCGGCGAAATGGCCGGGCACCTCGGACCAGCCAAAGGAAAAGATTTTGATGGCGGCAACGCCATCGGTCCGGCACTGGTTACGCCGGACGAGATCCCCGATCCCTACAACCTTGCCATGCACGCACACATTAATTCGGAAGAAGTATCCTACGGACACACCGGCGGCATGCGCTGGAGCTTCGAGGAGATGATTGCTTACGTCTCGCGAAGCGAAACGCTCTATCCCGGCGAATTCTTCGGCTCCGGGACGGGAACCGTTCCCGAATCAGGGAAACATCGGCGGTGCTGCGGATTGGAGATGGGCCGTTATCTCAAGGCTGGGGACAAGGTGGAGCTGGAAGTCGAGCGCGTCGGAACGCTCACGAACTTTGTCGCCACTGGATAGAACCCGTTAAATCCGAGTTCATTCAGCGGCGGGGTCTGACGACAAGCGTGGGCGGCGGCGTGGACTCGCCCATGCGGTTATCGGTGACTGTAAACAGCAGCGTCGTCGCTCCGATGCGAAACTTGGACATGTGACCCAGCTCGACCTTCTTGACGCTCTTTGCTCCCACATAAGTTCCATTCGTCGTGCCCAGGTCAATGAGGGTGGCGGTCGAGCCATGTACTTCGATAGCGCAGTGCTTTCGAGAGACTTCCGGATCGTAGAGCACGATGTCGGCGCCCGACCGGCCCACGACCACCCGCGGCTTGTTCAAGCGAAAAACCTGTCCTCGCGCAGGCCCTTCAATCACTGCCAGCGCCACCGCTTGATCCGCCGGAAGCTGCGGCAGCTCCGGCGGCGCGTTGACGACGAAGCTGGAATGACAATGGGGGCACTCGGCTTTCAACTTGGATTTATCCGCGAACTTTTTCTCGTCTACGGAGTAATCCGCACCACAATGGGGGCATTCGACAGTCATGATGGCTTCCGCTTACCCGCCGATGCTAGCACGCAGCGGGGCGAACCGGCGTCTTTGCTCACCAAGGAGCATTAACTTAGGGAACACAATCAATCAGCGGACACGCTATCCGCCGCTTAATTGTGCAGCGCTTGCGTCATCGGGAGCCGCGTCATTCGCGGCCTTCGCATTCTTTAATCGATCGAGTTCTCGCTGCGTTCTCTCCCAGCGTTTCTTATCTTTCTGGGACGATGGATCTGTGCCGGCACTAGCGTAAAAGCGCACGATATCGGTCTGCAGAGCTGCCGAGAGACCTCTGAAGTCATGACCGGCCAGTTTATCCAGGAGTTCAGCATAAGTTTCGTCGGCCAGTTCATACTCCCCCATCTTGGTGGGGGCGCCTGTATCACAATCTTCATTGGGGAGCATGGCCTGTCCCGACTTGATTCGTCCCAGCGCCTCGGTGTAGCGCTGCGCCGTCAAATTGAAGCTGCTCCGAAAGAAGTTCTCCATTTGTTGATTCGGAGCCTTGAACGACAGCGCTCTGAAAGGCCCGATTTTCGGAACAATCCTAAGAAGGAATGCCAGAAACCGCGAACCAAAGTTGGGACTCCGGTACATTTCCCCAAACTCTTTTCGGTATTCGCCGCGCGAGATCGTGTAAACAAACTGTCTGCGCTGGATGCCGGGCACCAGCTTCGCAATCTGATCGTGCTTTTGCGACCAGGCCACGCGCGTCATGTGCGGAATCGTTTTACTTACAGCTCGGCGGTAGGTTCCGATCGCCAGGTCTTCGTTGAAAAAGATATCTCTCATTTGTAAGCCGTAGGTTTCCTGGAACGCGCGCTCCAGCAGCGGCTTTGCCACCTGAAATCCGATAAAGTCGTGATACGCCTGCGGCGCATAGGCGCTGGCGGCCACATGCATCACGTCAAATGAAAACTCCACCAGGATGTGTTCTTTTTTGCCGTGCTCATACGTCACGCTGTTTCCATATTTCTCCCGCAGTTTCGGATAGACCAGCGGCACCGAACGGTTAATCGCCACAGGGTGTCCGATGCTATCGGCAAAAAAATGCGCAACCGCTCCGAGTGCAAAGGCGTACTCATTTTCGTTCTGGGCGTCGCCCAGCAGGTTTTGAATGAAGTCGCCGCTGCGCACGTAATGAAGCAGATTGGTGAAAAGATGGCTGCCGAAGGGGTAATAGCCAAAATCCTGAATCACGCAGCCGCCGTAGGCATAGCTCTTGGCTTCGCGGAGTTCCTCTTCGGTCGAATGGGGATACCGTGCCAATAACAGCGGCTTGATCGCGCTCTCCCAGGCGCTGTCGATAATGGCTTCGTGCGTGAGCACGGAGTAACCGGAGGAAGCAGCGGGCACGAGCAGGAGAGCCAATGCCAGCAGAAAAAACCGCCCTGTTAGACGATGCAAGAGATCACTCTTTCTGGCTGGGAACCCTGTTGAGGCACGCACCAGGCAAGGCCCGGCGTCATAGCGGCGTTAGCGATTGCGATCCCGGAACACATCAAACCTCGTGATCGTATATCCCAATGCGGCCCCCAAGAAAACGTCCGAAGGAAAATGCGCCATATCGGGAACGCGCGAAAAGCTGATCAATCCTGCTACGCCGTAAGACACCCACGGCACCCATTTGTGCTTTCCGTAGCGCCGCGCCATTACCGTGGCGATCGAAAATGCCGCGGCGGCATGACCCGATGGGAAGCTGCTGCCCTTCCCCAAGGCGGTCACATGGCTGCGGAAAAAAGTGTCGCGAAAATCGTGATCGGGCGCCACCTCCGAGGGCCGCAACCGTCGGCTCACCAGCTTCATGACCACATGGGGGATGGCACTATCCACGTAAGCCTCGGCGGCCAGCATCGCGGTTTGTTGCGTATAGGAATCGCGCCGCAGCAGGCCTACGACGTAAACTGTTGCGGGAACTCCGAGCTCGACAATCCCGGTGTTTGCGCTGCTGAAGATTTCGGAGGTTTCCTCAAACGCGGGTCTATTGCGGAAATAGGGCTCATCGTGCGGGTCCGTGGCAATCAACGCTGCGGTGACGCCGGTAATGGCCAACGTCGGGAGCCAATGCCTGCCGCGCGCCAATTGCGTCGGGAAAAGCCACAGATCTTTTTGGTCTTCCAGTACCCGCATCGGCATGCGCTTCCAGGAAATCTCCGGATCCTTTGTGGCGCCGGGCCCACTCGTATTCTGTTGTACGTCAGTCGAATTAGTTTGTGAGCCGCCTGGATCGGCTTGAACCTCTTTGCTCGCCGCCCCCTTCGGCCCCTCAGTGGAATCCTGCGCCCTGGCCGTCGCCGACACAAGCGGCCATACGAGCAGTGCCATCGTCATCAGCCAGATGAAATTCTTGCGAACAGAACCCGACTCGTAGTGGTAGAAATACACGACAATGCCTCTTATATCCGATGACACTTACAAACAATCGGGTTTTATGGAGAGAGAAATAATAGATGACGTAAAGGCTAATTGCGGACGTCGCTCTGGGCGCCCCCGACGCCTGCCGCCGTCGCTGCACGAAGCAGGCGGTTCATATTAGAAGCTTTGTCTTCCGCGAGCATCAGGCGCTTCGCGATCATCTCGTCAATTGCCTTCTCCACTGCGGAGGAATACGCCGACAAGGACGAATATCGCTCTTCCAGCGACATCCGTGGATCGCCGGAAGTCATGCGGTCAGCTTTGGTCTTGGCAAACGGAATGTACTGACCGGCTGCTTCGCACCCGTCGTTGGCCTGCGGACCCGAACGCAGCGCCCAGCCCGTATACGTGGCCAACGGCACGGTCACGTCGGGCAAACGGACGCCGGCAATGTCGTTGCCGTCGGCATCTGTCTTGGGCACATAACTGGGGTAGATCGATCCATTCTCCGGATTGTTGAAAATCGGCGTCTTCACCGCCGGCGGGTTCGTCGTCATGATGCCGGTGCTGTAGAAGTCCTTACCGTAATTGAGCAAATAGCGCGTGGACATCAATCCCGTGTACGTGACACCGGGGATTTTCGGGAATCCGACTTTGCTTTGCGGCATCGCCGGGATCAGCGTGCCATCGGCGAGACGTGGAATTGCGCTGGGCGGCGGCGCAGTACCCTTCGTGGACCATTCATCCATCGCTGCAAACAGGGCGCGCAGCACGGGCGCCGAATCGAGCGGATTCTGCAGTTGTTGGCAATTCCCTTTCGACGCCGCGTTTCCGGTGCCGTGCTGTTCGCTCGAAATGAAGTAATCCCGCGTCATCGGATGATCGGGCAGGTCGATTTTGCCGGAGGGGTCGGTGGTAAATAGAGACGCCGCCTTCACCCAATATTCATTCGCGGAGTAGACTTCCATCGCGAGCGGGCAGGTCTTGCTCTCCGTGCAGCGATCGTAGCGGCCGGCTGTTTTTCCGGTGATGGGGTCGGTCGTCCTCTGGTTGGCGAACGGGAAAACTCCTTCGATGTAGAGTTGGTCCTGGCGATTGCGTTCGGTCCGTCCCGGCTGGGAAAAACGGTAATTCATATTGATCCCATCTCCGGCGGCGATCCATTGCAACATACCGTCGAAGACGATCTTGCCATTTTCGTCTTCATTGAATCCCAGATTGCGAAAATCATTTAGCATGCGGCCCGGCTGCGAGACCGTAAAGGTATAGATTCTGGTCACGTCGCCAGCCAGCGGATTCGCCGTTCCGGGGCCGTCCGCCGCGTATCGGAGAAACGAATTGAAGTCACGCACCGCGGCGAAACCGATGCCGTTGACGGTGGGATCCTTCGCCGTATACGAAAATTCGTAAATATCGTTGGCGATGAAAGGGGTTCCTGCTGGCAACAGCCGGATCGCGCTGCCATTGTTCTCGTATTCCCAACCCGAAGCCGGAATAATCTGCGGCATATCATCCAGGTGAACGCGATGGGTCAGCGTCGCCTTGCCCTGGTCCAGCGTGGCCGGCGGATAATTAAGCGTGTAGGCGCCGCCCGGACTTACGATGTATTCGTATGCCGGTCCCTTGATCGAAGACCCATCCGGATTCTTCGCAATCGGGAGTGTAATCGTCAGATTGAGGTTGGAATTGTTTGTCCCCGCTCCGAAGTCCCAGCCGCTCCAAACCATCGTGTAACCCTGCGGGGCGAGAAACGAGCTTGCTGGATCACTAGCTGTCGCGGGGTCATTGCCGCCCGCGGACCGATTGAAATTACCGAAAAGCTTGCTGCCACGGTTCGGAGCTTCGTAGAAAACCTTATGATTGCCCTTGCTCAGGTCAGTCGGCTTCAAAATATAAAAGTCGAACGAGTATTCGACTTTGCCATTCGCGTTCCGCGGTGCAAGACCGATATCCACAATCACATTGTTGTGCCGGTCCGCCGGGTTGATTTCGCCGAATGCCTTGCCGATGATTCGCTCGTAGGTCCCCACTTTAGGAAAGGAGTAACCACCATAGGCCGGCCCCCGCGAGATGATCTGAACTTTCGTAACACCGGCATGCGCGGTCGCCGCGGCGATCAGAACGACTGAGGTCAAGAACACACTCGCGATTCCCAGATCTTTTGATCCAACCATCGCACCCTCGCTTCTTCATCCGAGGATTCCGTCCCTCAGATCCCGGCGTACCAGGAATAGCCGATCTCCGGAGAGATGGATCCCAAGCCTTTGCCAATATTCTTCAGCGTATCGGTAACCGTGATGCGCGAAAGATATTTCACGCTCTTGTAACCTAATTGACGCGCCACGCGCAACCGAACCGGCGCGCCGTGCGGCGTGGGAAGCTCCTCACCATTCATCGCGTAGGCCAGCAAGGTTTGCGGATGCCATGTGTCGGCCAGGTCGAGGCTGTCCCACGAAGTATCGAACGGAAAGAAGGCGACGTATTTCGCCGCAGGACTGGCCCCAACCAAATTCAATACGTAGGAAAGCGGCACGCCCGTCCATTCGGCGATGAAAGACCAGCCCTCTTCGCAGGCCTGATGAGTGATCTGCGTACGAGACGGAAGGCTTCTCAATTCCGCAAGAGAGAAGGCATAGGGGCGGGCGACAAGGCCATCCACCAGCAGCCGCCAGTCCGCGAATCTCCCAGCCCAGAGGCGCTGATAGGTATCGTCTTCGGGAACGTCGCCATTCACTGGAATGACTTTGGAGATTTTGCTGCGGTCGTACTCACGCGCCAGCGAGCCGCCGGACATCAGCAGTTTTTGGGCCGCATAGGTGAGCGTTTCGCCCGCTCCATAGATGCCGCCGTAATCAGGAGGTACGAAGCCATAGCGGTCCGCCAGGCGCGCGGCGACTCCCAATCCGCATGCTCCCCCCGCGGCCGCCAGTCCGGTAGTCAGGAGCTTTCGCCGGGAAATGCTCATCGCTGTTTCTCCTGAGGCTTTTCGATTGGAACCACTAGGAGCTAATCGACGCAATTGTACGCCGATATGCAAATCCGAGTGGCATGGAATTGGCAGGCCACTCCAACGGTTGGTGCGCTGTGGGGCGGGACCCGGTGCTTCGCCTGATCGCCGTCCCTAATGAAGGCAAATTCTTGCACCCGAGGCTAGGGGAAGCGTACGATGCGCGGTACAGGGTCCAATCGGAAAGTCACGGTTTATTTCGCCTGAAAGAAATCGGATGGCACAGGAGAGATACGATGAAGGACCTCATCAAGCAATATCTCGATAGCCGAATTTCCCGCAGGCAATTGCTCTCAGGTTTGGGAACACTCGGAATCACCGCCGCCGCGGCAAATTCCATGGCACAGTCGCTGGCTCCATTCCTTCCCGTAGCCGAAGATGGTGGGGGCGAGGCAGGCGCAGCTTCGCGAGCTGTAAAAGGCACCGGTGGAGCGTTGCTTGTCGCGCAACTGAAAGCGTCCGGGGTCGAGCACATCTTCTTTAATCCCTCCTCCGGAGCAGCCCCTTTCTTTGACGCGCTGGTGGACGAGCCCCAGATGCAGTTGATCAAGGCGCTGCAGGAAGGCGCCCTGGTGGCGATGGCGGATGGTTACGCCAAAGCGTCCGGCAAGACTCCATTTGTCATCTGCGCGAGGCCCGGCTTTCCGAACTCAATGACGCAGTTATACAACGTGTGGAAGGACGAAATTCCAATGGTGGTTGCGGTGGATTACGTCAACCGCGCTACCCTGGGCGAAGACGGCTTCGAAGACGCCGACCACCTCGAGAGCGTCGCCCATCCGATCACCAAGTGGAATTGGGTCGCGCAATCCGCCGACAAGATTCCCGAAGTGACTCGCCGAGCCTTCAAGTTCGCTTCCACCATGCCAAGCGGCCCGGTTTTTCTGGCATATCCGGAAGACATTCTCGACGAAGAAGCACAAGCCTCGGTAATCGACCAGGCCAAATTCGAAATTTCCATGAAGGTCCGGCCCGACCCAAGTCTGGTGGAAAAAGCCGCGCGGATCCTTCTCGAGGCGCAGAACCCGGTCCTCTACGTCGGAGATGAAATTGTGCGCTGCGGCGCGCAAAAGGAAGTTTTGGAGCTGGCGGAACTGCTCGGACTGCCCGTGACTCGCGACGGCGGCACCATTGGCTGGTCCAAGGCTTTCCCGACCAAGCATCCGCTGTATCTCGGCGCCGCCCTCCGCGAGATGCGTTTCCCCGGAAACGTGGATGTGATCCTGAATCTCGGCAGCCGCCTTGCGTATGGCGAGCGAATCCGGCCCGGAGTGAAGTTGATTCAAGTTCGAATGGATGCCACGAATTTGGCGCGCACCGCTCCCACCGACGTGGCCATCTTCGGAGATTTGAAGTTCACGACGACAGACCTGCTCGCCGCGTTGCGCAGCATGACTACGGCAGACCGGCTGCGGCAGATCGGCCAGGATCGTTCGGCCAAGACTCACGAGTACACCGCCACCATGCGGAAATTCCGCGAATCTCTTGGCCGCGAAACATGGAACCACAGCCCGATCAGCTTCGAACGGCTGGGCATGGAACTCGAGAACGCCTTGGACAAAGACACCTGCGTGATCGCCGAAAGCGATTCCGGCCGGAAGATGGAAGACTTCATGTCTTTTGGCGGCTCAGACAAACAATATTTCACTACCACAGGAGCCGCACTGGGGTGGGGGCTGCCGGCGGCTTTTGGTGTGAAGCTGGCGCATCCGGATTTACCGGTCGTCTCGGTGGTCGGCGATGGCGCCTTCCTCTTCGCCGGCCCGCAACCTCTCTGGAGCTATGCGCGCTACAAGGCGCCGGTCACGATTATTGTTTGCAACAATCGCAGCTATAACAACGAGCGCAACCGCATCTGGAATATCGGCGGAAGGCAGTTCCAGACCGGCCGCGACATGACCTGCTACTTGGGCGATCCGGATATTGACTACGCTAAGGTCTCCTCCGGATTCGGCGTGGAAGGAGAAACGGTGGCCGATCCCGCGCAACTGGCGGCGGCGCTACAACGCGCGAAACGCGCAACCGCGGATGGCCGGCCGTATCTGCTGGACGTGCACATCGAACGGAATGGTATCGGCGCGACCTCCACCTGGTATCCGCCGTATTCCATAGCGGACCTGCGCCAAAGGAAGGTTTGACATGCGTTCAGAACAGGAACGCACCTTCTGCGCGCATCCCTCGAGATTGTGTGTGCTAGCCGTCCTCTCGACGCTGTTGGTTGCGGTGTTCTGCGCCCTGCCAACCTGGGCGCAGGCACCCGCGAACAATTTACCGGCCGGCCCCGGCAAGGATCTTGTCGCGGCCGCCTGCACCCAGTGCCACGGTTTGAAACTGATCGTGGCGCTGCGGGACGGGCCTGTGGGCTGGAAGCGTTTTGTGAACGATATGATCCTGCGTGGAGCACAACTGGCACCGGAAGAAGCCGATACCGTGTCTCAATATCTGGCGAAGAATTTCGGTCCGGGCACATCCCCGATGCAAAGCGGGCTGAATAGCCAGCCGCTGCCCGCGGGCAACGGCCAGACGCTTGTCCAATCACATTGCGCGCTCTGTCACGATTTGGGGCGAATCACCACTGTCTCGCGGAGCAAAGAAGAGTGGAACAATACCGTCAGCAACATGATGGCGCGCGCAGGTAATAACATAGCGAGTCAGGAAGAAGTGTTGACGATGGCTTCCTATTTGGCCGCGAATTTCGGCAAGAAATCCAACTAGCGATTTTTGACACAATCCCTACTTGTTCTGGAGCGGCACTGTAACTGGCACTTTTGGAGGAACCGATGAAAGACATGTGTCTTCGCCGGGCGATTCTTTGTACATTGCTCTTCGCGGCGGCGGTGGCAGTCAATGTAACCTCGGACGCGTCACTTATGGCTCAAGCCGATCAGCACCAGGGCCGCAGCTTGCCTATGTTTGAAGTCGATCACGCTTGGCCAAAGGTGCCTCCCCAGTGGAAACTCGGAGACGCATCGAGTATTGCGATTGATGCGCAGGACCATGTCTGGGTCCTGCACCGGCCACGCACGCTCAAGCCCGAACAGGCCTCCATGGCTGCACCGCCCGTGATTGTGTTCGATAATGCAGGCAATTACATCAAGGCCTGGGGCGGAGACGGCAATGGGTACGAATGGCCGCAACGCGAGCACGGTATCTTTATCGATAACAAGGGCTTCGTCTGGCTCGGCGGAAACAACTGCCCCACCAACGGCTTGCCGAGGGTCAAGCCGGTGGCCGACGACCAACTTTTGAAGTTCACGCAAGACGGCAAGTTCGTCATGCAGATTGGCCACAGCAACCAGAGCAAGGGCAATGCCGATACACAGGATCTTCACCGTCCGGCCGATGAATGGGTCTTCCCGCCGACGAACGAATTATTCGTGGCCGATGGTTACGGCAATCACCGCGTGGCTGTCTTCGATGCGGATAGCGGCAAGTTCAAGCGCATGTGGGGCGCATTCGCCAACAAGCCCATGGACGATGACCACTGCATGATCGTTACTCCAGCCAGCTTCTCCGACCCTGGCCCGCAGCAATTCAGCATCGTGCACGCCATTCGGATCGCCAAGGATGGCACGGTCTATGTGGCGGATCGAGAATACCGCCGCGTTCAGATGTTTACCAAAGAAGGCAAGTTCCTGAAGCAATTGGTTAAAACCGACATACCATTTGCCCGCGATTTGGCGCTATCTCCGGACGCCAACCAGCAATTCCTCTACGTAGGCGGCGGCAATAGCATTTTCATTCTTGACCGCAAGACGCTGGAGATCGTGGGCAACATCGCGCCCGCGGGAATCATCGGGCCGGGCCATGAAATCGGCACCGACTCGAAGGGCAATCTCTATATCGCGCAGACCACGGCCGGACTACAAAAGCTGACGTTCAAAGGAATGGCAGCAAAACAAAATAAGTAGGCGCACCCTCAGGTCAGGGGATTGTCGCGCTCGGTCGCAGACCACCCGACTGCTCACGCCTTGGGAGCGGGCACCCGCTTGCCGTTGAGCACAGTCCCACTCGGAAAGAACCTCTGGTCGCCGGCAATGGTGTTTTTGTAATTGTCCACAAATTCGAATTTACCCTTGCGCAACTCAAGGATGGCCACGTCGGCCGGCGCGCCCACGTTGAGCGTGCCGCGATCGTTGAACAGCGGGAAAATGCGCGC
>Ga0079221_10000206_pt1 | contig 14460 bp, 14 predicted proteins | sample GAAS200_FD_75069 | JGI IMG/M metagenome (GOLD analysis project Ga0079221, IMG submission 75069) | Agricultural soil microbial communities from Georgia to study Nitrogen management - GA AS200 | ecosystem: Environmental > Terrestrial > Soil > Agricultural land | place: USA: Georgia | collected... | reverse complement strand
GCACCCTGCTTCTTCAACAATTGGCCGGCCGGGTCGCGGTCGCGCTTGGCAATCGCCAAAAACAGGTGTTCTGTGGAGACAAATTCATCTTTGAAGCTATCGGCCTCTTTGAAAGCCTGCTCAAGGACGTCGTTCAGCGGGCGCCCCATGTGCTGCTGGGCAAAGCCCTGCACCTTGGGGAGTCGCGCCATCTCGCGCTCCATTTCTTGGCTGAGCGTCTCGCTGTAAATGCCAAGGCGGGCGAGCAAAGGAGGCACGACTCCGTCCGTCTGCGCCACCAGCGCCGCCAGCAGGTGAACCGGCTCAATCTGCTGATTCTCGTGCTGTGCCGCCACTTCCTGAGCGCTCTGGACGGCCTCTTGGGCCTTTACGGTCATTTTTTCAAATCGCAACATAGGACCCTCGATCTCAATTCCGTTCTATATGCCGGTCGCAAAAAGGGGCTGGCCGGCGGCCAGCCCCCCATTCTGCGACTTACTTGCTTCCTTTGCAGCCTTTTCGCTGCGCCGCCCCTTACTTTCCGGAGGCAGCCGCCGCCACGGCCGGAGCGTTCACGTTGACCTTGATCTGCTTCGGCTTCGCTTCCTCGCGCTTCGGAATCGTCAGCGTCAGCACGCCGCTCTGATAATCGGCCTTGATCGCATCAGGATTCACGGTATTCGCAAGCGTGAAACTGCGAGCAAAGGAACCAAACGAGCGCTCCACGCGCAGGTAGTTCTCTTCGTTCACTTTCTTCTCGAACTTGCGCTCCCCGCGAATCGTGAGGAGATTGTTCTCCACCCTGATATCGAGATCCTTGGGATCGACATCGGGGAGATCCGCCTTCACCACGAGCTCGTGTTCGGTCTCGTAGATGTCAACGGCTGGCGCCCACGCGCTAAGGCTGGATTGCTCGCCCGTCCGTTCAAAAGTGTCGTTGAACAGGCGATTGATCTGATCCTGCAGGGTGGTAACGCCGCGAAAGGGTTCCCATCTAGCTATCGTTCTCATAGTTGTAAGCACCTCCAAAAGTGATTGCAGTGGCATAATAAAATATGAGCATAGTATTGTCAAGTATCTTCTCGGAGTTTTCTGATTCCTAGCTAAGTGTTTTAAATGCAATACACTACAAAGTGTATTGGGCTAGATAATTACCCCCCAGAGCGGTTTAGGGCTTTGAGAGCCACTCGTCTCGGGAAGCTTGCGCAGGTGCGGTCATGTCGTAAGCTAGGTGCTATGCAGTCAGGCAAATTCCGATGTCGTATGATCCGGTGCGCGAAAAATTGGGGCAGATCACAACCAGGTTTACTCAGATCTAGGAGCGACCCGTCATCTTATCAGCCATGCAAGAAGGTTTCAGGGGACTCCACTCGTGAAAAGAAAGAGTCCCATAGACAAGCTCGCTACGAAAGCATGGATTCGCGGACTGCCCTTGAGAAGGAGAGACAAGCCCATCCCGGCCAGCAATGAGTACGGCGTCGTGCTATCCAATATTACTTGTACTGATCGGGTCCTCAGACCAATTAAGAGTACGGTCGTTTGAAGCACGACTAGAAGCCAGAGGCTGAAGGTGAGACAAACAGATAACAATCCTGGTACGGCGCGCCATCGAGGTAGTTCTTTCTTCAGAGTGGTGTCCCAGGCGCGAAAAGCAAGCACACTAAGCACAGGTACAGCCAAGCCTGACGCAACCATTATTCCAGCGCGCAAGATGTCCAAATTCATAGTCCAAGAGTTTCGAGCTTACAATACTCCACCGAAATGAATACCCGCAACTCCTGCAAGTCGCCCCGGCAATGGCTTACGGCGTAAGCTATTCATCCAAATGAATTACTTTGTCTCGCAAAGTGGAGGCACTGGAGGTTTCATCTGTGCGAATAAGTCCCCGCACCTCGCAGGCATGGCCGCAGGTTCTGCTGCACAATCGCATGGAGGGTTCCTGCTAGACTATCGCTGCTCATGCGCTTGGACGAGCTCGACTACCACCTGCCACCGGAACAAATCGCGCAGCGACCGCTGGACCGTCGCGACGCCTCGCGCCTCTTGCTTTTGAATCGTTCCTCGGGCGAGTTCGAGGATCGCCAATTCGCGGAATTCCCCGACCTCCTTGGGGGCAGTGAAGTGCTCGTTTTGAATAACGCCCGGGTGATTCCAGCGCGGCTCTTTGGACGGCGCGCGGGCGTGCATTCGCAGAAGCCTTCACGGTCCACGCGGTCAGAGCACTTGACGGGCAAGGTCGAAGTTCTGCTAACGCGTCGAATCGAAGGTGATACATGGGAAGCGCTAGTTCGGCCGGGGCGAAAGATGAACCTGGGGGAGCGCGTTCTTTTTGGCGATGGAGAGTTGGAAGCCGAGATTACCGCGCGAGGCGAATTCGGCCTGCGCACGCTTAGGTTTGTTTCTCATGACCATAGAACAATGAACGAACATTTGGAGCGACTTGGGCATGTGCCGCTGCCGCCGTACATCGAACGTGCAGACGAAACCGGGGATCGCGAACGCTATCAAACGGTGTTTGCCAGGAATCCCGGAGCGATTGCCGCTCCAACTGCGGGCCTTCATTTTTCCGAGGAAATCCTCAAACGAATACGCGCGCGAGGAGTGGAGACTTGCGAGCTGACGCTGAATGTGGGTCTTGGTACGTTTCAGCCTGTTCATGGGCAAACCCTGGAAGGCCATGTAATGCATTCCGAATCTTACGAAATCCCACCTGGGGAGGCGGAACGAATGAACGCGGGGAAGGCTGCGGGCCGTCCGGTTCTTGCTATTGGGACGACGGTCGTGCGAGCACTGGAAGACTCGGCACTGCGCTCTGCAGAAGCGGGCTCTTCCAACGTTGTCACCGCCGGAAAGGCCGAAGCAAAACTGTTTATTACGCCTGGATTTCGATTTCGTGCCGTCACCGGTTTGCTGACGAATTTTCACTTGCCTCGGTCCACGTTGCTCGCGTTAGTGTGCGCTTTTGCCGGGCGTGAAAAGGTTATTGAAGCTTACCGCCACGCGGTCGAGGCGGGTTATCGGTTCTATAGTTACGGCGATTGCATGCTGATTCGCTGACAGAGCACAAGCAAGCAGAAGGCAGAAGGAAAGAAGTACTCGCGCTCAGAGGTTACTCAAGAAATCTACGGGAGTGTCGAGAGAAGAGTCGAGAACCGGAATTCCTGAGACTCTAAGCGAGGCAGGAGGCTGCGGCGGGCTTGCAGCCTCCCCTCGTTGCCGGGAAATGAGTTAAAGAAAGTCCCTTGAGTCTGTTATTCGCTGAAGACGAAGACCCGCGACTGGCCGGAAAAGCGAACTTCCTTCACCTGGCCATTCTCGCTAATGAGCAGGGAATCGTAGCTGGATTTGGCGCTGCGGTCTTCCCAGCGTCCTTCGGACTCGGCAACCACTTTGCCGCCCTTCTGCACGGTGGCTTTGTTGCCGTCGATCAGCAGGCGATACTCGCCAGCCTGCAGCTCAGCCTTACCGAGCTTGGCGGCCTGGGCGAGGTTGATATTTTTGGAAAAAGGCTTTGCGAAAACGGGCACTGCCAGCGCGATGCCGGCGAGCAGAGCCATGCAGCGGAAAAATGAGCTGTTTTTCATGCGTGTCAACTTCCTTTCAAACAGGATCGAGTCAGCCGATAGCAAGCTGCCGCAGCAAGATGGAGTTGACACGCAAGTGGCGGACGGGTAGTCTCCCCCGTGAAGACACCTCTTCTTCCTGGACTAACGGCCGGAAAAACTGCGTGTCATGACCCCGCGGCTGCCACCGCGGGGTTTTTTGCTGAATCTCGCCTTGAGCAGCCCGGTAAGGAGCTGCGCCCATATAGACGAAATGGCAAAGTGGAATGTTTCGCTGCGCCTCCATAAAATTTTGCAAAGAAACGGAAAATTACGGCCGAAAAGATTGGTTTTCCCTCAAAAAGTAATCTTTTTGTGATTTCAAGAAATAAACTTCGCCTAAAAAGACGGCAAACAACGGATGATTCCTCGCCAGACGACATCCAATTGTTTTTTTCTCGAAAGCTTCAACGCTTCGTGCATCGGCTAGCTTGTTCATCTATACTCTAGGTCATTTTTTCCAGGGACCATGATGCGAATTCTGATTCTGAGCGATCTGCACTCCAACGGAACTGCGCTAGATGCGGTCCTCGATGCCGCAAAGGATCATTGGGACTCGTCCGTGTGCCTGGGCGACGTGGTCGGCTACGGCCCGGACCCGAATTACGTCACGGCCAAATTGCGCGAAATGGGCACGAAGACGATTCGAGGCAATCATGACAAAGCGGTGACCGGCTTGATGGCCACCGAGGATTTCAATCCAGTGGCGAAGGCGGCCGTGGATTGGACGCGAATGGAACTCAAAGCGGAACACATGGCGTGGCTCTCCGCTTTGCCCAAGGGACCGCTTGATACGGACGGGATCGTGCTTGTCCACGGTGCGCTTCAGGATGAAGATGAATATGTTTTTACGCCCGAACAAGCGCTCGATGGTCTGCTCGATTCGAACGCCTTGGTCACGTTTTTTGGCCACACGCATCATCAAGGAGGCTTTTCATATCGAGATTCGCAGCTCGAGGTGCTGCAAATTCGCCCGCGCGAGGCGGAGTCCTATGCCGCGCTGCGCGTCGAGCCAGCACGGCGGTATTTATTGAATCCCGGCTCGATTGGGCAGCCCCGCGATGGGGACCCACGAGCGGCCTTTGCGATCGCCGATCCCGAGCATAGCATAGTGCAATTCTGGCGCGTGCCCTACGACATCCAAGCCGTACAAAAGCGGATGCGTTCCGCTCACCTTCCCGAGCAGCTGGTTCTGCGACTAACGGTTGGCAGATAGTTTCCGGTCGCCGCGCAAAATCCTCCACTCCGGTATTCTACAGGTACGTCATTTAGTTATAATAGGTGCGTGAACCTCGCCGCAGAACTCGAAGCGAGCCTGAGGGAATTCTTGGCGGTTGGCCCCGTGGATTTACACGAGAATGGCGGCCGCACGTCGTTCGCTAGCGGCCTGTTCTGGGAGGTGCGAGGAGCGGGGGAAAAGCCGCTTCTGCATCTTTGGGCTGAACGATTCAACGTGACGCGCAGGGTGCTGGCCATTACCGACCACTCCGAACAGCGGCTGATCCTGGCGGTGGAGCGGTTTGGGCGCGCCAAGCCGGACCGGCTGGAGTTTGTGCGCCGAGAATTCGAGCGCGGAGCGCGGCAAATGTCACGAGAAGAATTTTGCGAGCAGCTCCGTGCCCTTTTAGCCGAACAGTTTCCTGACGATACCGTTGAGTCGCTTACGATTTCCGCGGACCTGGAGCACTCTCTTTCTGGAAATTATGCTCGTGGGCTGCTTCGCCGTGGTTCTTTGCGATACGCAGTTCTAGCGGTGCCGGCCGGTGAATCCTCAGACACCACGGACAACTGCCTGACGTTTGCATTGCTCTGGCTGAGCCGCTTACGGCATTCACACGCAGGCGGTTCGATAGCCGGGCTTCGCATCATTCTTCCCAGGAACACGTCACGGACGGTGGCCCATCGCTTCGGCGCGCTCGACTCCCGGTTGCCCGTAGATTTGTACGAGCACGAACCGATGCTTAACGTTCTGGAAAAAATCGATCCGAGGAGCGTGGGCAATGTGGACACATGGCTGGTTCCCACCCGCGAATCGGAATTCCTTCTGCGGCGCGCGCGGCAGGAATTGGACTTCGTTATCGCTTCAGAGCCTAACTCCATCAGCCTGCATCCGGTGGTACAAACGCGGGAAGTGTGGTTGCGTTACCGAGGGTTGCCCTTTGCCCGTTGGGACGACGGCCGAATTTACTTTGGAATCGGCGAGTGCCGCCGGGAATTGACACCAACTTCGCAGACGGATTTGAAGCAGCTACTGCGAGAGTTGGCGCGGTACCGCCACCCGCTGGCAACCGACACACGCCATGCCCTCTATCGCGCGCAGCCGGAGCGTTGGCTGGAAAGCCTCGTGCGAGAGGACGTGACGCGCGTCGATGCTGCGCTCGATGTGCGATTTGTGTATTCGCAGGTGTTCGCCAGCTCCGCAGGCGAGCACGGCATCCTTGATTTGCTGACGGTGACGCGCTCCGGCCGGCTGGCGATCATCGAGTTGAAAGCCAGCGAGCACATTCATTTGCCGCTGCAAGCGGCGGACTACTGTTTGCGCGTGAGGAAGCACCTGGAACGCGGAGAGATTTCACGTTACGGCTACTTTCCCGGCGTCGAGCTACAACAAACTCCTCCGCTTGTGTATCTTGTGGCGCCGGCGCTGCGCTTCCACCCTTCGACCGATGAACTCTTAAAATTTCTGTCCCCTGAACTGGAAGTCGTGCGAGTGGGGCTGGCCGAAAGTTGGAGGCGTGGCTTGCGCGTGGTCATGCGCCAGTAACCTCTTTGCTTCAAAATTCATGGGCCCTGAACCTGCGCCGCAAAAGAAGTTTCTCTCGATGGTGAGCCATCTCGCAGTACAATTTTGTCCCCGGCAGAGGATACGCGTTGCAGAGCAGAACATTCACAATTTCCATTCGAAAGAAGGGTGCGGTTTCCGTCCTGGATGTTGCGGGGCGACTGACCTCGTTTGAAGTCAGTGCCCTTCGTGATGCCATTTCGCGGCTCTTGAAAGAAGGCCGCAAGAACATCGTGTTGAACCTGGGGGCGTTGGAATATCTGGACAGCTCTGGGATCGGGGAATTGGCGCGTAGCTACGTCTCGGTGGTGAAAAGAGGCGGTGCGATGAAAGTGGTTGGTTTGTCCGCAAAGGTAGAAGAAGTCCTCAAGATTACACAGCTATTCAGGGTTTTCCCTGAATTCCCGAGCGAAGCAGAGGCGGTAGACAGTTTTCCGGAATCTCGCGTATAAGGCAAAGACTTGAGCAGAGGAATTCGCCTGTAAAAGGAGAGAAGCGGTTAGGGGCTAAGCCCTAACCGCTTCCCGGGGTGTGTCCTCGAAGTGGTTTTGTAATATTAGATGTACGGGAGCGAAAAAGGTTTCCTTGGGGCGAAAAATAGTTTTGGAAAAATCGATTTAGTAGGCGTAAATGCTCAATAAAACAAGTACTTGCGCCAGCGATCGTCACGGTGGCCAATTAAACGCATCAGTTGGCGGGAAGTATGCAAGGTGAAGGGCCGGGGCTTGCGAGCCAGCTTCAGCCCGGCCTCCTCCGGAGTGCGGTCCCCTTTGGTGTTATTGCAACGGTAGCAGCAGGCGACCAAATTCTCCCAGGAAGAGCGTCCCCCGCGAGAACGGGGCAAAACGTGGTCCAAGGTCAACTCGGAACTTGGAAAAACCCTCCCGCAAAACTGGCAGGTGTTGCGGTCGCGCAGCAAAATATTCTTGCGTGAAAGCGCTCGGCTCTGCTGAGGAATATGCCTATAGGCAAGCAAGCGAATCACGGATGGGACTTGGTGAGCATGGGCGGCGGAGTGGACCTCCGCGCTGTGCAATTCTTCGGCCTGCGCCACGCCTTTCAGCATCAGCACCATCGCGCGGCGTACGGCGGTTACGTTGATGGGCTCATAAGTGGCATTCAACACCAGCACGGGTTCCTGCATCAACGATGCCCGGCGCGAAATCGAGTTGTGGGTTCTACTACCAGCGGGAGTTTCGGAACCGGGCGCAGACGCGCGAGCCGCATCGGGGGTATAAGCCCCCCGGGAATCGGCCGCCATGTGCCGGTTTGATCCCATAGAGCTTCCTACAAGTATTCTACCATTCCACGGAGCTTGGCAGTGGATTTCTTATCGCGCGTGCCACGGTCAGGCCAATGACAGACTTTGCGCCCGCCTCGCGTAAAGCTCGAGCGCAGGCATCCAAGGTCGCTCCGGTCGTCAATACATCGTCTATCAGTAGGACGCGAAGATTGTCAACTTGGCTGCCCGGGCGCGTGGCAAAAGCGTCACGCACCGATTCCCAGCGTTCTTCGAGAGTGAGAATACGCTTGTCAGGCCGCGCTTTTGTACGCATGAGGAGAAGGGCTTTGTGAGGCAGGCGCAGGCGCTTCGCGAGAGGCTTGGAAATCAGTGCCGCCTGATTGTATCCGCGCTCTCGCTCGCGCTGGCGGTGCAGCGGCACCGGCACAACGACATCGGCCTCGAATCTGTCGCGCTCGGTGGTCATGACTTCAGCAAGCCTCTCCGCGAACCAGGCACCCAAAGGTTCGATTTGATCGAACTTCAGCAAAAGAACCGCCCGGACGAGCGCACCCTGATAAATTGCGAAGCTGCGGGCCCAATCAAAGGCATAGGTTTTGTTCTGGCAAGGAGGGCAGAGCCGCGGTTGCCCTTCTTTTTGCGGTAATCCAAAAAGAGGGCAACCACAGGTTTCGCAAATGGTTGCCGGGATTCGCTCGAAGGAAGCGAGACATTTCGGACAGATTGGCGTGCGCCGGGAGTCGGTGAGCAGTTCGCCGCAAATGCGGCAATCCGCAGGGAAGACCACGCTGACCAACGCGTCGCCAACAGCCGTGAGCCAGCCTCGCAGACCTTCGCGAAGGCCTCGGCTTTTGCTTGGAGGGCTTTGAACGGGGGAAATTGCGCTAGAGGTGCCTGCTTCCGCCACGGCAGTGGACTGTACACAATTCGGCTTGCTAATTAAAGGAAGAAATTACGGTAGAGTAACCAAGATGTGTTGAAGGAGCGGTGGAAAGTTAGACTAGAGCCGCCTAGAGCAAGCCCTGCTCCATTTTCTCCTGGCACGCGATGCAGTGTTTGGCCCAGGGCACGGCTTCCAGCCGCTTCTGCTGCATCTCTTCCTGGCAGTTGGCGCAGACCCCGTATTCGTCCTCCTGAATGCGCTTAAGAGCGGCGTCAATGAGGTTCAAGAGAGAACGGTCGGTGCTGGTCATGCCGAAGAGAAACTCCTTGGTATAGGAGTTGGCGGCCTTGTCTGCCAGATCCACTGTGGGGTCTTCGTCCGCCGTTCTTCCTTCTTCTTGAGTGCGCGCGATAGTCTTTGTGAGCTCTTCCCGCCGCGCCAGCAATTTTTTCTTGTAGTAGTCGAGTCGTTTCTTGTCCATGAAAGTCCCGCCCCTCTGCATGCTATGTGGGGCCATCTAAAAACTCCGTAGTGTAGAATGGCCTTTGAGTGAAGTCAAGAAAAGCCGCCTTGCCTCCGCATCAGTCCGTTTCCGGAGCGTATTGGATGCGGGAACTTCTCTCCCAGTTGCGCGAGAGTCCGCGGCGCCAAGCGGCGGCCACGCATTAGAGTATTAAGATAGTGGTTTATGGCTGCTGCCAGACTTTCTGTTGTTCGCGCGCTGATCTTCGACTTGGACGGTACGCTGATTGACTCGAAGCAAGACCTAATTCGCTCGGTCAACGCGATGCTTGTGGAAATGGGGCGCGAGCCGCTCCACGAAGACACCGTTTCCAGCTATATCGGGCACGGAGCGCCGCGACTGGTAGCGCGAGCCCTGGGAAATGGAGCCACGGAAGAGGAGTGTGAGCGCGCGCTGAAGTTTTTTCTCGCGCACTATGACGAGCACAAGCTGGATTCGACCCGCGCCTATCCAGGGGTTGCGGAAGCGCTGCAAGAACTGGGCGAATTTCCCATGGCCGTGCTGACCAACAAGCCGGTACGCGTGAGCCGGAAAATCCTGGAAGGATTGGGGCTGAGGAAGTATTTCCGTGCGGTCTATGGGGGGAATAGCTTTGAAACGAAGAAGCCCGACCCTTTAGGGGCGAAGAAAATCCTTGAAGAGCTCAGGGCCGCGCCCACCGAAGCGCTGATGGTCGGAGACTCCGAGGTGGATGTACAAACGGCGCGAAACGCGGGCACGCTGGCAGCCGCGGTGAATTATGGCTTTGGCACGCACGACCGCGCAGCGTATCCCGCGGATATTTATTTGGATCGGCTGACAGATTTGGTGAGCGCGATTCGCGCTCCCGAGCCATGACGCCTGCGGCTAATTCCTAGTGGCGGCCGAGCCGCCCGTGGCGTCCAAGACGAATACGGTTTGATCGTCGGTCAGCACCAGCAACCGTTTGCCATCCTCAGAGAAGGTGTAGGCGGAAACGTGGTTGGCAAAAGAAAGATCGCCCGCCTGCTTTAACGTTCCAAGATCATAGATGATGAGATGTCCTCTGCCGTTTGCGAGGCAAAGCCACTGGCCCTTCGGGGAAATCTGAGGGCTGTAACCAAACCATCTAGCCTTGCGTTCCCCCGTGGAAATGGAATAGAGAAGTACGCGGTTCAGGTTGTCTGTGACAACGAGCCAGTCTCCGGCGGCTTCCCGGTGTTCCGGGTGGAACGAGAATTTTCCGGTGCGCACAACCGCTCCACCCGCAGCGGCGCCATCATGGGCGTCCAGCACCTCAAGAAAGTAATCCGCGTCGCTTGGGTTTTCCCTTTTCCAGAGAGCCTGAAGTTTCGCATCATTCCCGAGTTCATCGCGCAAACCATCAGCCTTGGCATTCCAGAAAAAAATAAGTTTTCCGCTCGAAGCGGATCCTGAAACCCAAGGCGCTTGTTTGGGAAAAGCGCGGGACCAAAGGGGCTTTAAATTAACAATATCCATGGCTTCCAATTCCAGGTTATGGCGCAAGTAGCGATTCTTGTCGTTATGCTTGGTGCGCAAAACCATGTCGCCGAAAAAAGCGAGGTCGTCGTCTTTCTCCACGTTCCGGGACTTGGACTGTTTGGTGACAGGGCTCAGAACCACCATCTCCCGGCTAGACTTTTCGAATTCGGGAAAATCCAGGTAGAAAAGCGAATTGGGAGCAGCGTAGACACTCTGAAAGCTGCGAAGAAAAAACGGGCGCTCTCCGGTATCGAGGCCCCAGACACCGCCACGCGTGCGACCGGACATGGCCAGCCACTTCAAATCTGACGACGCTGTGAACGAACGTAAATTGCCCAGCTTCCCGACGGGAAGCTGGAGCACGTTGGTAACTTTTGTGTCTTCGATCTTGTACAAACCGATCTCGCCATTCAAACGCTCGCTGGCCGATACGTTGCCCCACACATCGGTCGCCGACATGCGATTGGTGTATACGAATTTTTTCTGCTCCAGGTCGAAAGCGCCAACTGGGATGTCCTTGAGAGGCCGCGCCAGAATGTACCTGGGATTCGTGGCAGCAACCAATGTGGCGCCGCCGAGGGCAATGTGATCCAGAACACGCCCCGAGGGAAACTCTAGGAGCGGCGACTTTTCCGGATGAAAGGTATCCACGCCGACGATGCGATCGGGTCCAACAAATGTGAATGAATACTCCATGGCGGCGTGCACGGGCCCCGATGCGTTCACTTTCTTTTCCGTCGTCAAATCGATAACGACGTCCTCTTTGGTGCGAGAGGAAGCAGCGAAATAGCGAGCATCCGGCGAAAAGCGAAGTGTAGCCACATCGTGGTGAGTGAGGAGAAAGAGGAACTTGTAAAAAGCGCCGAAGTAGTTTAACCCGGGGTCAAGGTCAAAGAATTTCTCCTTCTTGAAGACGGCTTCTCCCGAGGCGACATTATAGAGCGTAAGGTCCAAGCCCTCTCCTAAACAGGCAAGGTACTTGGCGTCGGGTGAAAGAGCAGTCTGGCGACATCCATGCAACGCCGGAACGTCAGTGACGATGGTCTGCTCCTGATGATCGATATTCCAGGTTTCGACCCGGAGACCTGAACTGAAGAACACGATCTGGCGCGAATCCGGGGAAAACTGCGCGGCCTCGGCGTCCACTGCGTCAATTCGAAAAACAAACTTCAGAGGATCACGAGTGAGGACGTAAATGCCGCCTTCGTCCTGCGCCAAAAGATATTTGCCGTCCGGACTGAAGCGAAAATTCTCGATGTCGCCGCGCAGCGGGTCACTCAGCTTCTTTCGGGAAAGCACGCCGGAGAGATGCTCTCCATGGCCGATGCCTTGATAGTGAAGCACTGCGGCTTGCCATTGGTGGAATTCATCGAGACTGGGACGGGCGTTTTGTTCGATGCAACTGGCCGGCAGATTCGTCACGTCCTTCAAGGCTTCCCGCAGCCTCTTGGAATTGGGAGGAGTGGCTCCGAAAATGTCGGTGAACCAATTGCCGGTCTTGCCCTTCGTCTCCATCAGGCGATCCATGAAATCTGGGAAGCTCTGGGGCGAATAACCGGCGCGGGCGACCGCCTGTACGCCGAGCTGGTCCGCAACCTTCTGGTTTCTTTCTTCTCCACCAGAAGGCGAGGCGTGCATCTTTTTCAAGCGCACACTCTCTACAAACTGGTTGTACAGTCCGAAGAGATCCTCATCGGCGGATAAGCTTTTTATTCCAAGGACGTCCCGAAATGCGTGCGACATGTCTAAAGCTTGCTGGCGCGCGGCCAGGTGGCCTAGCTCGTGACCCAGCACACCCGCCAACTCGTCCTCATTGCGCAGGAAAGCGACCATCTTACGCGAGAGATAGACACGCCCGCCGGGCATGCTGAAAGCTTGAATTTCCGGTTGGTCATACAAGAGGAACTCATAGTGCAAGCCTGTACCTGGAAGATGTTGGCTCACCCGCGCCCCGACCCGCTTGAGATAGCCTGTGACTTGATCTTCTTCGATGACGCGGAATCGACCCTCCATCTGCTGGCGCACGATTTCGCCAAGGTCTTGTTCCTGTTGAGGGGAAAAGAGAAGTTTGGAGGAGTCTATTGGCGGAGCCTGAAGTGCAGGGCAGCTCGTTTGGGCGCTAACCACTGAGGCGAGAACAAAAAAAGCAGCGATACAAGGAATGAGACGCATGCCCATGGGTACCCCGTCAGGATAGCGGCGAGATTAGCATTGATCTAAGACTGCGACAACAATGCTAACCGATAGGCTCGTTTAAGAGGCTTCCAGCCTATCCTAGCCATCGAGCACGAACTCTAAGACATGGCTTGCCAAGGGGCGCGCTAGTTGGCAGACTCAGCGCGTGGTTATAGGTCTGTTCCCAGAACTGGACGCGCCCGGCGGGGTGCAGCGCGTGGGGCGCCATTTGGCGGCGGTGCTGACCGAGTTTGCTTCCAGCCGAGGCTGGGACTGTCGGCTGCTCAGCTTGAATGATTCCCCAGAATTGCACCGCGTCGCCGTGGGCGGGCGGGAGTTTGTGTTCACAGGTTGCGAGAGGGCCAAAGTACGCCTTGGGGTGACCGCTTTGCGCGCGGCGAAGCGGGATGCGAAGCTGGTGTTGGCCGGACATCCGAATCTCGCGCCGGTCGTGCAAGCAATGCGCGTGGTTGCCCCAAAGATGAAGAGTATCGTCTGCACGCATGGGGTCGAAGTTTGGGAACCACTGGGACGCTTGCGAAGAGCCGCGCTGCGGCGCGCCAATCTTGTGTTGGCACCGAGCCGCGACACGGCGGAGCAAGTAGCCACGCAACAAGAAGTTGCAAGGGAGCGAATTCGCGTGCTGCCCTGGGCCCTCGATCCGCAATTCGAGGCGCTGATCGCAAATCCATCCTCAAAGCCGCCGCGAGAATTCCCAACGGGGCGGGTCATCTTAGCAACGGGCCGCTGGGTGGCGGCGGAACGCTATAAGGGCATGGACACGCTGATCACGGCGCTGCCGCGGCTTCTGACAACATGGCCCGATCTGCAGTTGGCCCTCGCAGGCTCGGGAGATGACCGCCCGTGGCTCGAAGACTTTGCTGAGAAAAATGGCGTGGAGCGCCACGTGCACTTTCTTACCGGGCTGACGAACGCGGAATTGGCGGCGTGCTACGCGGCCTGTGAAGTTTTTGCTTTGCCCAGTCGAGGGGAGGGATTTGGGCTGGTGTATTTGGAGGCCATGGCGTGCGGCAAGCCCGTGATCGGAGGAACGCATGGAGGGGCGCCGGAGCTGATTCAGGATGGCGTAACCGGCTATTTGGTGCCGCACGGGGATCCCATCCAACTGGCCACCGCGCTTCAAACGCTCCTCGCGGACCCACAACACGCCAGAGAAATGGGCGCACGCGGCCGCCAAACCGTGGACCACGAATACCGCTTCCAGAATTTTGTGAAAGCCCTGAAAAAAATCCTGCGCGATCAATGCGAATCCTGAACGTCACGGAGACTTACGAGCCATTTCTGGAGTTTGGAGGGCCGCCCGTAAAGGTGCGCGCGCTTGCCGAAGGCCTGGCACGAAAGGGACATCAAGTAACGGTGCTGACGGCGGACTGGGGGTTGGAAAAACGGGCTGCGGAGACGGGAGAGAAAAGCACGGCGGAACGATCGCCCTTCGGCTGGCGACGCAATGAAAACAAACTCGAGACAATTTATTTGCCGACCTGGCTCCATTACCGGCAATTGAGCTGGAACCCCGCCGTGAACCGCTATTGCAGGGCTCAGTTGGAGGGCTTTGACGTCGCGCATATCTTTGGTTTGTACGATCTGCTGGGTCCCGCGGTTGCCCAGGCCTGCCGGAAGCTCGCGATTCCTTACGTGGTCGAACCGATTGGGATGTTTATCCCGATTGTGCGAAACCTGTGGCTGAAACGCATTTACCACCGGGTATGGGGGAGACGCATGCTTCAAGAGGCAAGCACCATTGTGGCCACTTCGGAGCAGGAGATCGAAGAGCAAGCGTCCGGAGGAATC